>Ga0209518_1001313_pt1 | contig 27280 bp, 24 predicted proteins | sample RifGroB1_FD_183993 | JGI IMG/M metagenome (GOLD analysis project Ga0209518, IMG submission 183993) | Groundwater microbial communities from Rifle, Colorado, USA - Groundwater B1 (SPAdes) (version 2) | ecosystem: Environmental > Aquatic > Deep subsurface > Groundwater | place: Rifle, Colorado...
GCGCTACCCGATTGCCAGCTGACCAGCCAGGTGATGTAGAAGGAAAAAGTGGCCATAGTGCTGTGGAACTTGCTTATTTTCAGGAATCTGGAAATGCGGTAGGTAAGGAGAGCAGTTCCCAAACCGGCTAGGAATTGAAGAAATTTGGGTCCGATGTAACCGGTGAGGGCAATGAGTGGGATGAAAAGAGTTTCAGATAGCCGGGGCATAACAGAGTAGTACATTAATCCCCCGGGAAAGAACCATTGGTGTTTATATAGCCAAAGTTTGGGTAGTGTAAGGTGATACCAGAGAGCGTCGAATCCTATTTCCGGTGTAAATACCGTGAGTAGATTTAACAGAACTAAGGCAGCAAATATTGCGGAGGATATTACTAGGATGAATTTTTGTTTGTCCATTGGAAAACCCTAACCGATAATGATTGAACGCTCATTAGGTACGCTTGAAATAGTCCAGGGTAGCCGTCCCAAATCCCCCCCTTGATCTTGTAATTCAAAATGAATTTGAGTGGGGGATTCATCAACAATCTGAAGGTGGAGAAGGGCTTTTTTTCCGTTTCGAGAATTGGAGCATCTAACTGGGCATACTGGGCCATTCTGGAGATAAACTCAGACACAAAATGGTCTTTGGTGTGATAAAGAGGTGAGGAGATCTCCCCCACTCTACCCTTAATCTTCCAAGTTTCATGAACTGGTCTAATAAACTTACCGGCATCTCTTTTAGCAAGGCGGATTATCTTTATATTCCCGGTTTCCCCATGTCTTAGAGCCTGGTGATAAACCAGGTCTTTACGGGGGATGAAGTAAGCTACCGGATTATTGCTATTAATTTTCTCAACGATCTCTTTCTGCAATTCACGGCTGATAATCTCATCGTCGTCGACGAACAAAACCCAATCCCCTTTCGATCTGGAAAGAGCAAAATTTCTTTGAATGGCGAAGTCGTTGTCCAGAGGATGATGGAAGATGTTCATTTTTCCCCTCACAGATGACTTTGACTCGTTTCCGTCCAGAACGATAACTATCTGGTCTGCAAAATCCAATGACCTGAGCAGCCTATCCCCAGGTTGGGTCTTGGAAATGATGGCTGCAGTAAGTTTCATGGTCAGTTAAATTTAACCTTCCGACTCAGCTGCTGAGCCGGGGATTCAATGAATTTGTTTACAAAAATAGAAAGGCCGATGGCGAGGATGGTGGTAAGGATAAAGATAAATGTATGGGTGAGGAAGTAATTTGAAGCGAGGAGGTCGGAGGGAACATTTTCAAGAATGAATTTCGCAAAAATGTACAAGACTGTGAAATGAACCAGGTAAAGACTGTAGGAGATCTTTCCCAAGAACTGGAAGGCCTTGGAATCAAAGAATTTAAGTATATTTTGTTTATTATTGTATGCAAGAACTCCTAGCAACAAGAAGGCAAAAATACTTTCAATGACACCGGTGTTATGAATCTCGGTCTGATATCTGGAATAGAGAGCAATGAACGTCAGTGGCGCTGCAAGAAGAATAATGACCAGACCCGGGACGGATTCAAATTTTTGTTGAAATCTAGGGAGCATTCCTCCCAAATAAAACATATATAAGAATCTAAGGTCGTTGAAGTTGGGGAAATCCAAAAGTTTGTAACTGGCTATAGCTAAAAGGATAAAAACCAAGGTATTTGCTACTGTACTTATTTTTCTTGACAGATACATCATCGGGGGAAAAAATAGAGAGGCAAGGATGATCACCCTAAGTGTCCAGGTGACTCCTCCAAGATAGGTATGAATGAAAGTCAAATTTAAGATAAATTCCTTGAAAGTCATTTCAAATTGCATCCACCAGTGGAACCAGGGAGCGGCAATCGGATACGTCTTGTATTCAAAAACCGTCCACATGTACAAGGCAGATACTATTACCAGGAAGAGATAGACAGGATAAAGACGAAGAAGGCGGCGGATATAGAACGAGAGAATCTGTAGTGGAGAAAAACTCCACTTCTTGGATGATTCCGCCAGAACAAAACCCGACATGACAAAGAAGATGCTGACAGCCAGTCCCCCGTTACCGATTAGCATTGATAGCTGCTGAAGCTTGCTTTGGAAGTCGGTGAAATGAAAGATGTTCTTCCCCCAAATGTTGGCAAAGAAAGGAATGGATAAGATCATGAAGGAATGGTTCAGGGCGACCATGACAGCCAATAAACCCCTGAGGCCATCTAAGCGTGTATATCTCATCTATCCTTATATTTTAACGAATGGTACGTCCAAAGTAGATAGAGATATGGGTAAAGTAGAAGGATGTAGATGAGCGGACGGATGATTGAGGGTAACTTTAACCATTTAAAGATGAATCTGAGATGGCTTCTAAAACTGATCGGCAACTTACCGGTGGGATTTTTAAAGGAGCTGGAAGTGCGGTGGGCAACAGTAACAGACGGGTCCAGAATAATGTCGTATCCCTTTGACTGGGCTGTAAGACAATAATCGACATCTTCGAAATACATGAAGTAACCATCATCCAATAATCCGGTCTTTATAAAAGTGTCTGCACTGATGATTACGCAGGCAAAGGTGACAAATTGGGACTTAATAGGTTTAAGATTATTAATGGATGAGAGATTGCGGTGTTCAGGTTTGGCTAGATTCCAATCCACCTGTCCGTCAAGACCGTAAACAGTCTTATTTTTCTGTGTGTGTTTTATAGCTGGTGCGACGATACCGACCTCACTGTCAGTGAAATGTTTAAGAAGTGGTTTGAAAAAGTTTTTTCCAACTCTGACATCCGGATTGATGATAAGGATGTATTTAGCTCCTCGCTTTATGGCTATTCTGATACCAATGTTATTTCCACCGGCGAATCCGATGTTTTTCCGGTTAACAATCAACTCTGTCTTGGGAGCGAGCGCTCTAATCTTTTGAGAAGAAATAGAGTCAGCCGAGTTGTCGACGATCAAATAGTCCACTCTATCTCCCAGATCAGCGGATTTTAGAGCCTTAAGACAGGCAAGAGTATCTTCCGGGTTCTTATAGTTTAGAATAATAGACGTGAGCTTAGGAACCATCTGTTATATCATATCGTAAATGACCAAACCGCTTCGAGAAACTGTACGAATTATATTGGAAACAATCCCAAAACCTATAAAGGTGCTTGAGGTTGGATCAAGACAGGCCAAGAACCAAAGGCGCATGGCAAATCTGAGAGGCTTTTTGCCTGGATGTAAGTACATTGGGATTGATATGCAGAAAGGTTCGGGAGTGGATATGGTCGTTAATGCCGAAAAACTTCCTTTCAAGGATGGTGAATTCGATCTAGTGATTTCCCTTGAGACATTTGAACATGCTGAAAAGCCTTGGAAATTGGCAGAGGAAATCCAAAGAGTTCTAAGTAAAGATGGAGTAGCTATAGTTTCCAGCATTCAAAACTTTCCTCTCCACCTTCACCCTTCAGATTATTTTCGGTATACGCCTTATGGAATGAAGTCGTTATTTGGTCAGTTGAAAAACAATTTTGTGGTGACAGTATCTCCCCCCTTTATGGACGAGGTAAAACTGAATCCCAGAACTGTCTGTTTCGTCGGAACCAGAAAGAATTTCAAATTCCTTTTGGCAGATATAAAGCGTAATTTAATTTCCCAAAAGGGTAGAATATCTGTCCACAAGCCAATTCGTCATAGATTTGAGGATGCAATGAAATATGCTTTAAGAGGGCTGATGGAATTCGGATACAGGGAGGAGATTGAGTTTTTTTAAGCTTATGAAGTTCAAGTACGACGAATTTAACAACAACGAATTCGAATCCCACAAGCTTACGTATAATCTTATCGACCCAAACACAAAGGTTCTTGACCTTGGATGTGCCACCGGATATCTTGCCAAAGAGTTACTCAAAAAGGGATGTAAGACTTGGGGAGTAGACGGTGATACTAATGCGGCTAAAAAGGCAGAAAAATATTGCAGTAGTGTGATTGTCAGTAACTTAGATGAATGCACTAGCTTTCCTTTTCCCAAGAAATCATTCGATTACGTAATTCTTCTTGACGTTATCGAGCACTTAGTCAATCCCGAGAATACTTTATTGATAATCAAGTCGTATTTGAAAGAGAATGGAAAAATAATTGTGTCGACACCAAACATAGCTCATGCTTCGATAAGGTGGATGCTTTTTAGAGGGCTTTTCGAATATACATCGACGGGGATAATGGATAAGACTCATGTTCATTTTTACACTCAGGATACCCTGAGATCTTTCATCAAAAAAGTTGGCTATCGATTGTTAACCATCATACCAACTAATGGCATGTGCAAAGTTCCTCTGTTGTACAAAATCACCGATAGATTACCCTATTCATGGCAATATGAGATAACGAAGCTTTATCCTGGTTTATTCTCACATCAGTTTATTGTTGTGGCACAACCGGTGAAACGTAAGGGATAGAACTTGCCGCCTGAGTTAATTTTTTTGTTTCCCTCTGAAGCAGAATCCAGGTGACAATTAGAAAACTGGGAACGGTGATGATGACACTGAATAGGAAGGCGTATGCCATGCCAATAATCCCCAGTGAAGGAACCAGAACTAGTGCGGCTATTACTTCCAAGAAGACAGTAAGTGCTCCGAAGAAGGATGGAATTTGTGGCTTGTTCAAACCCTGAACCAGTGCAGTCGGAACAGGAGTCAGCGAGACGAGGAGGAAATAGAAACTTAGAACGCGTAGGACTGGGTATGCCGATTGAATTACAATTGGATCTTTAAGCCACCAGGTAAGAAAGGACTCTCCAACCGTGAAGGAAAGAAGAACGGCCAAGATGCCCCCGACTAACGTTATCGATTCAACTCCCAACACCAAAGTTTTAAGTTTCTTGATCCTATCCCTTTCCAGAAGCGAAGCACTGAGAGGAAAGAACACCTGGGCAAATTGTGAAATTACTCCAGCACCCTTAGCTACGATATTCTGAGGAATACTAAAGGAGGTAATTGCTCTTGCAGAAACCATGGCTCCAAGAATGAAGTTGCTTAGTTGGGCTTCTGCCTGGCCGGCTAGAGTAGCGACGAAGTTTTTTAGGCCAAATGAAAACAGCTCTCTTCCCTCCTCCTTGTTGTAGGATGGACCAAAATCCGAACCGGGGAAATATTTACTAGAGTAGAAAACCATAAAAGATAAGGTGATTAGGTGAAACATGAGTTGTACTAAGAGCAGTATCGCGATACTGGGGAAAAAACCTGAGACGATTGCCGAAATGATTGTATTTGCAGATCCGACCAGTATCGTTTTTGAGTTAAATATGTCAAACCGTTGTTGTGCTTGTGGCAGGCTAAGAAAATGCGTGTTTAAATGATTAACAAAAACAATGACGGACAAAATCATTATTGACGAATTCAAAACACTTTTTTCTACGAGACCAAATATTGCCATTGTTCCAGTTAGATAGCTGAGCAGGCCAAAGACCACCAAAAGCATGATTATTGATAAAAAGAAGAAAATCGCAAAAGAGGTCTTCCACGTTTTACTCTTTTCTTCTTGTGTTCTGTTTGGAAGCGACAATCTTCTAACTACAGCGTTAGAGATGCCAAAATCAAAGACTGCCGAAAGTGAGATGAATGACGCCAAAAAGATATAGACTCCAAAAATATCCCGACCCAAATTGTTCAGAAGAACTGAAATTGAAAAGAAACTGGCGACAAGCAAATAAAAATATCCCGCTAGGTTGATTCCTGTATTCTTGAGTAGGCTGCTTTTGATGGACATATTATCAGAGCCTATTTCAAGGCTATTTTCAATATTTATTATAAACCAGATACCTGCCTGATGTAGAATTGGGGTTATGACAGTCAGACTACTTCTAATCAACGCCATAGATATCACAAAATCACTGCAGACTTCTCTTCCTCCTTTGAGTTTAGGTTATTTGGTTAGCTCTTTAAGAGAGGAATTTGGAGATGATGCATTCAAATTCAAAATCATTGATAGAGACGTTAGAGAAGCTATAAAAAATTTCAGTCCAGACGTCGTGGGGATTACCTCGGTATCTCAAAATTTTAACTATGCGATTAAGTATGCAAAGATCGCCAAGAAGTATAAGTTACCAGTATTGATCGGGGGTACGCATATATCTGTGTTACCCAATACACTGACTAAAGAAATGGACGTGGCTGTAATCGGTGAAGGTGAGGTGGCAATCAAAGAATTGTTATCCTTGTTCATAAAGAAGAAAAAATTCGTTAAGAAAGATTTGATGAATCTTAAGGGATTGGCGTTTTGGTCGGGAAGAAATATTGTCCAAACAGAAATGAGACCACCAATTCTTAAAATGGATTCAATTCCAAGACCGGCCAGAGATTTGATGAAAATTGAAAAATGTACACATGTATTTTCTTCTCGCGGATGTCCATATCGGTGTGTCTTTTGTGCATCTTCAAGATTTTGGAACAGTACAAGATTTTTTTCGGCAAAATACGTTGTTGATGAAATCAAATATCTTTATGAAACTTATGGAGTAAGAGAGATCGACTTTTGGGACGATTTATTTATTGTGAGCAAAGACAGGATCAAGGAGATGGTGAGGCTATTGCGGAAAGAAAATCTATTAGGCAAGTTATCTTATAGCTGCGCTGTCAGATCAAACCTAATTGATGACAGCATGGCAAGATTACTTAAGAGATTGAATGTGAAAGGAGTGTCTATGGGTCTGGAGTCTGGAACTCCCAGAATCCTTGACTATCTCAAGGGGCATAATATCAACATCAAGAATCACATGAAGGCAATTAGAATCTTCAAAAAATATGGGGTTGAACCAAGCGCTTCATTTATTATTGGGTCGCCATCTGAAACACGTGAGGAAATTCTTCAAACTTTTAAGTTTATTAAGGACAGCAGGCTTCGTGGTTTCGGTGTATATGTTTTAACTCCACTACCGGGAACCCCAATTTGGGAATATGCCAGGGAAAGGGGAATGGTGGATGAAACAATGGACTGGAGTGTTCTTAATGTGGAATTTTTGGAAAATCATCAGGAGGCAATCATACTTTCAGAAACGCTTTCAAGAGAGGAGCTTTACAGGTTGATCCTGATGTTTAAGGCTGAACAAAAGAAAAGGCACATTATTGATTTGGTTAAGCACCCAATAAATATTTTGAGAATTGTCTACCATTACTTCAAGGACAGGATTGTCGTTCCAGCTCCCCTATCTGCTCGCTAGGCTCCAGTAAATCTCTCCAAGACGCTTCGCGACCTTCATTCGATCGTAATCTTTTTCCGCCAATAGGCGAGCCGCCTTACCCATACTTTTCCGGATACTTTTATTACCAATCAGGTAATCCAGGTTCTTTTTCAGAGTGATGACATTCCCCGGCTTGATATATAGAGCACAGGAACCGCAAACCTCAGGAATTCCTCCAGCATCGGATGTGACGACGGGAAGTCCAGTTGCCATCGCTTCAATCAGAGACATGCCGTATTGTTCTTCCCAGGTTTTTGTTTTACGACTAGGAAGACAAAAAATATCTGCCTGCTGATATTCGTTGTGAATTTTACTGTAAGGAACTTTTCTGACCGTGACATTTCTGTAGCCTTTCAGATCTTGTTTCAGAGGGCCATCCCCAATAAAGGTTAGCCATACCTTTTTATTTGTCTTGTATATCTCCAAGAAAGCTTCTAGGAGATCCATTACACCTTTTTCCGGTACGAGTCTAGCTACGCAGAGTATGTGAATACCACCTTTATCTCTTTTTATTTTCGGCTTGAATTTCTGGATATCGATGCCAAGCTTAAGAACTTCAATCTTGTGGTCACTAACCCCCTCCTTGATCAGAGCCTCCCTTGCTTTATTGGTTACAGCTAAAAACTTATCGATGTTCTCGTAGGCATACTGTTTATATTGCTTTCTTCCCCGGATTCCTTCGTTGTTATGAGGAATAGTCTCCCAGACAGTGCTAACTATTTTTTTAATTAATCCCCTTCTCTTGGCCACGATTGACTGGTGCGTATATCCATAGTATGTTTCAGCGACATGTACCACATCGCTACCGGCAATGACTTTTTCTAAACCAAATAATTTATGTGCATCTGTGAAAAGCCTATTTAGAATTGGGAATTTTAATGGAAAATTTGGCAAGTCAGTTAGGGACCAAAGCTTTTTTAGTGGAAAGTCAATCTTGTCTGAAATTGTATGTTTTGAGGAAATAGCCTGAAGGCTAAACTCCTCTTTTAGCGGAGAATAATTTTGGAGTTCATACGGGTTAAGAAAGGCGCCTCTGACGATTAAAATTTTCATGATTTTGAGAAACTTCTTAATTTAATGAATATTGAATCTATATAAAAAAGCGGTTGCATAAGAAAATTTTCGATAATGTTGAAATATTTCAAAAAATAATAACTCCTTGAACGTGTCCACGCATCAGAATTGCTTCTACTTCTATTATTACTGCTCCCGCCACCAAAGTGTCTAGCAGTAGCTGACGGTACATATATTACTTGCATTCCTGCTTTCTTTGCCCTGAGACAATAATCCATGTCTTCAAGATACATGAAATATTTTTCATCTAGATAGCCAATCTTATTAACTGTCTTACCTGTGATAAGCATAAAACCGCCAGTCACTCCATCTACGTCCACGGTGTTTTTTGAGGCAGGCACATCCTCATAATAAAAATATTTATGCCAGTAATCATTGGGGTACAATTTACGTAAATTTGTAAAATCGAATATTCCTACCGATAAATTTATTTTCCGAAAATGGTCTCCTTGCTTCTGACCATTAAATCCTACCGTCTTCCCCCCTGCTATTCCTGCCCTGCGCTTTTTGGTCTCTTGAACCATATTAAGGAGAGCGTTCCTCCTGATTACAGTGTCTGGGTTGATCAGTAAGAAGTAATGGCTTTGGAGAGAGGCGTGTATTCCGACGTTAACAGCCTTTGAGAAGCCAAGGTTTGAATGTTGCACTAACAGATCTATATTTTTGTTTCGATATTTGCCCACAACCTTTTTTGTACTATCTCCTGACTTATTGTCTACAACGATGATTTTCCGATAATAACCCGATGGCCAAAATTCTACGAGACTCTTAATGCATTTCTCTATGAATTTTGATGAATTGTAAGTGACAATTATCGCTGTGATTAGCTCTTTTTCTGTTGACATTTAGATAATTATCTCCGATATTATATATACGATATGGTTTTTCTAAGGGGTGCTGTCACAGTACTTTGTTTCATAATATTTATATTCTATTCAAGTTTGCCAACTTATGCGAGCTCCTCAGTATTTTTTCGAGACGATTTTAACTCAATAAACGACTTTGATTGGATAATCTCGGATATGCAAAATGAGGTTGAAATAATCCACAATAGCTCTAACGAAGGTCTATTGAGGCTATCTTCTCCTATTGACCACGAGATTCCTTTCCTCCAATTAAAAAAAGATCTTGGCTTGCTAGATAATTTTTATATAGAGTTTAGATATCGTATGACAGGACCTGGATTTGGCTCGGGTTTAATTTTATCTGACAAACAACTTGAGCCTTACTCAAGGGAAATGTCCTGGGATGACTTTATTTTTGTCATTTGGCCAAATGGGACTGGGGGGTATAGCATCGTATCTCGCCCTTGTCCTTCAGCCGAAGTGACATGCGTCCATGATGAATACAGACAACAAGTAAGTCCAACTCAGGACTCTCAATGGCATGTTATTAAATTTAACTACTTAGAAGGTGTCTATACCGTATATATCGACAATGTATTATTTTTTGAGTCTAGTCATTCTGACCTAAAAGTCAAATATATTTATTTTGGAAGTCCTCACAGAACCATCACGAACACAGCTTGGCCTATCCACGAACTTGACTACATCCACGTCTCTAGTGAAGAAGACAGCATAGTACAGAAATTTAAAATGGTTCTAATTCCAGGCCTCGGGTCATCGTGGAATTTAGATGCAATTATGGATGGTAGCACTGATAGTGATTGGGAAGTGCCGGAGTTTGTTGATCTTTACGATAGCCTAATTAAGTCAATCGAAAATAACGGATATGTGCGCGATAAGGACTTATATATTTTCGGATATGATTGGAGAAAATCAATTGATAATCTGGCTGACGATCTGCAAGATTATATTGATGCGATGAATTTAAATACAGGAGAAAAAATATATTTAGTAGGTCATAGTATGGGGGGATTAGTGGCTCGTTCTTATGTTCAGAAATATGGATTGGATAACGTTGAAAAGATCGTTACTCTCGGATCTCCTCACCAAGGAGTCCTAGATGCATATCCAGTTTGGGAAGGAGCGGCTCTCTGGGGGGATGTTTGGTGGGAAAAAGCCGCTCTTGAGCTGGCAGTTCACCTGAATCGAAAACCAGGAGAGTCAAGAGTAAAAGCTCTAAGATCTCAGGCACCTGGAATAAAGGATTTGTTGCCAGTATATGAGTTCCTCGTCTCCAATGGCCTGAAAAAACCTTTGAGTCAACTGTCACAGAAGAACGAATATCTCGCCGAGTTAAATAACATCCTTAATGGAGCAGATTCGGTAATGAAGACTTTTATGGGAATTGGGATTCAAACAAGGAGCGCCCTAAATGTGACCCAACGGACGGGGTTGGACAAACTGCTTGATCGCTGGGAAGATGGCAAACCTCTGGCAAATAATCCCTTTATTTTTGCTGATGGAGATGGAACTGTTTTAAAGACGAGTGCTGCAGGACCTTTTAGTTCCACTTTGGAGATAAATAAAAGTCATATTGGTTTAGCATATGAGGAAAATAGCATTGAGAGTATTCTTGAGGAGTTTGGATTAGATAGGTCTAAGGCAGAGGTTGTGGAGCCAGACAAGAGGGATAATTTTCTGGCCGTAATATTGAGATCTCCGGGAAGACTGCTAGTATGCGATGAGTCAGGTGAAACTTGTAACGAAAATTTTGGATTGTATTTTCCAACCCAAAAATTGTTTTTGCTCCCAGGGTATGGGGGACAGAAGATATCTGCCAAGGTAATCGAGGATGGTTTTGGAAAATATGATCTGCACGTTGGCCTTGTGTACGAAGAGGAGGATTGGAGTGTTCTGAAGGGAAACTTAGAAGCATCGAATCAAATCGATGGATACATCATTGAAGGTAGAAACGATTCGACAGATATTATTCCAGATGAAGATACAGAGAATCATTACCTTAATGCGGCTGCCAGCGAGTTAGGATTGTTTTCTCCGAGCTGGGATAGAGAAGGTTATTTTACTAAAGCAAGGGACAAAAATATTGCGAAAAATTTAAGACTCAAATATATAAGACTTTTGAGGACGGTTCTCAGACAGGAGTATAAGAAAGCGGTCAAGAAAAATAACCCAGACTATTTACTGGCGGTAAATGCTGTCTGGAATACAAATGATTACTTGGCACGTGTTTTGCTTAAGGGGCAAGGGAAAAACAAGGAATCGTCCGTGGCTGCTTACATAAAAAGGACAAAAAATCTTTCCCAATTGGTAAACACGAGACTAGCAAAAGGAAACAATTTACTAACGGGGATGATATATGAGTTTGCTTCCAAGAAAATGGCTAATATTAGTTCCCTAGATACAAAAGAATTTGATTTGCGAGCAGATCTTCTCATGAGTGTGGAATATCTTCTATATACGACACTCGACAATATATAAAAAACCAGTGGGGTTACCACTGGTTTGGAGCTTAGCAAAGCTAAAATATCAAGGTGATTAGTACTGGCCAATAGAAAAAGAGGGCAGATAAAAGAATCATCCAAATGATTCCCGCTGCAGCGTTGCATATCATAGAGTAAGGGAACTCCCAACTATTTTCCGATTTACCTGTGCGATAAAAAAGCGGGGCGCAGATAAGATATGCAAGAAGTGCGATTAATAGGAAATACGATGAAAAGACAACTGACTGGGAGATTGCCCCACCCACTATAATGAAGGTAAGGAACAGACCAACCCCAAATGGTATAAAGTCACCTACATCTTCGAGACTGCGATAACCAACAATCACCGGCCAGGTGAGTAAGCGAAGAATGTTTCTCATATTTTTTACTCCTGTAAATGTACGAGGTAGAGGTCCTCAGGTTAATTTAGGAGATTATACTTCAGGAAAAAGCGAAAAATCAAATTATGGGGTATTGTGGACCCGGAAGGACTTGAACCTTCGACCTCTGCAATGTGAATGCAGCGCTCTAGCCAGCTGAGCTACGAGTCCAGGCTTGAATTATTATACTAGACAATCTAAACTAAATTGTGTATTTCCTAAAAAAGATCATCCGAATCATCTATGAGTTTATAGAGGCTTTTGTAATCTCAGCCTCGGTTTTTGTGGTTGTTTATTTGTTCCTCATGCAGCCACATCAGGTAAAAGGCAGCTCGATGTTCCCCACCTTCAAAGATCAGGAGTATTTATTGACCGATAAGGTGACATACAAGACTAGGCTACCAAAATATGGGGATGTGATCGTATTCAAAGCTCCCATAAACGAAAATTTTGACTTCATTAAGCGAGTAATTGCTACTCCCGGTCAGACAATAATGGTTAAGGATGGCCATCTTTATGTCGATGGTCAAAAGCTTGATGAGTTTTACCTCCCGCAGGAGTATACAACGAGCCCCGGGCAGTTTCTGCACGAAAATGAATCATTTATAGTCCCGGCTGGCACAATAATGGCCATGGGAGATAACAGGGATCACTCATCTGATAGTAGAGACTGGGGGCCAGTACCCTATCAGAATATAGTTGGGAGGGTATTTTTTAGATATTGGCCGGCAGAAGTAGTGGGAGTTGTCAGCAATCCCACAAGATCTGAGTAGTTTAGTAGTCTTGAAAATTATCCGGATCCGTTGGTACTGATTCTTGGCCGATGTTTTGAGCCTGATCAACAATGGGCTCGAAAGGGTTGGTGTATGTAGTTTCTGTTTCAGCTGACTCGATAGGCGGAGATTTCTCCGGTTCCAATGGCTCAATGTTTTCAGGAGTCTTTTCAGGAGCAGGTTCATGACCAACCAAGGAGTCGTAGATTTTTTGGATCTGACTTTCTGTCTCCTCAGGATTACCTTTCAGAACGATATGAATGGCTGTTTCTATCCTGGAACGGCGCATTTTGACATGGGCATTTTCTCCGATAGATTTCTGGAGCTCATCTGCCATATTATCGATGGATTCATTGACTGTTTTTGTGTCAAAGCCGTCTATGGCTTTGGACTTGTGCATGCTCTTTTTGAATCGGCGAGCAAGTTCCTCAGCGCGTCTAACAGAGGCGCCCTCTCTAAGAATGATCTTGTAAGCCTCGATCATGGCCTGCTTGTCAGGGATGGCTGCCAGGGCTCTTGCGTGTCCTTCTGTGATGACGCCTGAAATCAAACCGTCTTTCAGAGCATCAGGAAGTTCCAGGAGACGGAGGGTGTTACTTACGTAGGCAGGGCTTTTGCCTATCCTGCTACAAATGTCCGAATTGGACAAACGAAATTCCTGAATTAAGCGTTCGAATGAATTAGCCCGATCTACCGGGTTAAGGTCAGTTCTCTGGACATTCTCCACGATAGCCATCTCGAGCATTCCCTGGGGGGTGGTCTCGATGAGACGTACGGGGACTTCTTTAAGGCCGACTAAGCGAGAGGCTCTCCAACGACGCTCTCCGGCAATGATCTGGAAACCTGCAGGGGTATGGGCAACAACAAGCGGTTGGATGATACCGTGGGTTTTGATGGAATCAATTAACTCTGAGAGAGATTCGGGTGTAATTACCCCTCTTGGCTGAAGAGGATTGGGCTGAAGTTGATCAATCGGTAAGAGAGAGATCTGCCCGTTGTCCATTTATTGTGCGTTTACTTCGACGTAACTAACGCCCTTATTTTTCTTAAATTTGACAGCACCGGGTGCAGTGGCGTAAAGGGAAAAATCTCTACCCAACTGAGTGTTGCTACCGGCATGAAATTGAGCTCCGCGCTGACGAACTATTATTTGTCCGGTTTTGACTTCCTGACCACCAAAAATTTTAACCCCAAGTCTTTTTCCTGGGCGTTGAGCATGTTGTCTAGCAGCTCCTCCTGATTTAACGTGTGCCATATATTGATTATTATTTCTGTAAGGTAACTATTTCACGCTTTATGCCCGCTTCCGGGCGAGAATATATCACGCGTGCTAGCAGATTGTAACCCAATATTTTCACGGAGTCAATGATACGGCTTGTGTGGTATTCCTTCCGGGCACCGGTCAGGATCGGAAAAACCATGACGATGAAGCCTCCTTTTTTGAGGGTCTTATGCCAGTCTTTGAGGCAGCCAACATAGAGTTTTTCCAAACCCTTTACGGCATAATCGACCTGGTCTGGGCGGAGATTGGGCTTGCCCAAGAAAGGCTCTGTGACAATACAGTCAATTTCCGTAAATTTCTTGGAAAGATGAGTAGCATCGTAGATAATGACATCAGCGTCGATTCCAAGATGTTTGAGGTTCTCGAGAGTACCGGAGACTTGTGAAGCAGAAGTATCCAGACCGGCAACCTTGTAACCCAGCTCCGAAGCTTCAACAAGAATCCTGCCTGATCCGCAAAATGGATCCACTAAGAGCTTCCCTTGAGATTCTCCGGGAACCAAATTGACCATACTTCTGGCTATTTTGGGGGGGAGCATGCCTGCACGGGCGTTTACAAAAGGCATTTCGCGGTCTTTTTTGATCCAATGCTCAAAGTCGTGAACCCAGACAGTTTTGTAAATCTTTTTCTCATCGCGGTCAATGAACAGCTCATCAACCTTGTTTTTGAGGTTAATTACGGGGGAAAGTCCAAATTCGTTTTTGGGAACAATAAAGCGAACCTTACCGAGTACTCCCTTAATCTCCTCACAGAGATCGTAAGAGGCTGATAGATTCTGAATATCTGTAACCGAGAAATCTTTTTGTGAAATCAGAGAAGCGAGGTTTTTTGGACTGAGATCAGAAGTCTTCAGTTCTTCAGCCAGTTTTAGGCTCGATCCAAGGGGAGAAACAAGATTGATAGCCTCCTCTTTATTTGCTGATTCAAATGAATATACAAAATCGGAGACCTGGGTACTCCCGGGAATACGAACGGAAACCTCCGGACCGGCGAGTGTGTTGCCGGAGCCAACGAACAAGATGAAGCGCATTGTTTTTATATATTGATGGCCTTGACGGTGAAGTGGCTTTCGAATTGTCTGTGTCCCATAACTCTACGATAACGGGATTTAGCCTTGAATTTAGCGACTCTGATTTTTACTCCCTTATCAGTACCCTCGAAATCGAGGTCTACAGAGGCTCCTTCAACAAAAGGGGCGCCTACCTGTGTCTTCTCTCCATCATGGGTAAGAAGAACGTCTTTAACATTGAGTTTTTCACCTTCTTTGAGCTCAATTTTTTCACTTACTATCTTGTCACCAACCTTGACTAAGTACTGTTTTGAGCCAAGTTGAATGACCGCATGTAACTGTTTGTTTGTCATGGGCGCAATTATATCTCAAAAGGGGTCATTAAATCAAGGAGCCTAAGTTCCAAACCGATCAAAATTGCGAAGCTCAGAAGGGAGCTGCCCCCGTAAGAGAAAATCGGCAAGGTAATGCCAGTCACAGGCATGACCCCCAAATTCATGCCAATATTGACGACGGTTTGGAATAGAAAGACAAAAAACACCGAAAGAGAAAGCAAGACATGGCTTTTTTGCCTTAAAAGGCTGCTGATCCTTAAGTAGCGCGAAAAAAGGAAATAATAGGCAGAAAACAAAACGGCAATCCCTAGAAAGCCAAATTCCTCAGCAAATGAAGCAAAGATAAAATCCGTGTGGCGTTCAGGTAGGTAATTTAGCTGGGATTGGGTACCTAAGCGGACTCCCTTTCCCCAAAGTTCACCTGAACCGATGGCGATAGTTGCTTGGATGACGTTATAGCCAGCACCCTTGGGGTCTTTATAAGGATTAATGAAACTCTCAATCCTCTGTCTCTGGTAGGGTTTAAGAAATTTAGATTCAAGGGGGATGAGTATCACCGCCGCTACCACACCAATAACCAGCAATCGTTTTAGGTGCCCGGTAATAGAAAGCAGAGCAATCGGAAGGAATAATAGGGTAAGGGCAGATCCCAAATCCGGTTGTCTGGCCACCAATATCACGGGAATAATAGCCAAGACCATGAATAAAGCAAAACTTTTCATTGACTTCAGGTTGTTCTTAGATAGAAACTGGGAATAAAAAATTGCCAAAAGAGGTTTTACTATTTCAGAAGTTTGCAGATTAAAAAAGCCTAGATCGATCCAGCGAACAGACCCACGGATATTTTTTCCGATGACTGCTGTCAGTAGTAGAAGAATGATCGATGTGACATAAAGCGCTCCGGAAAGGCTAAAAAGCAGATCGATGTCTACCTGGCTAATAAGGAAAATGATGATAACACTGGAAACAAAGAATGAAAATTGAGTAGCGAATAGATCCGGAGCAGTGCTCCAAATAGTAACCAGGCCAAGTATTTGGATAAGAAGAAGGACAAAGATTATTGAGCCCTTTCTAGGCTTCATGGGTGTCTCTTTATTTTGACGGTATCACCTTTAACCAAATTATCCACAAGGGTTTTTCGTTTTATTTCCTCTTCAGATTCTTTTGGCCAATCGGGAAGTTCGACATCTATCCTTTCATCAAGTCGACACCCCGCTAGCTTGCGCGCTTCTTGAATTTCCCTGACAAGTTCTCTGGCTTTACCTTTCGCCCTTAGCTGATCTGTGATCTGAGTATCGAACTCGATGCCTTGCTCTTTTGAATCTATCAGAACAACTTCATCAACGTTAAGTTCATCTTTGATTAACTGAAGAAGTTCGATTTCATCTTTGAGGGAAGAAAAATTGCCGCTAACATTAATCTGAGATAGTGGTTGCTTGGTGGCAATACCGAGAGCTTTACGGGAAGCATTACCCATCTCGGCGATCTTCCTGACTTGAGACATCTTGGATAGTAGTTCTGTGTCAATAACACTTCTATCATTGACTTCCGGCCAATCTTCCAGATGAACCGATTCTTCACCCGTCAAATGCCGGTAGAGGTATTCGGAGATAAAGGGAATTATGGGAGCACTTGTCCTGAGGAAGACCTTAAATACAGTAGCCATGGTGGTGTAGGCGATCTCTTTATCTTCAATATTCAAGGATCCCGGACCGACTCTATCTCTTGATCTTCTGATGTACCAAGTTGAAAGGTCATCGACAAATGATTTAAGAGCGGCGACTGATTTTGGAATCTGATATGAAGATAGGCTCTCATCCATATCCAATATTGTCTGATCAAGACGAGTTAGAATCCAAGCGTCCAGTGCTGTGGGTCTGGTCGTGAATTCAACCTTTAGTTCCCAATCCTCCAAACTAGCATAGGTAACAAAATATTTATACGAATTCCATAGGAGCATAAGAGTTGTCTTCAGCTCATTAGCCCAGTCTGATTCAGAAATGGCTATATCCTGACCGAGAACTATCGGGCTTCCCATAAGGTAAAGTCTGAGAGAATCGGCACCGTATTTTTCGATCGCCTCTTTGGGATCAGGGAAGTTACCGTAGTTCTTGCTCATCTTTCTACCATCATTCCCCTGGATCACTCCGGTAACGATTACGTTCTTAAAAGCAATTGAGTCGAAGAGAAGATTAGAAATTACATGAGTGACGTAGAACCAAGCTCTTAGTTGACCAGTGTACTCAGTGATAAAGTCTGCTGGAAAATTGTTTTTGAATTTTTGTTCATTCTCAAATGGATAATGTACTTGCGCATATGGCATCGAGGCAGCCTCTACCCAGCTGTCGAGAACCTCAGGAACTCTCTTGGCCTGCTGACCACACTTTGGACATTTAAGGGTTACTCTATCAATATCAGGGCGGTGCAGATCAGTTATTTTTTGACCTGAAAGTTTTTCTATATCAGAAATCGACCCGGCAACAATTTTTTCACCACAAACACATTCCCATACAGGTATCGGGGCTCCCCAATATCTAGTCCTTGAAATACACCAGTCCGGTGCAGAATCAATACCCAGCTCAAATCGTCCGTGCTTAAAAAATTCCGGTACCCAATTTATATCGGAATTTGTGTCCTTAAGTTGCTTCTTTACTTTCTGAATATCGATGTACCATGCTGTTTGTGCTTTATAGAGTAATGGAGTTTCACATCTGTGACAGTGTGGATAACTATGAGTAATTTTTGTACTCTTATACATTAATCCCCTATTCTCAAGATCCGTGATGATAAATTTGTCAGCTCCCTTAAAATATTTTCCTTGAGCAACTTCGACAATTGGATCCATCATGCCGGTGTCATCAACCGACTCAGCCATTGATAAGCCGTGTTCTTTCCCCAGCTGGGTATCATCTTCTCCGAATCCCGGTGCAATGTGAACAATACCCGTACCGTCTTCCATGGAAACAAAATTCGCGGAATATAGGTGGTAATCGTTATTGTTTGAGGGGTAATAGTGGTATAGCGGTTCGTATTCTTTCCCTTCAAGCTCATGTCCTTTAAACTCTCTCTGAATTTTGTATTCATCACCGAGAACCTCTTTGAGTCTGTCTTTGGCCATTATCAAGTTTTCCCCATGATGTTCTACTTGAACATAGTCGCTGTCGGAAGAAAATCCAAGAGCAAAGTTGCTAGGAAGGGTCCAGGGGGTGGTCGTCCAGGCCAAGATGGAAGCATCTTGATCTTTAAGTTTGAATTTAATGAATACCGATGGGTCGGTGACGTCTTTGTAGGAATTATCCATAGCAACCTCAAAGTTGCTTATGGGAGTCGAACAGCGAGGGCAAAATAGTGAAACACGTTTACCTTTGTAGATAAAACCTTTGTCGAAAAGTTCTTTGAATACCCAAAGGACAGATTCCATGTAGGGCATATCCATGGTTCTGTAAGCATTTTTAAAATCAACCCAGCGACCAATATGGTCTATGTACCATTCCCACTCTGCAGAAACATTTCCAACATATGATTTGCAGGCGGAAACAAATTTATCTATACCAAGCTCTTCAATTTCTTTTTTTGAATTAATACCAAGCTCCTTTTCAACTTTATTCTCTGCCGGTAGACCGTGACAATCCCATCCCCAGACTCTTTCCACCCGCTTGCCCTTCATAGTCTGGAAGCGAGGAATGACGTCTTTTACTATGGATCCCAACAGGTGGCCGTAATGTGGTTTCCCGGTGACAAATGGAGGACCATCATAAAACCTGTAGGAGTTACTGGCGCTTCTGGCCTCCACAGATTTTTCAAAAGTCTCGTTTTCTTTCCACCCTTTAAGTACCTCTTCTTCTACAGCTGAGGGAATGTAATTTAGGTCTAATGATTTAATCGTTTTCTTTTTATCCATATAAATATAAAAAATCCAGCTTTAGAGCCAGTATAGCTCCTTTGCCGGATTAGAGTCTCAAACTTTTATAAGTAGAGACGGTACCATCTAATTGTTTAACTTTATTGCTGGCTATTACGGGCCTTCCCGAGGAGGTCTACTCTCAGAAAACTGAGTTCTTCTCCCGGCTTGCCCGGTGATAGCCGAGCTCAAATGCCTTGTTGAATCGAGTATTATTATACCAATCTTTGTCTAGTACAATTAATTTAACTTATGGGAGCTTTATTATTCCTGATTTCCAGGCTGTGGTTTTTGAATTGGGATGAGGTTTTTTTTGATTCCGGGGAATATATTAGCCGTTGGGCAAATCCAAATTATTTTTCAGCCATTATTTCTGGACATCCACCACTACATCTGGGATACATCCTCTACAACTGGCCAGTTTTTCGACTGTTTGAGAGGCAAGGGCTGAATCCACTACCAGCAATTTTGCTCGTTCAGGTCACTCTCGCTTTACTTTGCGTTTTCTTTTTTGGTAAGGTAGTCAGCAGACTGGTGGAGGATAAGACAGCTAATAGAGCAATGATATTGGTTAGCTTGTTACCTATTTTCTGGATTGTTAATGTGACAGTGATGATGGAAACAGGTTATCTATTCTTTTTCTTCGGTAGTCTATTTTTCTTAAGCAAATATACTTCCGGAGATGAAAAATACCGATATTTGATTCTTTCGACCGTTTTCTGGATGATGGCTTTCTTAACTCACACAGTAGTCTTAATCTGGATCCCCTTTTGGCTCTACCTGGCGTGGATGTGGAGCAAAAAGAGATTTATAAAGATCTTGATTGCGGGAATATTATCTCTATTGGTAGCCAGTGCCATCAATGCATCATTCCTGGCGAATTCTCTTAAGACAACTCTGGATCAGGGATTTTACTGGCTTTATGCTGCAAAATTTGGAGAGCATGCATGGTTTTCTTTTGATGTTGAAACTATTGGTAGGTATTTGAGGAACTGGTGGATCCCTTTGGTCTACAACAACACTTCACCGATTGTCATAATCGGCCTTCTATCTTTTAGTAGTATGTGGAAGACAAACAAAAAACTATTTTGGTTGGGTGTTTTTTGGATAGCGCCGTCTTTAATTGCCAACCAGTGGTGGGACAGCTTGCTTTACGGACGACATGCTCTGATAGCCGGATTTGGTTTGGCTTTCTACGTGTCGGTATTATTAAAAGGAATAAGTTATCGAATTATCTCCCTGATAGTTCTGGTGATCTCGTTACCGACTCTTTCACTTTTAAGCCATCCAATTCCCTACAACTTGATGTCGGATAAAATCAGTCAATTACCTGGAGGCGGGCTTCTAATCGACAGCCATTTTGCACGACCGTATACAGATGGAAATTATTTTGGAAAAACTATCTACGTAGATGAGCCCGGATGGAACACTGCAGAGGCTGCCAGGATACTTGAGGAATACATTGATAACCGAAGAGATGTCTATGTTACCGGACATGCTTTAAGCGAGCCCTATGGCCTTTTTAGTGGTCCATACCTACATCCGTTATCACTGTCATACAAAAATCCCTATATTTTGCAGCAAATCACAGATAAATGGGGGTTTGCGGAGTTCGAGGAAGTTAATCGGGGGTTAAACCTGATGGTTTACAAAGTCATCCCTCAGTCAGGAAAGTACGCAACTATAAAAAGGCTGGACGAGAATAGTAGGAGGATCGACTATTACGACCCCTTGCGGCTATTCATGTCGGCGATTAAGGGTGGTCTAAATTTATAGCCATAAATTATCAATCCGGTGTCACCCTCCTCTTTGAGTTTTCTGGTGACCATTTCAACAGGCATACCGATGTAAATTTCCTTATGGTCAATATCGGTTAACTGGGCGGTGATGAGCGGACCTTCTTCAAGTTTGATCAAGGCGACGGCGTAGGGCACAAATTGCTCAAAACCGGCGGGCGCATCATAGATGATTGTGAAGGAATAAACCTCGCCTTTCCCGGAGTATTGAAATTTTTCTTTTAATCCACACAGACGGTCTCTTTCCATGGGCGTATTATCTCAATACAAAACTCTCATACCCTATCAGGAAGCATAGACACCCACCATCTCGGTTTTGTCCAAAACATGTCCTTGCATCTGCTTTTCCAGCTGATTTTTTTCTGCAATACCGGAAAGATTCAGGGCGGTGTCTAAAGCGTACAGCTTAAAAAGATATCGATGTTGACCTTCCGGTGGACACGGCCCTGTGTATTTTTGGTCTCCAAAGCTGTTTGTCCCCTGAACCGCATTAGGTGGAACACTGCCTTCATGTATCTCCGTCTGGTCTTTGGGAATATTCCAAATCAACCAGTGGGTGAATATCGCATCCGGAGCATCGGGATCATCGATAATTAAGGACAAGGTCTTGGTGTTTGGCGGAATGTCCGTAATTGAAAGTGGCGGATTGATATTTTGACCAGCACAAGTGTAAATTTGAGGGATACTACCTCCGGGTTTAAATGCGGAACTGACAATATTCATAGTTTTGTGAAACTTGTTACCATTTTAGTTTAGCAACAACTTGACAGACCGGTCAATATTGTGTAATTTGTAATTAATCCCACAAGAGGAGTGTTAAGATGCCTCCTTTAGCAATTTCGCACTTTTTGATATGTGGCAGTGTAGCTTAGGGATGTTGTCCGATTCCAGACTAATATACTGCTCACCACGAAAACCAGGATACAAGTGACTGACCGTACATGAGGCGCCGAGGATATCTGTCATGTAATGGTATATGGTGACGAGACTTAAGGAATAAGAGGTCCGATTGTCTTGAAAATATCGGGCCTCTTTAATGCAAAAAAATTAGTAGTTAATCTTTATGTATTTAGTTTCTCCTTGAGGGGTGATGTATTTGAGAGCCAGCTCCGGTTTGATGTCTTTATCTTGGATCCAAGTGGCTATATCGGTAACCCAGGTTTTTTGAGTCACCTCGGTCCCGAAAGCAATATCTATTTTTTTAGTCTTGCTCACTTCGGAGCGATAAGCATTTTGATAGAAGCTTTTTCCATTAATCACGAGAACAAGTTGGGGGGCAGGATCCCAACCTGTCTGTTGAATTGTGGAGGGGTGGATGCTGGATCCTGATGGGTTATTTTGATCTCCTATAAATTCAAAGACCGCATAGAAGAACGTCATTCCGGGAACTGCTTTTGATCCATCTGCCTCATCGGTATTGCCAAATTCCTTGACTTTAAAACTGGCTTTTCCGGAAAGGTTGATAAGAGAACTTTCAAGTTCTTCGAGAGACTGGTAATTTTCAGGTGAATTTTTATAGTCTCTCAACCGAAAATCGACAACGATTTCCTCGTCCAGATTAGCAGTTCGATCATAAGTCACAGTTTGAGACGTGGTTGATTTTCCCGTAGCTTCCGATCTGATATCAGCCTGTCCTGCAGGTAGACACCCCGATAGACCTAAACCAAACGCTACTAACAAGAAGGTAATGAACCACTTGTTATTCATACCCCCATTCTATACACGTGTTTGTAACAAATGCAACTTTATCCTTCACACTTCGACAGTGTGTTTTTCTGTAGATCGAAGCGCTACCAATAGAAGAGGAGCAAGTGTGGCAAGGCCGGCGATAAATAACATACCAAGCGAATCGGAAAGACTGATGTCTCCCTTGGCAGAAAGATTAATCAAGTAACTAAGAGCTGTGCCAGCGAGTACTACTATCCCTAAGGCAGTCAAGCCAGCAAACCCAGTACTGACTTTTTCCGGATCGTCCCCAAGAGTGTAATCAGGATTGATCATCCCAATGAGGGTTAAGGACAGCGCAAGCCAAATAATGACCAGCGAGCCTGAAGCGAGCAAGTATAAATTAGGCGTACCGATAGGACTGAGCGACCACTCAATGAAACCGACCAACAGGAGAGGAAGAGAAATAAGCAGGCCCGCGAGCGTTTTGGACTCTACCAGTCGAGCTGTTTTTATGGGAAGAGAAAATAACCACCAGCGGGTACGACCCTCCCTGGCCATGAGAGGAAAAACAAGCCGGATAATATATGTACCAGAGTAGAAGATCAGCCAAAACCAGGAAAATACGACAGCAGAACTAGTAAATCTTGTAGGAATCCTGTTCACCTCGATACCTCGGGCAAAAAGACTGAGGAAAATTATCAGCATGAGGAAGAGAAAAATTCCATACCCCAGTTCTTTGGGGCTTCTGAGTATCGAGAGGATATCCTTTTTAATTAAATTAAGGGTAAGGACTTTGGTAGGGATAATTTTAAGCTTTGGTAAATTAAGGTCTAACCGTACCTGTTGCCAACTAGTGATAAAAAGCATTCTCTGAATCAATATAGACATAATCAACAAAAGGGAGGTGACCGAGGCAATAGACAAATAATGAGTACCGAATCCATTCTCAAGAATACCCGTAAGAGAGTTGGCGATGAAACAGGATCGCATTAGCGGTAAGTTATTGAAAACTCCGGCAAAGTTTTCAATCTCGATCTCAGATAGAATATCCAACCTGCCAGGGAAAATGATGAAGTAGACAAGTATTGTCCCTAGGAGGAATACCAGAGCAGCACCAAACAAGTAAAGAGGGCCCTCTTTTTTCTTAATGCTGTTGGCGATGATGTATGCAAATGCCGACCCCAGAGATTCAACTAATAAAGAAAGAATCAACAACACCGACACTGATCTAAAGATTGAGTCTGCAAGGGAGATATTTCTACCGGAGAAATATGACAGTGCCAGAGGGAAAATAGTGATCAAGAATAAGGACAGATTTAGAACAAAAGTCTTAACTATCTGCCAAGAAATGATGTTTAGCGGATCGATGGGAAGTGTGACCAAATTATCCGTCACTTTATTGGGAGAAAGAAGAAAGGTAAGAGTGCCGATAAAAGAACTAAGGATCCCAATCCAAGCAATGATCAGAATGGTGGCTCTGAGCACGTAGCCTATGGTCAGATCTCCGTAAACTTCAAATTCGGAGAGGTACTTGAAATAAAAAAGTGAGAAATAATAGATAAGCAAACCAACTCCGATCATGACGGATAAGAAGGCCAAAGCTATGAGAAATTTCCAAATAGCTTCTTTTTCGAACCACCTGCGAGTTGCCTGCAGATCAAGTTTTATTAATACGGAGAGAGTATTAAACATAAGCAGTGTGTACTTCTTTTTCGTACATTTTTTCCAAGTCAACTTTTTTGGGGTCACCAACTTCATGAATTAGTTTCCCTTCATGGATGATGCCTACTCTGTCCGCATATTTATGGGCAAACGTAAGAGTGTGGGTGGACAAGAAGACCGACCCTCCCGATTTGGAAAATTGCTGTAACTTCTCACCAAAGATTTTTATGCTTAGAGGGTCAAGACCTACTACCGGTTCGTCAATGACGAGCAGTTTGGGATCACCAAGTAGGGAAGCCAGAAAGGCTGTTTTCTGGAGGCTTCCTCTAGAGTATCCAGCCATGGGAGTATTCAAGACATCTTCAATAGGAAATATATCTTTTAACCTTCCAACCTCTTTATCAATCTCAGCTTGAGAAAGGTGCTTTAACCTTGCTGTCAGATAAAGGAATTCCATTCCGGTAAGGAATGGGTAATTGGCTGGATTGTCAGGGACGTAACCAAGCAAGGCTTTGGCAGTGATAGGTTTTTGGTTAATGTCTATACCGGCGATGGTGATTTCCCCATTGTCTGGCTTGAGGAGGCCAACAATGTTGTTTATAAGAGTGGTTTTCCCTGAACCGTTTGGACCGATCAGAGCATAGATCTCTTTGGGCCTGACATCAAACGAAACAGACCTTAGGGCGTGAAGCTTGCCAAATGACTTGGAGACGTTCTCTACATGCAAAATAGCTAGCTGGTTCATATATTCAATGTACCTCGTTTTTTAGTTCGATGCAATTTTTTTTACAATCAAAAACCCAGGCGGGAGCCTGGGCTTGGATGAGATTAAACTTTAGGGTTTTTAGGCCTAATTTTAGGGATGTTACCCTGTAACGGCTTTAACAACCAGTTGTCCGTTTTTGTACTCAAAGATAAAACTAACGTCTTTGTCGGTGTTGTTGGTGATGTACAGATTAGACCTAACACTGTGAGCCTTGTCAAAAGGATCATAGTAGATAGAGACACCCTGAGCTTTAGGCACCTCAGGAATAGCGGCAAAGTCATGGTTCGTGGGGGACTTAACCTCAAGGTTGGCATCCTTGGCAACCCAAGAGATCAAGGAGGCAAGTTGGCAGACGCCATCTCCATAGAGATAGCCATCAGTCTTGTATCCATCTTGTTTGTTGAATCTGGAGTTAGTGGTTACAACAACTTTTTCCTCGTATTCAGGGTATACCTGATCGTGGTAGGCAAAAGCTTCACCTGGTTTAAGAGTAAATTTAGAAGTGAATGGCTGGTCGATTTCTTCCCATTTAATATCCGAGGCAGATTTTACCCTACCATCAAGATAGGCAATGTTCAAAAGAATGTTGTCTTTGAAAACCTGGCTCACCGATTCGACAGGATAACGATACTCCATAGAGAATTCTCTTTGAGCCAAGACTACTTCCTCGGACTTGGTTTCGAAAACATGAGGAATGAAGACAGCCGGAGAGAGCAGAGAAGCTGGAATCTCAGGCACGTTTACCGTTAGTCCAAGAGCGAAACAACCTAAAAATGAAGCTAAGATGATTCTTTGTTTCATAAGGGGGTATATTATCACATTATAGGCTCGTTGTCAAATCAGGGAGGGGGGTATAATACGACTATATGAATAAAAATGAAGGCTCGGGGACGATGTCGAGAAGGGACTTTCTGAGACTGTCTCTCGCCGGCGGAGCGGGGCTGTTCGCGCCTGAGTTCCTGCTTAATACGGTCTCCTATATCAGCCATGGGGACAGAGACTCAAATAAGATAGCTATGACTATTGATGACGGTTGGTATCCCGAGAAGGTTGAGCGAGCGCTTGAACTATTGGACGGTACCCCGGCCTCATTCTTTATAGTGGGAGCCTGTTTGCATGACGACCCCAAGCTATATGCCAAGGCTATTGATAAGGGGTACGAAATATATAACCACACTTTGGATCACACCCACCTGAATAATCCTACCGTTGATATTTCGTACCAAATAAAGGGATGGGAGCAAGCCTATTCTGAGCTTAACAGGGGTGAGTTTGTAAACAAGCTCATGCGTGCTCCAGCGAATCAGGGTGTCGATGATACGAGTGTGTATAACACCCTTGGCGGATTAGGCTATAAAGCCATAATGGGCTGGACCTATGGTAGTCCCGGTGTGTACAGCAGATATTCGACCCAAGACGTCATTGACTTTGTCGTGCCTAAAATGGCTGGGGGGGACATTATCTTAATGCATTTTACTGACAGCGATGTAGGTGCGATACCTGCCATCAAGCAAGCTGCCAAGGATAAAGGATTGGAGCTTGTAGGGCTAACTGGTCTACCGGGAATGCCAATTTACACACCTAAACCTAAGGAGCTCGTGCCTCAACAAAAGCAACCAAGCATGAAACACACCTCCAAATAAGTATTACAATGGACTTATTACCAGTAATAAGCTCCATATGTCAGGATTTCATACAAATATCGAGAAGGATACTCTAGAGAATAATTATTTTAGGAAAGTGCTCTTCACCGGGGTTCACACCCAGTTGGTCTTAATGAGCCTGAAACCCATGGAGGAAATAGGCATGGAGACGCACGAGGATGTGGATCAGTTTTTTAGATTTGAAAGCGGGGTAGGGAAGTCAATTTTAAATGGAGAGGAAGCTGATCTAAAAGCCGATGATGTCTTGATCGTGCCTGCAGGAACCGAGCACAATATTATCAATACTTCCGAAACCGAGCCACTCAAGATTTATACCCTCTATTCCCCACCAAACCATCCGGTAGGCACAATTCACGTCACTAAGGAGGACGCCGATGCTGCAGAGGCTGCGGGGCATGCGACGGCACCCAAAGAAGTTGATTTAGCGCAA
>Ga0209518_1001314_pt1 | contig 27252 bp, 31 predicted proteins | sample RifGroB1_FD_183993 | JGI IMG/M metagenome (GOLD analysis project Ga0209518, IMG submission 183993) | Groundwater microbial communities from Rifle, Colorado, USA - Groundwater B1 (SPAdes) (version 2) | ecosystem: Environmental > Aquatic > Deep subsurface > Groundwater | place: Rifle, Colorado...
ATGGAGCGTCTCAACCCCGGCCGCGTGCGCGACGACTACCCGCCGCTAAGTTTGCCGCGCATGGGGCGCCTGCTTGTCGCCATACCGACCAAGGATTTGTACTATCTAAAAAGCGTATGCGAGCAGTCAAAAGACTTTTCTAAAAAATTCTGGTGGGAGATAAATCCGAAGAAGCACGAAAAAAAAGATGAAAAGTAGATTTGTAGTAGAGGGTCTCGGCGGTAAAAAAACTCTGCGCGGAGAAATAGCGGTTAAGGGCGCCAAAAACGCCGCGCTCAAAGCTCTTTCCGCGAGCGTGCTGTTTGACGATGCGCTCGCGATTGAAAACTTGCCGGAGATAGAGGACGTCAAGCGCATGCAAGAGCTGCTTGCAGGCGGCCTGCCCGTCCTTAAAAAAGAGATAGCCGAGCGCCTGCGCGCCTCGATAGTGCTGACAGGCCCGACGCTTGCGCGCTACGGCACGGTTACATTTCCGTTCCCCGGCGGGTGCGTGCTCGGCGAGCGTCCGATTGATTTATTTTTAGAAGGGTTTAAAAAATTGGGTGCAAAGGTAGAAGAAAAAGATGAGCTGTTTACCATCACCGGAAAATTAAAAGGCGCGCGGATATTTTTCCCCTCGGTATCCGTCACCGCTACCGAAACGCTGATGATGGCCGCGGTGCTTGCGGAAGGGGAGACCGAGCTGCAAAACTCCGCCATGGAGCCCGAGATAGGCGCGCTTATCCGCTACCTCAATGCCTGTGGCGCGCATATAGAAGGTGCGGACACGCCGACTCTGGTTATAAAAGGCACCGGAGGCAAACTCTTGCACAGCAGCGGTTTGCCGTACATTACTCCGCCCGACCGCATAGAGACGGGCAGTTTTGTCCTGCTCGCTGCGCTTGCTGGTGAGGAAGTAAAAGTTACCAATTGCGAACCGCTCCACGTCGATGCTCTGCTCGTGCTCCTGCGACGCGCTGGCGTTACACTTGAGGTCGGGACAGACTATATAAGTATAAAGCGAAGCCCGACTTTGCTTAAAAGCGTGTCGGTGCGCACGCACGAGTATCCCGGCTTCCCGACCGACCTGCAGGCGCCGATGGCGGTGTTTTTGACCCAATGCGCGGGCGAGGCGACGATACTCGAAACCATTTTTGACGGCCGCTTCCGCTACGCCGACGACCTAATCCGCATGGGTGCCGATATTACGGTGATGAACCCGCATAAAATTTTAATAAAGGGCCCGACGCCGCTTAGCCGCAAAGAGCTCGAGAGCCCCGACCTGCGCGGCGGGCTGGCATACATCATCGCCGCGGCGGTAGCCGAAGGCACGAGCACCATCGACAACGCGTACCTAATCGACAGAGGATACGAGCGCATAGAAAACCGCCTCCAAAACCTCGGGCTTAACATAAAAAGGGAACAGATATAGAATGCCTAAGCGATGGCTTTCTTTACCCCCAAGCTCGGGATAGACCTCGGGACGGCAAACACGCTTGTGTTCGTGCCCGGCAAGGGCGTTATTTTAAATGAGCCCTCCGTTGTCGCCATTTCAGAAATCGACAAGCATATTTTGGCCGTGGGTTTTGAGGCTAAGGAGATGATTGGGAGGACACCGGGCGAAATTATCGCCTATCGCCCCATGCGCGACGGCGTCATCGCCGATTACCGCATCACGCAGGCGATGCTCAAATACTTTATCCAAAAGGCGCTCGGGCGCTGGCAGCTGTTTAAGCCGGATGTGATGATAAGCGTGCCGACCGGCGTCACATCGACAGAGCGGCGCGCGGTGGTCGAGGCCGCCATCCGCGCAGGCGCCAAAAACGCCTACGTGGTCAAGGAGTCGGTACTTGCGGCTATCGGCGCCGGCATCCCAATACAAGAGGCTAAAGGTCATATGGTGGTGGATATCGGTGGAGGCACCACGGATGTTGCGGTTATATCGCTGGGCGGCATTGTCGCATCCACTTCTGTTAAATGCGCCGGCGACAAACTCGACCGCGCCATTACCGACTACATAAAAAAGACGTACAACTTGGCGATAGGAGAGAAGACCGCCGAAGACGTTAAAATAAATATCGGTTCCGCGGTACCGGTGGAGGAGGAGCTGGTGATGAGCGTGCGCGGCCGCGACTTTATCACCGGGCTGCCGCGCTCCTGCGACCTGCGCACCAACGACATTGTCAAAGCGATGGGCAAGGAGCTGCGCGAGATTATCAAAGCCATCCGCGACGTACTGCAGGAGACGCCGCCGGAGCTCGCGGCCGACATCATCGACTCCGGCATTACCATGACAGGAGGGAGCAGCCTTCTGCGCAACTTTGCCGAGCTGGTGCTGCGCCGCACGGGGGTTAAGGCGCAGGTCGCCGACGACGCGCTATATTGCGTCGCCAAGGGGAGCGGCATCGCGCTTAACCACCTCGACACCTACAAAAAGGCCATCATTGCAAAAAGATAGTTTGGCGATAATGCAACACCACGCATATTACATAGAGGGCTCTTTGTCGCAGTTTGACGCGTATAAAGCGGAGCTTAAACCTTTTTGGGCGAGCGCGTTTGAGCGTTTCGGCATCGATGAGTCCCGCGAGCTAATCGCTCTCTCAAGCCTAAAAAATTTTAATGAAGCGGTGTTTTTGATAGGCGCCGCGTCGATAACCGGAGAAGCCCAGCAGGCGCTTTTAAAATTGTTTGAAGAACCCCAGGCGGGCACTACTTTTGTGCTCTTGGTCCCGCATGGCGCGCTCCTGCCGACGCTTAAGTCACGGATGCTCCCATATCCAGAGTTATCCACAGTTGCAGAGAACAGTTCTCTGCATATGGAGGCGAGGCAATTTTTAAAGATATCTGGCAAGGATAGGAGCGATTTTATCACCAAGATTCTCAAAGACGAGGAGGGCACCAAAGAGCACGTGCGTGATTTTGTAAACGCCCTTGAAATAGAGTTAGTAAAAGATGTTAAAAAAAACAGACAAGGATTGGAGGACATCGCGATGGTGCGCGACTATGTAGGCGACCGCGCACCCTCGCTTAAAATGCTGCTCGAGCATTTGGCGCTAAGTTTGCCTACGATATGACGCGCAAAACCCGCATACACGCACTTAATCGCGCTCTCAAAAAACTCTTTCCAAAAGCAGAAATAGAATTAAACTTCAGCAATCCGCTTGAGCTTTTGGTTGCGGTGCAGCTCTCCGCGCAGTGCACGGACAAAATGGTCAATAAGATTACGGAGAAGTTGTTTAAAAAGTACAAAAAACTAGACGACTACGTGCAAGCCGACACGCGCGAGTTTGAGCAGGATATAAAATCGTCGGGCTTTTACCGCAATAAAACAAAAAACATCCTTGCCTCGGCAAAGATGATTAAAAAAGAGTTCGGCGGCACAGTGCCAAAGACGATGGCGGAGATTCTGCGCTTGCCGGGTGTGGCGCGCAAGACCGCAAACGTGGTGCTTGCCGAGGCGCACGGGATAGTCGAAGGCGTTACCGTCGACACGCATGTCATACGGTTCGTACAGCGTTTTGACCTCTCGGATTATAAAAATCCCATTAAGATAGAAAAAGACCTGATGCAATTACTGTCAAAAAAAGAGTGGCGGCATTTTACCCACCGGGTTATCCACTACGGCCGTTATCTCGCCCCGGCGCGCAGGTATGACACAACCAAAGACCCGCTTGTAAAAATTTATCCGCCAGCCGCAAAAAAGTTCAGGGTTTGATATACTAATCCAATGGCATACGATTTTAAACCTTTCGAGAAGCGGATTAAGGAGATAGAGGAGCGGGCGGGCAAAGAGCTGTCGGGCATACGCACCGGGCGCGCGGCGCCGGCTATTTTGGACGGCGTTTTGGTGGAGAGCTACGGCACCCGCGTGCCGATAGTGCAGATAGCAACGGTCAACGTCGAAGACGCTCGCACTATCCGCATTACGCCGTGGGACATGAGCAACGCCAAAGAGATTGAAAAAGCCATTACGGTAGCCAACCTCGGGCTGTCGGTCGGCGCGGACGAAAAGGGAATTAGAGTATCGTTCCCCGACCTGACCAGCGACCGCAGAGCGCAGCTGTTGAAGCTCGCTAAAGAAAAGGTCGAGGAGTTGCGCACCGAGCTGCGCGCCGCCCGCGACCATGTGTGGAACGACATCCAGAAGCAGGAGAAGGACAAGCTCCTGACCGAGGACGAAAAATTCCGCGCCAAAGACGAGATGCAAAAGCGCGTCGACGCCGCCAACAAAGTGTTTGATGCCGCGCTCGACCGCAAAGAAAAGGAAATTTCAAGCTAATGTCCTTATTTATATTTATAGCCATTTTGGTCGCGCTCATCTGGGTGCATGAGCTCGGGCACTTTGCCTCGGCAAAGTTTTTTGGCATCCGCGTGGATGAGTTCGCCATCGGATTTCCGCCGCGGCTCTTACGTATCAAATACGGCGAGACAGAGTACACTTTTAACCTCCTGCTGGTGGGCGGTTTTGTGCGCATTCACGGCGAGGACCCTGGCACCGACGCGCGCGACAAGCGCAGCATGGCAAGCAAGCCGCGTCTGGTGCAAGCCGGAGTGATAGTCGCCGGCGTGGCTATGAACCTTATGGTCGGCTGGCTCGCACTATCCGGCGGTTATATGGTCGGAATGTCGGCGACTCCCGACTCCTCGGCTTTCGGCGCCGTGCGGGATATACGGCCGACTATTACGCAGGTTCTCCAAGCATCTCCCGCCGAAAAGGTGGGTCTTAAGCCGGGAGATAAAATACTTTCGATCCATGTCGCCGCCGGTAAGATGGATCCGGTTGCAAACGCTCAAGACGCTACTTATTTTATCGGCGACCATCAAAATGAAAGCTTGGTCGTAATCGTCCTGCGCGGTAATGCCGAAAAAGTTTTTGTCGCCAAACCCGAGAGCGGTTTGGTCGAGGGCAAAAAAGCGCTCGGCATAAACATGGCTGATGTCGGCGTTCTGCAGCTGCCGCCGCATCTGGCGCTCCTGCAAGGAGCAATCTCTGCCAAACAAGTAACTGTTTCGACCGCGCAAGGGCTCGGTATCTTTTTTAGCCAGCTCTTCCGCGGAGTGGCAGACTGGGGTTCTGTCGCGGGACCGGTAGGCATAGCGGGCGCGGGGGCATCGGCGGTGCAAAACGGCTTTGCCGCAGCGGCCTTTATCACGGCGCTTATTTCCATCAACCTCGCCATTATAAACATCATCCCAATACCGGGGCTCGACGGCGGGCGCCTTCTTATCATTATTATCGAGAGCGTCATACGCAGGCCGGTTTCTCCAAAGCTTATTACCGCGCTGTCGCTCTCGGGCTTTGCGCTCCTTATAATGCTGATGCTTGTAGTGACCTACCACGACATCGCCAAACTGGTCGGATAAAAAAACCGCCGCCCGGGTTAGGGGCGGCGGGGAATATGAGTCAGCGGAACTTTTCACCGTGGCCAACGATAACCACCGCGCCTTGCAGCGGCGCAGGAGTCAGTAGCACGGTCGCAAACGGAGCCCAGCTGGTAACGCCTGGGATCGCATCCATGACCGTAAGCCGATGTGTTGCCTGTGCAGTAGTCGGCTTCAGGTCTACGTATAGGAACGAGCGACCATCTGCATGCTTCTTGCAGAACACCTCCACCGAGGCGGTGAATGTCTTCCCACAGTAAAGCGTTGGCTTTTGGCTGTGGACGAAGAAATTCACGACACCGCCCTTCACAAACCGGGCTAACTGGATGAACTTGATGTCCTCGAACGCTCCTTCGCGGCAGACGGCGGGGATTTTGATTTCGATAATCCCGCCGCTCCACAGCAGCTCGCGCTTGAGAACGGCGACCGGCTGGCGTACTTGAATCTTCGGCTCTTCCGGAGCGTCCGGCGCGGAAGAAAGTCCTGCGGAGCGCAGGGCAGTTTGCAGGCTAGCCATAGTGAACCTCCGTTGGATTGGAACAAGGGAACTGCTTACAAGTGTAGCATATCTAGTATAAAAGTCAAGTATATGGTTATTACCGTGTTTTGCATTTACAATGCTTCTCATATGCGACAATCACAACTTTTTACAAAAACGCGCCGCGAGGCGCCGTCGGACGAAGTTTCGAAGAACGCGCAACTGCTTATCCGCGCGGGGTTTGTCCACAAAGAAATGTCCGGCGTGTACGCCTATTTGCCGCTTGGTTTGCGCGTATTAAATAAAGTAGTAGGCATTATTAGGGAGGAGATGAACGCCGTTGGCGGGCAGGAGCTCTCTCTCACAGCGCTCCAAGACCCGGCGCTGTGGCAAAAATCCGGCCGTTGGGATGATAAGGCAATTGACGTGTGGTTTAAAACGCAGTTGAAGTCCGGCTCGGAGCTCGGGCTCGCGACCACGCACGAAGAGCCGTTGACAGCGCTAATGCGCAACCATATCGCGTCGTATAAAGACTTGCCCAAGTACGCATACCAATTCCAGACCAAGTTCCGCAACGAACTGCGCGCCAAGTCGGGCATCCTGCGCTCGCGCGAATTTATCATGAAGGATCTGTATTCGTTCTCGCGCAACGAGGAAGAGTTCCGGAAGTTTTATGAGGAGTGTGCCGCCGCATACATAAAAATTTTCGACCGCGTGGGGCTCGGTTCCAATACCTACCGCACGTTCGCCAGCGGAGGTAGCTTCTCCAAGTTCAGCGACGAGTTCCAAACGGTGTGCCAAGCAGGAGAGGATACTGTTTATATACACGAGGGGCGCAAGCTTGCAGTCAACAAAGAGGTGTACGACGACGCGACGCTCTCGGAGCTCGGGCTGCGCAAAGAGGATTTGCGCGAAGAGAAGGCGATCGAGGTGGGCAATATCTTTCCGCTGGGAACGCGCTTTTCCGAAGCGCTCGGGCTAACGTATAAAAATGAGGCAGGAGAGAGTATTCCGGTGGTGATGGGCTCCTACGGCATCGGTCCTGCGCGGCTGATGGGCACGGTGGTTGAGTGCCTAGCCGACGGCAAGGGTCTCGTGTGGCCTGAGGCTATCGCGCCGTTTGCCGTGCATCTGGTACAGCTTGGCGATGACGCCGAAGTGCAAAAAGAAGCGCAAGAGTTGTACCGTGAGCTTACCTTGGCCGGTATTGAGGCGCTGTGGGACGACCGCGACGCGCGCGCGGGGGAAAAGTTTGCCGACAGCGACCTTATCGGCATTCCGTTGCGCGTCGTTGTCTCGCAAAAATCTCTTGCAGAGGGCAAGTTTGAGTGCATAGAGCGCAGCAGCGGCCGCACCGAACACCGCAGTATCTCGGAACTCGTCGGCCATCTTTCTTCCAATAGAACCCCAGCCAATGATTAGGCGGTTTAAAAATAAATTTCTTCCGCTGATATCCAACGATATAGGGGTGGACCTCGGTACGGCCAACACGCTTGTCTACTTGCGCGGCAAGGGGATTGTCGTGACAGAGCCGTCGGTGGTTGCGGTCAACACAAAGACCGGCCAAGTGGTAGCGGTCGGGACAGCTGCGCGCGACATGCTCGGCCGCACGCCGGCGCACTTGGTGGCGGTAAAGCCGCTGATAGACGGCGTTGTGTCGGACTTTGAGGCGACTGAGGAGATGCTTGCGTATTTGATGAACCGCGCACAGGGCCTGCAAAAAAAGATTCTCGGGCCGCGCGTCGTCATAGGGGTCCCCAGCGGCGTCACCAATGTGGAAATGCGCGCGGTTAAAGATGCCGCGCAGAACGCCGGCGCGCGCGAGGTGCACATTGTCGAAGAGCCGATTGCCGCGGCGCTCGGCATCAGGCTCCCGATACGCGAGGCGGTCGGCTCCATGCTGGTTGACATCGGCGGCGGCAACACCGACATCGCGGTGCTCTCGCTCGGCGGCATCGTCCGCTCCAAAAACTTACGCGTCGCCGGCGAGAAGCTCAATCAGGACATCATTGCCTATGTCCGTTCGGAATTTAAAATTTTGATAGGGGAGAAGACCGCCGAAGCGGTCAAAATAGCCATCGGCTCCGTCTCCGAGGGAGCGGGCAACTTCGAGGCGGCTATCCGCGGACGCGACCTCATTACAGGACTGCCCCGCGAGGTAATCCTCACCGACTCCGACATCCGCGAGGCAATCTCTCAATCTATCGACACGCTTATAGAGTCGGTGCGCGAGGTGCTCGAGACGACGCCGCCCGAGATACTCTCCGACATTATGCGCAGCGGAATTGTGCTGACTGGCGGCGGCGCCCTGCTTAAGGGGCTCGACGCGCTGCTCTCGGAGTGGTTAAAGGTCCCGGTCACCGTCGCGGACGACCCATTAACCGCGGTGGCGCGCGGAACCGGCGTTATTTTGGAAAATTTGGAGCTGTACCACGATATGCTTATCGAGCATGATGATGATATTGAATAGAATGTCCGCGGCCGACGCGCGCTCCAAACGGACGCGGCTTTTCGGCATTGCTGCGGTGCTGTTGGCTCTCGGCGCCGCGGCGCTGTGGCGCGCTCCGCTCTCCGAAGTTCTTTGGCGCACTTTAGCGCCGGTCATGAACGCCCGCTTCAGCTCCGACGCATCATCAACAAACCCGTCGAGCCTTATATCGGTCACAGCGGAGCGCGAAGCGCTGTATCAGGAAAATTTGGATTTAAAAGCACGGCTCAACCGCGACGCGCGCGTTGGGCGCATATTGGGCGCGGTGCTCCTTCGCCCGCCCGCCACCCCGTATGACACACTGGTTATTGATATTGGTTCGGATGATGGTGTTGCCTTGGGTGATACGGTGTCGGCGGGCGGAACAATTGTCGTAGGAACTATATCGGAGGTCTACGCGCGCGCCGCGCGCGTCACTCTGTACTCCGCGCCGGGGCAAAAATATGACGCTCTTTTGCGTGGTGTTATCCCATTGGCGATAGAGGGCCAGGGCGGAGGCTCTTTGCAGGCGCGCCTGCCGGCCGGCACTGCGGTGTCGGTTGGAGACTCGGCACTCCTGCCGGGCATTGCCGGCGGCATAAGCGCCAGGGTGTCGCGCATCGAGCGGGGAGACGGCGAGTCATTTGTTACGCTATACTTTTCATTGCCGGTGGATATGCTCGGCCTGCGTTTTGTAGAGGTCTGGAAACAACAAAATCATGTCACAGAGTAGCCGATGGATATACGCAGTCGCTTTTTTGCTCGCATCGGCGGGATTTCTCGTTCCGCTGTGGCCGTTGTCGGTAGCGGGCGTCATGCTTGCCGCGCTGTCGGGCCGGTGGATCTTCGCAGTCATTACCGGACTCCTGCTGGACTTGGCTTGGGGCGCTCCAACCGGGACTCTCCACTATTTCTTCTTCCCCTTCACAATCGCGGCGCTTTTGGGATTTATCGCGCGATATTACGGAAGCCTCTATTTTTTTGACCGCGTCCGCCAGGAAAAACTATGAGGAAAAAACGGCATCGCGAAATCGATCCGGATGAAATCTTTATCGACTCCGCCAATGCGGGGGAGTTTGACCTCGACCAGTTTGAGGGTCGCATTGAGCGGCCGCTTGGCAGGCGCTCGTTTATTGCTGCCGGGGCACTTATGAGTATATTTGCGCTCCTGTTGCTCGGCCGGGCGGCCGATTTGCAGATAGTACAGGGCACCGCGTATGCGAAACAGGCGCGGGAAAATCAGTTGGAGCAAAAGGTGATTTTTGCCGACCGCGGCGCCATAGATGACCGCGCCGGCAGGCACTTGGCATGGAACGAGCGGAAGTCTGTCGAGCTGGATTATGCAACGCGCACGTACTCGGCGTACCGCGGGCTCGGGCACGCAATAGGATATGTTAAGGCGCCCGCCAAAGACTCTTCGGGATTTTATTATCGCGACACATATACGGGAGTCGACGGCGCGGAAAAAGCTTTTGACGGAATTTTAAAAGGGGAGAACGGGCTCACACTTACCGAGACAGATTCGCGCGGCAACGTTGTCTCCGAAGCCAAGGTCAGTCCTCCGGCGGTCGGAAGCAGAATTATTTTGTCGATAGACGCGGCTGTCAATCAGGGATTGTTTGACGCTATAGGCGCACGCGCCCGCGACGCAGGCGCTGTCGGCGGCGCGGGCGTTATTATAGATGTGCGTACCGGGGAGTTGCTTGCGATGACCAGCTATCCTGAGTACTCGCCGGAGGCCATGGCAGGAGGCAATACGGCTGCGATCAAGGCGTACACTGGCAACAGGCATCTGCCATTCCTCAACCGCGCCACCGACGGACTCTACGCGCCTGGCTCAATTGTCAAACCGCTTATAGCGGCCGCGGCGATAAACGAGGGAGTAATAGACGAGTACAAACAAATCCTTTCCACAGGCGCGCTCATTTTGCCTAATCCGTACGACCAGGATAAACCGACTATTTTTAAAGACTGGCGCGTCAACGGCTGGACGGACATGCGGCGCGCTATCGCCGTTTCTTCCGACGTATATTTTTATGAAGTCGGCGGCGGATTTGAAGGCCAGCCGGGCCTCGGCATCGCCAAAATCGACGAATATTTGCGGCGATTCGGTTTCGGAGCCGATGCGGGACTCGCCGGATTTTCCGAGGCATTTGGCACCATACCGACTCCGGAGTGGAAGGCGATAACGTTCCCCGACGACCCGGCGTGGCGCTTGGGCAATACCTATCACACCGCCATAGGCCAGTACGGCGTGCAGGTGACGCCTCTGCAGGCCGCGCGCATGGTTGCGGCAATCGCCAACGGAGGGACACTGCCGACTCCGTCGCTGTTTGCCAGCAGCACGTTGCAGGGAACTAATGTAAACATAAGCGCGCACGCGCTCCAGGTGGCGCGGGAGGGGATGCGGCTTAGCGTCACCGAGGGTATAGCAGGCGCCGTAAACCTCCCGTTTGTTAAGGTGGCAGCCAAAACCGGCACCGCGCAGGTTGGTATGCGTAATGAAAATCAAAACGCGTGGATGATAGGCTTTTGGCCCTACGATAACCCCAAGTACGCCTACGCCGTGGTGCTGGAGAAGATGCCCGCCGGAGTGCAAGTCGGCGGCTCGGGCGTAATGAGCGACTTTTTTTACTTTATGGAGGTAAACGCTCCGCAGTATCTGCGCTAGATATTGACTTGGCGCGTTGACAAAACGCGTGAGTCGTTTACACTGATGCTCTTATATGACCGAAGCACTCATTTCGCAGGAGAAGTTTGAAGAACTTACTAAAGAATTAGACGAACTGCGCACGGTGCGCCGCCGCGAAGTAGCCGAACAGCTGGAATATGCCCGTAGCTTAGGCGACCTCTCCGAAAATGCCGAGTATCAGGAGGCGCGCGAGATGCAGGCCGCGGTAGAGGAGCGCGTGGCCAAGCTTGAGAGCATACTTAAGAACGCAAAAATCGTCCGCAATTCCAAGTCCGACACGGTCGGCATGGGAGCGACCGTGACGGTGCAAAAAATCGGCGCAGACGAGAAGCACTCTTACACAATAGTCGGAGCGGAGGAGGCCGACATAATGGCAGGCAAAGTTTCCTATCATTCGCCGCTGGGCGCGGCGCTCTTGGGTAAAAAGAAAGGGGACGAATTTTCCTTCCACACCCCCCGCGGCACGCAGAAATATAAGATTCTTAAGGTAGAATAAGCCCATGTTCTGGGCAGAAAAGATTGCACAGGAGATAGAAAAGAAATTCGGGAAACAAAACCCGATACTCATTCGCGATGAAAAGACGGTCTCTGGGCGCGTGCATGTCGGCAGCATGCGCGGGGTTGCCATACACGGCGCGGTGCATGAGGCGCTGGCCGGCATGGGAGTTAAAAATACTTTTAAATACGAACTCAACGACTTTGACGTGTTCGACAGTATTCCGGATTATCTACCGCGCGAGCAGTTTGAAAAGTACTTGGGGATGATGCTACGCGACGTTCCGTCGCCGGACCCGTCGGCAAAAAACTTTGCGGAATATTTTGGCAATGAGTTTAGAGCGGTCATAGAAGGGGCCGGCTTCAGTCCAGAGTTTTATTGGGGGAGCGAGCTGTATCTATCGGGCAAGATGGACGGCGTTATCCGCGAGGCAATCGAACATTCCTCGGATATTGTTCGCATATATAAAGAGGTGTCTGGGTCGCAAAAGGAGGGGGAGTGGCTGCCGATTGCCGTTGTCTGCCCGCAGTGCGGCAAAGTGGCGACGACCGAAAGCTCCGATTTTGACGGCTCCACGGTGCAGGTGCATTGCCGTATTGATAAAGCGCCCTATACCAATGGGTGCGGCTATAAAGGCCGTGTATCGCCGTTTGGAGGCAAAGCCAAGCTTCTCTGGAAGGTGGAGTGGCCTGCCAAGTGGAAGGTCAACGGCGTTTTGGTGGAGGGCGCCGGCAAAGACCACTCAACCAAGGGCGGCTCCCGCGATGTCGGCAATCACATTTCTAAAGAAGTTTTCAACTACGAGCCTCCGTTTGACGTGCCGTACGAGTTCTTTTTGGTCGGAGGTAAAAAAATGTCGTCGAGCAAGGGACGCGGCAGCAGCGCCAAGGAAATCGCCGCGCTGGTCCCTGCAAAAATATTCCGCCTGGCGCTGTTAGGAAAAGAAATAAACCAGCAGGTAAACTTTGATCCGGAAGGGGACACTATACCGGTGCTCTACGACCAATATGACAAACTGGCGGAGAATTTTTGGACCGGCACGAAGGATGATTATGCGCGTCTGTTCGAACTTATTCATCCCGCCGGCAAGGTACCTGCAAAAATGTCTCTTCCGCGCTTCTCGCAGGTGGCGTTTGTCGTACAGATGCCGCATTTGGATTTAGCAAAAGAGTTTCCGGAGGTAGAAGCGGCCGAACTGCAGGAGCGCGCGCAGTACGCCAAGCACTGGCTACAGGAGTACGCGCCGGAGAAATTTATTTTTAAACTGCAGGACACAATGCCGGATGCGGCCAAAAATTTATCTGCGGTGCAAAAAAAAGCACTCGGTACTTTGCTTCGATATATCGAAGCGTCTTCAGCAATGCCAAGCGGGGAGGACCTGCACCACTTCCTACACGGAATGAAAGAGAGCGAACCTATCTCCCCAGCCGAACTCTTTTCCGCGATTTATTTGTCGTTCTTAGGAAAACCGATGGGCCCCAAGGCGGGATGGTTCCTATCCGTTTTGCCGAAAGATTTTGTAGAAAAACGCCTGCGCGAAGCATCCTCCTAGCAGTTTATGCAATAACCGGGATGCGTGGCCGGCTTGCTGCTGTGCGAGCGGCACGAGCCAGATATGCAATAGTACGCGGCGCTGTAGTAGTCGAAGTTTGCCGCCCACGGCTCGTTGGGGAAGGTGCATACCCCGGGCGCGGTGCAAAACCGGATGCTTATCTGGTACGTTTGCGTATTCGGAGGATAACTTAAATCTCCCGGCGCCCAGTTGTCCCAGTCGTATACGCTGCCGGGCCACGGAGCCTCCGGCCACTTGCCGGGCGCAAGATATGTTTCCAGCCCCGGCGGAAGGTTTCGGTTTACATCAGCCGGATAGCCGCCGATGTCTATCGAGTAGCGCTCGACCGCCACCGCGACATTGCGCAGCTCGGCTTTGGCGCGCGTATAGTATGCCGCCTTGCGCGCGCTGCTCACCAGAGGGAATACCAGCGTTGTCAAAATGCCTATGATAGAAATGACGACCAAGAGCTCCACGAGGGTAAAGCCGTCTTCGCCCGCTTTTTTCTTTCTGAAAAGCGGTTTTTTATAGCGGTGGGAGACTGCCGCGCAGACCATAACTACCGACATGCCGCTGATGAGCGGGATGTTCAGGGTGGAAGGGAAGACTCCCAACGACTGCGCAACCACCACGTAGGCCGGCACGCAGACGTAGGTGGCGGTTATAACGCGCCCGACCGGGTTGACCGGATACCAGCCGCGGAACAGTTTTTTGACCATATACCCTAGTCTAACGGAGATTTTTGTTGTGTCCCTAGATGTGTGGACAACTTGTGTAGGTTTAGTGGGAGAAAGTGAGATAAACTAGGACTTAGTGGGATTAAGTGGGACAATCCCGGAGGGAGAAAGTACATAAGCGAAAAAACATGCTGATTGGAGAATACCTACATACGCTCGACGGCAAAAAGAGAATCAGCCTCCCGAGCAAATTCCGCAAGGAAGTCGGCCGCAAAGTGGTCATCACGCGCGGACTCGACGCCTGTCTGTTTATGTTTTCGCAGAAGGCTTGGGAAAAAATCGCCGAGAAAGTTTCCGGACTTCCTGTCGGACAGTCGGACACGCGCGGCATGAGCCGCTTCCTGCTTGCGGGCGCGGTCGAGACAGATGTAGACAGCGCCGGCAGGATACTCATCCCCGATTTTTTGAAAGAGTTCGCCGACCTTAAGTCGCGAGTGATATTGGCGGGAGTTTCAGACCGGGTCGAGATCTGGAACGAAAAGACCTGGGAGGAATACAAGCGCAAGATTGAAAAGGGCGCCGACCAGATGGCGCAGACGCTGGGCGACCTCGGAATTCTTTGAAATATGCCTAACACAATGACTTTTGCTTTTACTTCCGCTCGTATGCCGCATCACCTCCGTCGAGAGGAGGGTGGCGAGGCACCTGAGCGGAAGCGAGAGCATAAGAGCGTGATGACTGCGGAGGTACTCTCCGCGCTTGCGGTCAAAGCCGGCGAGGTGGTGGTAGACGCGACCTACGGCCGTGGAGGGCATAGCGCCGCGCTTAAAAAAACGGCGAATATAAAATTGATTGCACTCGACGCAGACCCTGCTGCGGGGGTTATTGAAGCGAACTTTGGAGATTTAAAAAAAGTACTCGGCGCGCAAAAGGTAGATAAAGTTTTATTTGATTTGGGATGGAATATGACGCAGCTGCAATCCGGCCGCGGGTTTTCTTTTATGCGCGATGAGCCGCTCAACATGAGCTACGCCGCAAGCCCCCGCTCTGGCTTTACCGCAGCCGAGGCGCTCAACATCTGGAGCGAGGAAACGCTGGCCGATGTTTTGTTCGGCTACGGCGAGGAGCGCTACGCGCGCCGGATTGCTAAAGCAATTGTGGCTCGCCGCAAAGTTCAGCCGTTTGCGACCACGAACGAACTGGTTGAGGTGGTGCGCGACGCGGTACCGGCCGCGTATCGACGCGGCCGCATCAACCCGGCGACAAAAACATTCCAGGCATTGCGCATCGCGGTCAACGACGAGCTTGGGTGCCTAAAGCAAGGGCTCTTTGCCGCGTGGGAGGCACTCACCCCGGGCGGGCGGATTGCGGTGATTACCTTTCATTCCATTGAGGACCGCATCGTCAAGCGTTATTTTTCCTCGCTTGCAAAGGAAGAATCCGGAAAATTGCTGTATAAAAAGCCGCTCGCGCCTTCTGCCGCCGAAATTAAGTCGAACCTCGCAAGCCGCAGCGCAAAATTGCGCGCGATAGAAAAAATATGAAAGCGCTGACTCTTTACAACGCCTACACGCCGAGGATTATCGCCGCATTGGCCGGTATTGCGGGCATATCGGTATTCCTTTATGGGGCTCTACTGCTGGGCGCTGTGGCGCATACGGCCGCGCGTACCTCCGCGGAAAAGGAGGTGCGGAACTTAAGCCTGGCCGTCAGTTCGCTGGAGAATCAATTTTTGACCGAAACCAAGTCGCTCAGCCCCGAGCGCGCCGCCGCGCTGGGCTTTGTCGCGCCCGCGGCCGTAGCGACCGTATATGCAGGCACCGGTTCGCTCACCTTGCGGTAATATAGAGATATGCTGAATGCACGGTTTATAACGCGCATACGCGTGGTAACGGCTCTGTGTCTCCTGACGTCGGCTGTCATCATAGGAAAACTTTATTTTTTGCAGGTTATACACGGAGACGAATACGCGCGCCGCGCCGACGCGCAGTCGATTGAGCTCAAAAACCCGCTCCTAAACCGCGGGACTATTCTTTTTAGCGCCAAAGACGGCACGCTGATTACTGCTGCGACGCTGCGGGAGTTAGGAACTTCTACTGAACATCAGCGCTATTACCCGGGCGGTTCGCTTGCGGCGCAGACAATCGGCTTTGTCGCTTACAACAACGACGACGAGCAGAAGGGCCGCTACGGGCTCGAGCGATACTACGAGCAGACGCTCGCGCGTGGCGGAGAGGATTCTTACGCGAACTTTTTTGTCGAGCTCTTCAGCGGATTTGCGGGTACCTCGGCAGATGGCGGGGAGGGCGATATCATCACTACTATCGAGCCGTCGGTCCAGTCCGAACTCGAACGCACACTATCTGCCTACGGCGCGCTGTGGCATCCTGCGCTCTCCGGCGGCATCGTCATGGACCCGTCAAACGGGGAAATTGTGGCGATGGCAGTGCGCCCCGCGTTCGACCTCAACCGCTTCAACGAGCAGGAAAATCCCGGCATATTTAAAAATCCGCAAAACGAGAGCGTGTACGAAATGGGTTCTATTATGAAACCACTGACCATCGCCGCGGGGCTCGACTCGGGTACCATTACCGAGGCGAGCACCTACAATGATACCGGGTGCATTACATTGGAGCAGAAAAAAATCTGCAACTTCGACGCCAAGGCGCGCGGCGTCATACCCATGCAGGAAATTTTAAGCCAGTCGCTCAACGTCGGCTCGGCGTACGTCGCGACAAAAATGGGGCCGGCGGTGTTCCGCGAATATTTTTTGAACCGCTACAAACTAGGGGCTGAGAGCGGAATAGACCTGCCCGGCGAGATACGCGGGCTGGTGCAGAACCTGCAGAGCCCGCGTCAGGTCGAGTACGCGACCGCCGCGTTCGGGCAGGGGATTGCCATTACGCCGGTCGAGACCGTGCGCGCGCTTGCATCCTTAGGCAACGGCGGAGTTTTGGTGACTCCGCACCTGGTGCGCGCGGTCAAGTACGACAGTGGTGTCACGCGCACGCTCAGCTGGGGCGACGGGGAGCAGATACTTAAGCCCGAGACCTCTACAGCAATCAGCCGTATGCTCACAAAGGTTGTCGATACGACGCTTGCGGACGGCAAACTTAAAATGGAGCATTATAGTATGGCGGCCAAGACCGGCACCGCCCAGATTGCCAATCCTGCCGGCGGCGGCTATTATGCGGACCGCTACCTGCACAGCTTCTTCGGCTACTTCCCGAGTTTTGCGCCGAGGTTTGTCATATTTCTCTTCGCCGTGGAGCCGACGGGAGCCTCATTCTCCAGCCAAACGTGGGCGATGCCGTTCGGCGGGATGGTTAAGTTTCTAATAAATTATTACAATATCCCGCCTGACAGATGAAAAATATTTTTAAAAAACTCGTTGTTTTTATAATCACGCTGCAGGCGCGGGCTGTTTTGCGAAAATATAAACCAGTGATTGTGGCGGTCACGGGCAGTGTGGGGAAAACCTCGACCAAAGATGCTATTTACGCAGTACTAGCCAAAAGCGCCCGTGTGCGCAAAAGTGAAAAGAGTTTTAACAGCGAAATTGGCTTGCCGCTCACCATACTCGGGGTGCCAAATGCGTGGAACAACCCCTTCCGCTGGCTGCAAAATATCATCGACGGTGTTTTTATACTTGTGTTTAATGCGCAGTATCCTGAATGGCTGGTGCTCGAGGTCGGTGCAGACCGCCCAGGCGACATCACATCGCTCTCCAAGTGGCTGCCCGTAGATATCGCTGTTATTACGCTCCTGCCTGAGATGCCTGTGCATGTGGAGTTTTTTGATTCTCCGGAGGCGGTGATAGAAGAAAAGGCCGCTATTATCGATGCCATTGTGCCCGGGGGAGTGTTGGCTCTGTTTGCCGACGACCCGCGGACGCTCGGCCTGCAACATCGCCTGCCCGCGCCTGATGCGCGGATTATTACCTTCGGGTTCGCCGAGGGTGCGGATGTGCGCGGCGAGCATGTAAAATTGCTTCAAGAAAAAGGCAAAGATAACTGGCCTATCGGCATGACCGCCACGATTACCTCCGATGGCGTTTCAGTGCCGCTTGAGATTGCAGGCGCCGCCGGCGCGCACGCATTTTTGCCGGCGCTTGCCGCGGCCGCCGTGGGAGCGGCGCTGCACAAGCCGCTTGGCGACATCGCTGGGGCTTTGGAGAGCTACGACCCGCCGCCGGGGCGCATGCGGCTTATACGCGGAGTCAAAGACACTTTGATTATCGACGATACCTACAACGCGAGCCCCGCGGCGACAGTCGCCGCGCTGACGACGCTCGGGATGATAACCACAAAGGGTCGGAAGATGGCGGTACTGGCCGACATGATGGAGCTCGGCAGGCACTCTACGGAAGAGCATCGCAAAATAGGGGAGTATGCCGCCAAACACGCGGACATGTTGGTAACCGTCGGCTTCCGGGCGCGCGACATTGCCGCTACAGCGCTCGACAATGGCATGCCGGAGAGTAATATTTTGCAATTTGAAAATTCGGGCAAAGCAGGAGCCGAGCTCCAAAATTTGATTAAAGAAGGCGATTGCGTGCTGGTAAAAGGCTCCCAATCAATGCGCATGGAGCGGGTGGTGGAAGAAATAATGGCCGAACCAGACCGCGCCGCAGAATTGTTGGTGCGGCAGGATGCGGAGTGGAAGAAACGATAATCATGACCCTACCGGGAATCGAACCCGGATTTAAAGCTTGAGAAGCTTTCGTCCTAACCGTTAGACGATAGGGCCTTACGAGAGAGTTATAGCATAAAAACTTGTATTTTTTCAATTTTAGTTTAGTATCTCACCAGAAGAAAAACTGAAGGGAGACCGGCGTCATGAGGATATTATGGCCGAACTTCAAGAAGAGCGACGACCCAAAGATCAAAAAATGGACCGGACTCATCACTGTGGTGGTCCAAGACATTCGTACCAAGGAAGTCCTCATGGTGGCCTTCGCCAATGAGGAGGCCTTGCGCAAGACCCTCGCCACCGGCAAAGCAACTTTCTTTACCAGGTCGCGCGGCCGACTCTGGACTAAGGGTGAAGAGAGCGGAAACTTTATGAAAGTGTTGGATGTCCGCCCCGATTGCGACGGCGACGCTTTGTTGCTCCTGGTTGAGCCGCTGGGCGAAGGCTTGGCCTGCCATACCGAATCGTACAGCTGCTTCTTCCGCCGTATTACCGGCGAGGAGCTTATGCATCCGGGCAAAGCCCTCGGTCCTGACGAAACATTGCCGATGGTTGAGGTCGAGGTCAACCCAAGCATCTATCTATTGGCGGCAATGCCGCAAAAATAAGCTTCACAGCCCGGCGGTACACCGCCGGGTTTTTTATGCGGCAAATAAAAAAGGGCGGGAACTAGTCCCGCCCCTGTTTCCGCCGGATGTTGTACTCGCTGTGGCCGGCGCGGACGCCTCCCATCAGCTCTGCGGCGCGGTGCCGTACCAGCTGGTAGAGACGGCTGTACCGCTGTGCCGCTTGGTCAAAGGCGACGCCATCCTTTGTGACAAAGAAGTTTTCGGTTCCATCGGGCAACCTGCCCAACTTAAATTCAAACACTTCTCCCCGTACCAACATACGGCATCCGTACCGGCCAACCGGGCCGATTTTGAACGCCCCCGCGAACTCGCGCTCGAGTGTATCGAGCTCGTCTTCATCGACTATGCGCATGTAGCGCAAGAGTTCGTCGACGACCGACATGGATGGAGCTTCCATCACTCGCTCCCGACCATTCGGTCAGTCTTACGCCGATGAGCTTGCGATAGTGGCGTGTCGTAGCGCTGTCCGCTTGGGGTCGCCTCGCGGCGAGCCGCCTGCAGACCTGTCGCTCTTTGTACGTCCGTTCTATCGCGTTCGCGCTCCGCATCGCTATACGGCCGTGTGCCGCTCACGAATTGCTTATTCATGTGTACCTCCACTGTTCGGAATGAAAAGGGGAGGGCAACGAAATACCAAATACCCTCTGCCATTCACTATACTCCTAAACGAAGAGGTTGTCAACTACCGCTTTGACGTCATTGCCGTCGGCACGGCCTTTAAGGTCCTTCATCAGCACGCCCATAAGCTTATTGGCGCCGGTTTTATCAACAACTCCAAGCCCGGCGGCTTTGGCCTTGGCCGCCGCCTCTATCTCGTCTTGCGACATTTGCGCGGGTAAGAGCGTCTGGATAATCGCGAGCTCCTCCTTCTCCGCCACCGCAAGCTCTGGGCGGCCGCCCTTTTCAAACTGCTCGATAGAGTCTTTGCGCTGTTTAGACGCGCGAACGATGATAGCGAGCATTTCGTCGGCAGTAATCTCTCCGTCCGGTCCGCGGCCTTTGGCGACAAGGTCGTTGGTAACCATGGTCGAAATACCGCGCAGTACGTTGAGCTTAACCGTCTCGCGCGCCTTCATCGCGGTTTTAATAGCCTCTTTGAGTTCTAGTTGGGTCATATGGACAATAGTTTAGCAGATATGGTACTTTGCGGCTAGAGCATAGTTCTAACCAGGAGAGACCCCATGTCTGTTGTCATTCGCGCTGCTGTTGCACTCCAGCCCGGTTGCCGTCTTTACTACGACTGTCCGCTAGGCGGTGCTGATTATGAGTCGAGGGAGTTCTTCGACAAACATCGCGGTAAGATTGCGACATTCGTCGGCTATAACGAAAAACTCGTCGGCGTGCTTGACCACAAAGGCCGCCTGCCGGGACGCTACGTCGAAACGTCCGACATCAGGGTTCAATTCGACGACGAAGAGCCGCGGTCATTGAATGCGGACCACTTTGTCATACTCGACCCTGCCAAGGCAACTATGGCGGAGTCCGCCACCGAAAACCAACGTATCGGCGACCTTATCCATCCCATCTTGTTTTATTCGGGCGATATGGTGCGGGTAAAGAAGCAGCTCAACCTCTTTTCTGCCGAAGTCCACGAGATTGGCGGCGTCTTTCTCGGCGAGCCGTTCACTAAAGGCGGCGTTCCGCGGTACGACGTACTCGAGAGCGAGGAGGATGCAAAGGAGCGGAAACGCAAATTTGACGCCGAGACCGAAGGAATGGATCTCCTGCAGAAGGTAACTATCGGCTTCGGTGTGAGCGACCGCCAAGGTAAAAATATGGCGGGCGAAGACCTTGAGCTGGTGTCGCGCGGCAATGTCTGGGCGCTCTACCACGACCCGTCCAAACTGACGTTCAAGTCCGACGAGGATGAAAACGCTTTTTGGTCAACGTACGGCATCTGCCAGTTCGTCTCGGATGAGGACTCGAGTCGTTTGCTCGGGCTGCCTCGCCGGGCGTTCGATTGGTATCATCTTACACTCGAGCAGGCATATCGCTTGTGCAAACAGGAAGATGCCGATGTCATCGTGCCGGAGGTGCACACCAACCGTGGACAGCCAGTTCGTTACCAAGCCATGAAGCTTTATTGGCCGTTCGTCGAGCACATCCAGCGGGTGGCGCGCTTGACCGATCGACTGTGGGCCGAAAAGGCAAAGCAGACCGTCTCCGCCCGGCCACGATACGCCTCTACGCCAATAGATTGACCAAGACCCGTTCCGATACATCTTCGGAACGGGCTTTTCTTTTGCAAACGCGGTAAATATGGTACTTTGCGGCTAGATGCACTATTGGCATGGAGGTTTGTATGGCCGATATTCAGCCGATCACGTTCAAAACCGATGACCAAATGGAGGCGCATTTTCTTGAGCGCGCGGAATGTGTGCAAGTGTACGACTCTATCGAGGCGAAGCGCGAATTCGGCTACGGCACTGTAGACCTTTTTGTCCCCAGCGGCGGCTGCTGGATAGGCTATCGCATCAAGCAGCATCACCGCGACAAAGAGCGTCTTTCTGCCCGCCGCTTTACCGAGCGGGTCCGCAGGGACCTACTCAATCGCTCGATAGCATAGCTGCACCCCGTTCCGATATACCTTCGGAACGGGCTTTTCTTTTGGCTTTTAATTGCTATTAGCGGTAAAATGCTTGCATGGATTGGCTTGTTATTTTGCTGATTGTGCTTGCGGTCGGGCAAGTAGCTACCATCTATTTGTTTTGGAAACGCGGGCAGACTGAAAACGTTCCTCTTCCGCCGCCCGACACCTCCGGTTTTGTGCTTATGCAAAATCAGATGCATCAGCTGACACAGGCCATAGACGCCAAACTTTTAGACGTTATCCGCGGCGTCGCGGAAAACAAAGAGTCCAACAAACAGGTATTTACCATCGCCGAGCAGTTGGGCAATTTGGAAAAGGTGTTGAAGAACCAAAAACAGCGCGGCAACTTAGGCGAAGCTTCGCTTGAGCTGGTGATGAGCAATATCTTGCCGCCCGGCGCGTACGCCATGCAGTATGAGTTCCCCGGCGGGGAAACGGTAGACGCGATTATCCGCACCAAAGAGGGGATTATCCCCGTGGACGCCAAGTTTCCGCTCGAAAATTATTCCCGCCTGCTTAACGAAAAAGACGATGTGCGCCGAGCCGAATTTGAAGACTCTTTTAAAAAAGACCTCAAAAAGCGCATCGACGAAACTTCTAAGTACGTGCGCCCAAAGGATGGCACGCTCCCGTTTGCATTTATGTATATCCCGGCCGAGGGCATCTACTACGACCTCCTCAACGACGGGGTCGGGACGGTCAACACGAGGAGCCTGCTCGATTACGCGCAGAATGAAAAGAAGGTAATTATTGTTTCGCCCACGACCTTTGCCGCGTACCTGCAGTCGGTATTGTATGGCTTTAAGGCTTTTAAAATCGAGGAGCAGGCAAAGGACATTGCCAAAAATGTCGAAGCACTCGGTAGGCACATTAACGCGTATCAGGATTACTACAAAAAGTTAGGCGCCGCCCTCAGCACAACGGTCAACCATTTTAACGCTGGTACCAAAGAGCTCGGCAAGATTGAGAAGGATGTGCTTAAAATAGATGCTTCGGTGGATATAGCTATCGATGTGCCCCTGCTGGACCGACCGCTCCTGGAGGGCAAGGATTAAAAAAAGCCCCGCGGACGCGGGGCGTGTCGGCTAGAATTGGCCGGCGCCGTACATGGCGCAAATCAAGAGCGCCACGTAAACCAATACCCACGGAAACTCCGTAAGGCCCAAATTCTGCTCTTGTGCCATAGGTCTACCCCTTTCGTTTCCTCCAGCGCAACTATTGCACAAACTGGCTTTTTACGCTAGTATCTTTTGACGAGCCAAGGGCTCGTTTTTACATGACAACTAAGGCTAAAAACACCAAAGAATTCGCGATAATCCAGACCGGCGGCAAGCAGTACATGGTTACTGAAGGCCTTACCCTTAAGATTGAGAAGATTAAAGGGCCTTTGGGTAAGGACGGCTACGCCGCTTTCAATGTCGGAGACAAGGTTGTTTTTAACGACGTTCTTTTGGTGGACAACGGCTCGGACACGACAATCGGCATGCCGTTTATCGCCGGCGCCAAAGTAACCGCCGAGATAATCAAAATTGCCCGCGCGCCAAAAGTGACCGTCATCAAATATAAAGCCAAGTCAAACTACTTTAAAAAGCGCGGACACCGCCAGCCGTTTTTCGAGGTCAAAATTCTCAAGCTGGCGTAAGGGCTCCACAAAACGAAGTTTCCAGGAACGCAGAAAATTTCCTGCTGATAAATTTTCCTACTGCACGGCGCCGTCGCGCCTGCAGACATTCCTGAAAACTTGTTTTGCTCCGCTACTGCCTTGAGGACAAGGCACTGGCGATTGTGTCGGGGTCGGCGTATTCCAATTCGCTTCCGGTGGAGAGGCCGCGGCCTAATGAGGAGATTTTGGAGAGTCCGCGCAGTTTCTCAGCCAAAATTTCCCGCGTGTGGTCGCCCTCGGTAGTTGCGGAGAGGCCTAAAATTATTTCCGCCGGTTTTTCTGTTTCGGCGCGCTTCAAGAGCTCGCGCATGCGGATATGCTTCTCGGGCTCTTCGGCGGCGAGCGGGATAATCCCGCCGAGCACGAAGTAGAGCCCTTTGTAATTACTGCGCTCCACGTTGTCGATGTCGGCGTCTTTCTCCACTACAAACAGTATCGACTTTTCTCTATGTTCGTCCATACAGATGTCACAAGTACTTGCCCCGTTAGACGGCTTTTGTTTAACGGGGAACCAGCGGTAGCACTTTTTGCACTGCGCGGTCTGCGTGCCCAGCGCGCGTATCTGCTCGGCTATCTCTTGGCGCACGGCGGGGCTTATCACCAAAAGGTACTGCACAAACCTGCGGGCTTGCCTTGGCCCGATGCCGGGGAACTTCTCAAACAAAGCTGATAAGCGGTCGATAGGGGACATGACTCCCATCTTAGCATTGTCGGAGATAAGCTTGACAAAGTACTATTTCTAACATATTGTTGTAATAGTTGTAACCGCACTGGGAGACAGCCGTGCAAAAACTCGACCGTGTTCCTTTCCTGATTACACTACTCGATGCTGCAAAACGCTTCGAGGCGCTTGCCGAAGACAGACGAACACCACTCCAAGCTGCAAGAATAGCTTGCAGCACGGTTCTTGCGCCGAAGGGCGGCATCGGCGTCGGTGACGACCTCGTTCAAGCAATCGTCTTCTACGGCAACGCAAAAAAAATACAAGGACATTTCGTGGAGTGTCATCAGTCTGTTGGCGCGGCTCCACGAGGAGCGTGCGTGGGTCTCCTACGAAAAACATCACGCTCAGCAAGCCGCTTAGTTGCAAACCGCCGGATTCACCTCCGGCGGTTTTTTTATATTAAAAATCTGATGAGTCGGAGGGTGTGGGCGCGTCAAAGGCCGCCAAGTCGGCCTTTTCCAGCGACTGGAAGGTGGTGCGCTTTTCGTCGAAGAATAATTCTATTTTACCAACTGGGCCGTTGCGGTGCTTCTCTATCATAATCTCGGCGATGTTTGGCCGCTCGCTCTCTTTGTTGGTTTTGTCGTCGCGGTGGATAAACATCACCACGTCGGCGTCCTGCTCGATAGAGCCGGAGTCGCGCAGGTCGCTGAGCCTCGGCTTGCCGCCTCGCTGTTCCACCGCGCGGCTCAGTTGCGAGAGCGCGAGCACCGGCACGTCCATCTCGCGAGCAAGGTGCTTGAGCGAGCGGGAAATCTCGGTCACCTGCTGGACCATAGAGTCGCTGGCGCGCGCTCCTGTGGGCACCATCAGCTGGAGATAGTCGACCACCAAAAGGCCTAAGCCCTGCTCTTTTTTGAGCCTGCGCGCGGTGGCGCGCATCTTAAGAATATTGTTGCCCGGTTCGTCGCTGATGAATATGGGCGCCCTGCCCAGCGTGTCGTACGCCTCGCGTATCCTGTCCCAATCCTCCTGCTCGTGGATGCGGCCGGTGCGCAGGCTCCATGAGTTGACCTTTGCCTCCGCCGCGACCATGCGGTCGATAAGCTGCTGTGCCGCCATCTCAAGGCTGAAGAACCCGACCACCGTGCCGTGCTGTACGGCGGTCTGCCGCGCGATATCCAGCGCGAGCGAGGTTTTGCCCACTGATGGGCGCGCCGCCAATATAATAAGGTCGGACTTCTGCAGGCCCGCCAGCATGTTGTCCAAATCTTTAAACCCGGTGCGGATGCCGCGCATCTCGTCTTTGTGCTCGTGCAAGTGCTCCAAACGCTCCCACGCGCCTTTTAGCGACTCGCCGAGCGCGGTAAATTTTGAAAGGGTGGGGGAGGATGTGACCTCGTATATGCGCTTCTCGGCTTTGTCCAGCGTTTCGTCCAACTCCTCGGCCTCGTGGTAGCCGAGTTCGGCGACGTACTCGCCGGCGTCTATCAGGCTGCGGAGCATGAACTTTTTTTGTACTCCGCCTGCGTAGTGGCGCGCGTTGCTGGCGGCAGGCACGTCGGCGGCTAGCTCGGCGAGGTACGCTATCCCGCCCACGGCGTCGAGCTGGCCCCCGTCTTGGAGCTTGGCGCGGACCGACTCGATGTCGACAGGCTCGTTTTTGGTGTAGAGCGCCAGCATCGCGCGATAAATGATGCGGTGCTTCTCGGCATAAAAAGCGTCTTGCGATATTGCGTCGCTGGACTCCACCATGCCCTCCGGGCGTATCATAAGCGCGCCCAAAAGAGCCTTTTCAGTCTCCAGTGTTTGCGGAGGCACGCGCAGAGCCTTGTTTTTTTGTCCTCCCGGCATAGCCTAAGAGTACCCCTGTTTAGTGAGCTGTCCAACCCGGTGTTTTGTGGGCACTAGGTGGACAAAAAGGGGATAAGACTAGGTCCCTCAGGAGTGTCTTTAACCTCAAAACCGGCCGCCTCTATCTGCGCGCGCAGGGCATCGGAGCGGGCAAAGTCCCTGGTGGCGCGCGCCTCTTCGCGCTCGGCCACCCATTTTTGCACTTCCGCGGGTATCTCTTTCTTTACTGCAATTTTTTGCGAAGGTCTGACCTCCGCAAGCCCCAACCCGAGGATTTTGTCTGCTTCGGCAAGAGTAGCCTTATTGAGCGTCTTAATGTTCTCCCAAATCATCGCAAGCGCCTTGGGCGTGTCGAGGTCGTTCGCTATAGCAGAGTAAAACTCTTTCAAAAAAGCTTCGTCGGCTTTGCCTTTCGGCATCTCTAAATAAGCGCGCGAGAGGCGCCCAAGTGCCGCGCCGGCGCCCTCTGCCGAATCCCAGGTAAAGTTCATCGGCGTGCGGTAATGCGCGGTCAGGTACAGGTAGCGCAGAGCGCGCGGACTGATGCCGCGGTCGGCAAGCTGGGTCAGATATATAGTATTGCCCAGCGATTTTGAAACCTTTTTGCCTTCGATGGTAATAAACGCGTTATGCAGCCAGTAGCGCACAAACTGCTTGCCGGTCAAACTTTCGGCCTGCGCTATCTCGTTGTTATGGTGTATCGGCACCAGGTCCTCTCCGCCGATGTGGATGTCTATCTGCTTGCCGAGCAGTTTAAAAATCATTGCGGTGCACTCCAGATGCCAGCCGGGGAAGCCGATGCCCCACGGAGACTGCCACTCCTGCTCGCGCTTCTCGTCTTTTTTGCTCAGCTTCCACAGCGCAAAGTCGTGCGGATTCTTTTTCTCTTTATTTTCCTCCACACGCGCTCCCGCTTGTTGCCCGCTTACGCTTATACCGCCGAGCTTGCCGTAGCCGGGCGATTTCGAAGTATCAAAGTACACGCCGTCGCTTATTTTATACGCGTATCCTTTTTGCAGAAGAGCCTTGACCAAGGCTATCTGCTCGGCAATGTACTGCGCGGCGCGGGGGAACCGCATTTCATTGCGGTTGATGCCAAGCAGGTCGAGGTCGGCAAAATACAGTTTGGTGATTTCTTCGGCAATCTCTTGCGTGTGTTTGCCGATTTTTTTTGCGGCCGCTTCCATTTTGTCCTCGCCCTCATCGGCGTCCGACACTAAATGACCGACGTCGGTGATGTTGCTGACGTGGGAGACCTTATGCCCCCATGCTTCGAGAGTTCTTTTTAGCGTATTTGCGAGCACCGCTCCGCGCAGATTGCCGATGTGCTGGCGGTCATACACCGTCGGCCCGCAATTGTACATTTTGACTGTATGGCCGATAGGCTCAAACTTTTCAAGTTCTCCGGAGAGCGTGTTGCGCAGGCGCAAAACGGGC
>Ga0209518_1001316_pt1 | contig 27241 bp, 31 predicted proteins | sample RifGroB1_FD_183993 | JGI IMG/M metagenome (GOLD analysis project Ga0209518, IMG submission 183993) | Groundwater microbial communities from Rifle, Colorado, USA - Groundwater B1 (SPAdes) (version 2) | ecosystem: Environmental > Aquatic > Deep subsurface > Groundwater | place: Rifle, Colorado...
ATAGAGCCAAAGGAAAAAATCCGCCTGCTCATTGAGCAAAACATCGGATTGTCTAAAATTTTAGATTTGTTGGAAACGAGATACAGGGTCAGTAAATTCAGCAAAAATGGGGAAGAAATAATTTTAATTGAAGAAAAAGATGGAACAACCACCAATCATTAAAACATCAAGATTAAGCGAAATGAAGGAATTAACAAAAGAAGGACAGGCAGGACTATTAACCATAATGCTTAACGATGAAATTCAGGCATTGCTTGCTAATGAATTGAATTATCGGGTATTATCGGAAATGGTGGCTCAAGATGCTTCACAAGGCAATTTAGCAGGAATGGAAAAAACGAGAAAATGGGTAGAAGCAAATAAAAAACAAATAAAGATAATAAGAGAATTTATTAAAGAGATTGAAAATGGAAAATATAAAATATGAAGGTCGGAAAATATAAAAACAATAATTTTCTGTATAAATTATGCCAGCAGTTTCTAAAAAGCAACAACGAGCAATGGCAATGGCATTAGCAGCTAAACAAGGCAAGATGCCCGAATCAAAACTTCATCCCGACACAAGAGCAATGATGCACTCTATGTCGGAAAAACAACTGAAAGAATACGCCTCTACGCCAAGAAAGGGTTTGCCGTTAATAAAAAAAGCAAAAAAATGAAAAAGAGGAGATACACGCAACGCCAACAAAAGCTTGTTAAGTTAATATCGGATAATTTAGGGAATCAGGGCTTCACAAGAACTATGGTTGATATGATGTTGGAATCGGGATATTCCAAAAAAACCGCTTACGAGCAAACAGAAATTCTTAGGGGTATTAAGGATAAGGTAGAACCAATAGTTGCTAAACTGATTACAGAGAGAGATAGAGCGATTGAAGCAATGAAGGGTAAAATAGGTCAAGCGAAATATCGTGATTTAGCCGATGCCACCGATAAGTTGATTAAGAATATTCAATTACTATCGGGCAAAGAAACTGATAAAAGTGAGATGACGATAAAATGGGAGAAATAACTGTGCCCTATAAACCACGAAATTGGGCGAAGAAGCTACACGAAAGCTATAAGAGATTTTTTTCATTAGTTATTCATAGGCGTGGTGGCAAGACGACAGGAATAATCAACCACATGCAAAGGTGTGCGTTAGACGATGCTCGAGAACGGGCAAGAATGAAGTTTCTGATGTCAACAATTTCAGATAATCTTTTAGAGAAGTTATTACTCAATAGATTCTATGGAATAGTTTATCCTACCTATAAGCAAGCAAAACTTGTGGCGTGGGATATGCTTAAGTTTTATGCCAAAAATATACCCCACAAGGCGAATGAAGTTGATTTGCGTATAATATACCCCAACCAAGCTAAAATTCAGTTATTCGGGGCAGACAATCCCGACAGTTTGCGAGGTGCTCCATTCTGGGGATTGGGATTTGACGAATACTCTCAACAGCCAGCAAATATCTTTTCTGAAGTATTATCAAAGAGTTTAGCCGATCATTTAGGATTTGCTATTTTTGCTGGAACTATTAAGGGAAAGAATCAGTTATTCCGAACAAACGAAGTGGCAAAAGCCAACCCAGAAGAATGGGATTATATTTGGCAGGATATAGACCAAACTTTAACAACCGAGAATGATGAAACTTTGTTGCTTCTTCGTAGAGCATTAGAGGACGATAAAAGGCTTGTAGAACAAGGAATGATGACTCAGGAAGAATTTGACCAAGAATGGTATTTGTCAACCGAAGCGGCAATTAAGGGTGCTTATTATCTGAGCCAAATATCGTTAGCCAGAAAGCGAGGAAGAATAGGGATCGTGCCTTACGACCAAGCATTAAAAGTTCATACTATTTGGGATTTGGGAGTTGGGCAGGCAATGGGGATTGGATTTTTCCAAAGAATGGGTATTCAGACAAGAATGATTGATTACTGGGAAGGCGATAACAAGGAAGGAATACCAACGGCTATTAAGGAAATACGGAGAAAACCCTATATTTATGGGAAACACTTTGCTCCACACGATATAAACGCCACAGACGCTTCCACTGAAAAAACAAGAAAGCAAACAGCTAAAGAGTTGGGTGTAGAGTTTGAAGAAGTGCCAAAATTGTCGGTTGACGAAGGAATTGGAAAAGCGAAGTTGATGTGGAATCATTTATGGGTTGATGAAAAAAATTGTCAAGTGTGGATTGATTATGTTTCTCAATATCATCAAGAATGGGATGATAAGAGGGGAATGTTTATTGAATCCCCTTATCACGATTTTACTTCTCACGCCGCAGATATTTTGCGTTACGCTTCAATTATTGAAGACCAGATGGGAAATGAAGAAGAAAAAGGATACAAACAACCACCCCATCAAGCAGAATCGGAATATGAGGGGGGCGAGAATATAGACGAATGGGGCAATAGAATAATAACTGAAGAAGAATTAGGCAAAATGTAATATGCCATTGTTACTTCCATTGGGCATTATAGCGTTCCTTATTTTTGTGGTTCATATTCCAGTATGGATTATAGTAGTGGGATTTTTTCTTTTTATACTTGTATTAGCTAAAGATTAAATTATGAAACTACTAAAATGAATGATAAGATTGAAGAGATTAAAGAAGAAGTATTAAGAGAACAAAAAATCAAAAAATTGGATTTGGAAATCCAAAAATACGATAGGGGATTTGAATACGAGATTGTTCAAATCAGAAATGATTTTGAGAAAGAGTGCATAAAGGCGACAGAAGAAATCGTCAGAAATGAAAAAATAATTAGTCCCGAAACCCAAAGGAAAATAATATCAACATTAGGCAGGTTAAAAATCTTTTATATGGAAATTGAATTGAAATATCTTAAAAATACTTCCAAAAATGAGGAATAAATATAAAGTTATTTGTCAGAAATGCGGTTCAATATTATTCAAGAAGAAAGAATTTTTTTTAGAAATAGGAGAAATAAAATGTATAAATTGTGGTTTAATTAAAATGCCCGAAGAGGTTTTGTTAAAAGAAAATAAAACAAAAAGGGGATAACTCCAAAATTTACCTATAAAAACGGAAATTTGACATAGTATGAGCTAATGCTATTATTGAATAACGATTGAAAAATCGTGGCTGGCGACTAAGGTCAAGTAGCTGGGGTTACGACTCCGAAACTTTCCTAATCATTTTTTGGTTGGTGAAGTTTCGGAGTTTTTTATATGCCATCAAAAGAAACCATAATCAAAATTTCCCAGCGGCAAGTGGAAACCTGTCTTGAATTTCGTCAGCCACGAATGGACGAAATCAAGCGGAGCGAAGATGCTTATTTGGGTAAAACAAAACCTGCTCTGAAGGGACGATTTAATATACCCTTGCCGATTGTGGAGGGATTTGTGGAAACCTTGATGTCTAAAATAGACGATACAATCAAGGTTGATTTCAAAAAAGGAAGGGAAAGCACATTAAAAGCATCAAAAAAAATAACTTCTGCGTGGGAAAAAGATTCGGCTCCTGATAGAGGAGCATACAATGAAGCTGATTTAGACGCTAAAAAGCTGGCTATTTTTAGTGGATTCGGGGCATTAAAATTAATCCCCTCGTCAAATCCATATTTTCAAAAACTATCAGCCATAGATTACTACGATTTTATTTTTGAACCATACGGAGGCAAGAATATAGATGAACATCTTTTCAAAGGGCAACTAAACATTTTCAAATCAAAACAAGAATTGATAGATGGTGCGAAGGCAGGTATTTACGATTCAACCCAAGTTCAGATTCTTATTTCCCAAACAACCGAACAAAGAAAAGTTTTAGTTCAAGAGCAAAGGAAAAATAAACTGAACAGATTTTTAGCAATAGGAATAAACCCCGAGAATTATAGTTATGTAGGAAGTGATATTTTAAACCTAACCGAGTTAATAACCAGGGTTGAGGGCAAAGATTACTATGTTTTATTTGACCAAGAAATTGGACATTGGATTAGAATCAAACCATTAAAAGAAATATATAAATCAGAATTATCGCCTTATATAGTTTGGCATACGGAAAGAAACCCAACCAATTTTTTATGCCGTGCTCCTGTTGATGGAATAAGACCTGTGGCAGAAGCTTTAAGAATATTGGTAAATCAGAACTTTGACAATATCCAAAAGAGAAACTGGGATATGATTTTTTACAATGCCAAGAAAATCATAAATCCTGCTCAATTGGAATACAGACCACATGGAGTGATTTCTGTGCGACTTAAAGATGGTGAGTCGATGGACTCTGCCTACGCCAAAATGGAAACGCCCGACACTACCAATATTACGCTGAATTTAGCCCAATGGTTGACCAATTTGATGGGAGAAAAAACAGGCGTGACATCAGGTCAAGCAGGGATAGCCGAAGAGGATAAGGTTGGCATATATTTTGGCAATATCCAACAGGCGGCTGATAGATTCGGATTACTTAATAAGTTTTATACTCAAGCCCATATCAATATAGCTAAAAGATATAAGGCGAATTTAAGCCAATTTATGCCACCCCGAAAGTTTATGGTGCGATTCATTGGTTTAAGCGGGTTACAGGAAGAGGAATTGAAGCGAGAAGAAGTTGATTCGGAATTGGAAATTCAGGTCACCAGTGTCAATACCGAAGCTAAAATAAGCGAAGTGGCAAATACAAAACGACTTAATGCTTTAGATAGGTTTCTTAAAGATCCTGAGCTGAAAATACAAGTAAGTCCTAAATTTTTAGCCGAAGAAATATTGCGAACAGGAGAATATACCGAAGACCAGATAAAGTTTGCCTTGAGCAAAGAAGAATCGGCAGATGCCGAGCTTTTATCAGAGGCGGCTAAAGCGATTGAAGAGATTTTATTAGGAAAACAACCATCTCTTAATCGTGGGGCGAATATGGCTTTTGTGAAAAAGATAAGGGATTATGCCACCGATACCGAAGAATTAACAGAGGAGGAATACGCCAAACTAATGGAATACGCTTATCAGCATTTAGAAATTGTGGCTAAAAACGAGGAGGAAAAACAATTGCTTGAAATGAGGACTCAAATGATGCAAGGAGGAATGGGGCAAACTCCAATCAATAATCAGCCAATAAATAATCAATTGCCAACAATGCCACAAAAAGAAACGGCAAATGCTGGAATGATATCCAATGACTAACTCAAAACAAATCATAAAACGAATCGATGATTTAATAGGTAAATTTAGCAATCCTGCCGACCCTTCTGATGTTGAAACTTTGAGAGAATGGAGAAAAGAAGTAGAGCGTGAAATGCTTAACGATTCAATCAGGGAAACCCCGTCAATTAAACTGGTTGTAGAAAAACTAAAAGACGATGTAGCTGAAATGACCTATTTATTAAATCACGCCAAATCGCAAAAATTACCTGATACAGAACGGGATAGAATTATCGATAAGAAAGAATTGTATCTATGGTTTTTAGGCATTTTTGCTGGAAATGATAAAGTAATTGAAGAAATAGAGAAAAAAGTAAAGGTCGAAGAAGAATTTTTTGAGCAGAATAAAGAAAGTTATATTTCTTAATATAAAAAAACTTAGTATGAAAAAAGAAGAAATAAAAGAAGAATTGGACAGACTTGGTATAGAATACGATGACAATGCTCCAAAATCTGATTTACAGGATTCATTAGATAAGAAATTAGAAGAGAAAGACAAAGAAGAAAAGGAAGGGATAGAAGAACCCAAGAATACCGAAAAAGTAGCAGGAGAAACCGAAGAAAGGGCGAAAGCTACCGCTTCGGAAGAACAAATTGGCAGAGTAGCCAGAGATGATGAGAAGCGTAGGAATTCTCTGCGATTAAATGGCAAATTTCAACTTTTACATCTAATCGGAGACAATAGATGCCGAATTGTTGGTAAAAGAGGACAATGGATTAGTCCCGTATTGCCGTTATCTGATGCCTCAAAATTGGAATCGGAATTTAACCGAAAAGACCCCGAACAAAAAGAAGCGGTTAGAAATTCATTAAAAGGAAAATACGCCCAAGCATTGCCAGAAGAAATTAAATAAAAAATAGGTTAGAGTTTATCCTTAAAACCATTTGAGGGTCGGTCACCCCTTAAATATAACCAGTTTAGAGTTTCAAATAAACCTATGTCTCAAGAACAGAAGACAAACAGGGCAATTGAGTCCCCCGATGAAGCGACTCAAAAAGTTATCGAGGATTTAAGAAAAGAAGGCAATGAATTTGAAGGTTTGGAAAGCGAACCCAAATCTAATAATGAAGAGCCTCCGAAGCCAAATCCCGATGACCTATTGAAAACAGCTCTTGCTAAAGAATCCGATAAACTTTCCGAAGAGGAAAAGTCGCTTATTAAATCTCAAAAAGATAAATTAAGCGATGAAGACAAAACAAAATTCGGAGAATTATTGGAAGAAAAAACCCCGAAGGAAGAAGAACCCGAAAACAGGGAAATAAGAATCCCCGAATGGAAGATTCAAATGGATAAAAGACGGGAGAAACAAAAGCAAGAAAAAGACGAAGAGCTTCGGGAAAACATTAATAATTTAACAAAGGAAATAGAAGAACTAAAAAAGACCAAACTTCCTGAACCGAAAAAAGATAATAAAGCCGAACATCCCGTTGATAAGAAATTGGTGGAAATAAAGGAGAAATATAAAGATGTCGTTGACCCCGAATTGATTGATGATATTTTCTCTGCTATTCCTCGTGAAACGCCAAAATTTGAACTTCCCAAAGAATTAACCGAGAGGTTAGATTCTTTAGAAGGATTAAAAAAGGCGAAAGACCAGGAATTAGAAGATTTCCGCTATTCAGAGGGCTTCAAAGAAAAAGTAGTTCCCTTTATCAAACAGGAATTTCCTTATGCTAAAGATGAGGACATAAAGGCGATTGAAACGAAACTCAAAGAACATTATTTTGATGAGCGTTACATAAACTTAACGCTTAAAGAGATATATTTCCTTAAAAAGCAGGAACTTGATAAGGAAATATCTCCAGCCGATGAAAAAGGTGGAGAATTGGGGAAAAAGGGAATTTTAAGGGGGGGGAAAATGATTGACCCTGAAGAGATTTCTGATGAGGAATTTGCTAAATTGCCACAAGAAGAACAACAGAAAGTCATTGACTACAAAACGGCAAAGGAGAGGTCTTGATAGTTCTTCAAACTTATATGGCGAATAGCTTAACAGCGGCTTCGCCTACATATTGGTCAGCAAATGCTGGAATTAAGCTTTACAAAACGATTATCTTTCGTGCCATTACTGACTTCAGCGAAGAATCCCTTATTAAAAATAACGGGAGAATCGTTGATAGACCATATCGAGCCGATGTGGTCGGAGAGGATTATACGAAAGGAACCGCTTTGACAGCACAAGATTTGACATATTCCAGCGACCAATTGACCCTCAACAAACTTAAGGCTTTGTTGATGTATGTAGACGATGTGGATAAATTACAGAACAAGTATAATACCGTTCGTCTTTGGGCAGAAGAAGCGGGAAGACGACTTGGTATTATAGCCGATGGGGATATTCTTTATGAAGCTTGGAATGCTCAATCAGCCAATGAAATAGACGCTTCGGAATTAGGAGGAACAGCCACAGAAGGAATTTCTTTGACTACTTCCAATGTTGCTGAAGTATTTGGAGAAATAAACGAGATTTTAGACAACGAGAATGTTCCTGACGATGAGAGATACCTTGTGATTTCTTCGTTATTCCGAAACAAATTATGGCAGTATATTGGAGGCAAAGAATCTCAACTTGGTGACAAGACGGGAGAAACAGGCAATATCGGTCAATATGCTGGATTGAAGCTGTATAAAAGCACCAACTCAACCAGCTCTGCCAGATGGACTCCTGCCGATAATCCTACTGATGAAGACACCATAACCGTTGAGGGAATCACCTTCACTTTCCAATCAGTGATTGGAGCAGTCGCTGGTAATATTCTTCAAACTACTTCATTAGCAGTAACGATCGATAACATCGTTGCTTTGATTAACGCAGGAGGTGTTGGCGATGATACGAATTATGTTTCCCTTTCAACTGCTAATCAAAGAACCGTTCAGAACTGGGTGGCAGTAGACGGAGCGACTTATCTGGAAATAAGATTCAAAGGAGTAGCCAACCCAACCACTTCTGGTTCAGAATCGGCTGATACTTGGGATGCCAAATATGAGATTCAATCATTATTATTTGGCAGGAAAAACGGAATATCAGCCGCCATTCAGACAGACCCAATGGTCGATGTTGCGATGGCATCCACTGTTTCTGCAGGAAAGAGAGGAACTAATGTCTTGCCCTTACTTGTATATGGGGTCAAAACATTTAATCAGGGGACGAAAGAAATCGGAAGATTGGAGATAAGAACCGATAGCTAAATCTAACTAAAATCTGAGGGGCGGACGGGAAACTGCCCGCCCCAATGAAAACAAAAACCATGAATAAAACATTAACATTCTTATTGGTTGGCGTTGTTAGTTTGGTTATCGGTTTGGTTATAGGAATTGCTCTCAATAAATCGGTTCCACTTGGCGGTTTAGTTCATAACATCCAAGAAGACTTTAAGGAAGGAATAACGGTTGATACAACGGAAGTTATTGATGGTTCGGGAAATTGGAAAAATTCTGCAAGCTCTACAGCTCGTTTCCAATTAGAGGGGGAAACAAATCTTCAAAGAGTTATCTTTGGTGGGGCAACCACAACAATAAGCGTTGGGACGACAACTGTTCTAACTGCCGCAAATGTTTGTGATAACATTAGAATAGAATTTGCCCCGTTGGATGTTGACTCAGCTTCAACGAGTTTGCCAGCCGCTTCAGACCTAACTGCTGATTGTTTAGAGCAAGACGGAGATACCATTTCGTTGTTTTTAGTAACCAATACAACGACAGATGGATATAGGATATATTTTGCCACATCTTCCACTGATTTGGCTACTGGAACAACATGGCATATATTATCTGCCGCCTCAACAACCGATACGCCTACTTATCTCCAGGCAACAAGCGAAAATTGGATAAAGGCGACATTTCACCGCTTAACCAGTTCTTTGGTTGATGTCATCTTTGAAAGATTGAGTAACCAATAAAAAACTATGAGCAAAAAACTACCCATAATCGCATCAATTGCTGGAGTAGTGCTCTTGTTTATGGTGATTTTGGCGGGGCAAAAAGGAATAAATCCACTTGGCTCCGCCGATTTCATCATTACAAGAAGTGGGATTACCAATTCATCTACTGATGCGTCAACCGAATCGGAGAATGCTTCTTCTTCAAAAATAATGAGTGCTAATTCTGGAGGAACATACAGAAGAATTCAGAACATTGGTGATTATGAAGTATATATCGCTTTTCCAGACAACGGAAAGTCAACTACTACTTATTGGCAAACAGGAATAAGATTAGCCACTTCGGGAGAATCAGGTGAAGATTTCACTTATTATGAGATGCCAACTCCAGGAGGATTTTTCTGGGGTGGAGAAATATGGGCAACAGCCACCACCTCATCAAGCACTCTTATTTTAATGGAGGGAAGATAAAATGCTACAAGTAGAACCAAAGGAAACATATCCAATAACACGCTATCTTGAAGACCCAACCGATACTGCGACTCGTTATGTAAGAGCATTGGTTTACAAACCACGAACCAATGAGCTTTTGGCAACCCTTAACCTTACGGATAGGGGTAGCCAAAGGTTTGATTACAATTACGAAATTCCTGCTGATGTTTCAGGGCAAGGATATTTTCTTCAGATTATTGTTAAAGTTTATGACGATTCGGCATATACAACTGAAAGCAATCGTTATGAGAGAAAAGAAATAAATCTTTTGGTCCAGCAAAGGTGGAATCAAGCGTTTGGTTCTGGGGGAGGGGGGATAGATATTAACTATAAAAAAATTCAGGAAATTATCAGAGATGAAGTTAAAAATGAATTTGCTAAATTGCCAAAGCCAGAAAAACCAAAAGAAGTCAATTTAAGAGATTTAGAGGATAGATTGGCAATTGCCAAAGACAGAATAATCAGTGAAATCAAATCAATCAAAATTCCTGAACAGGAAAAAGTTGATTTTGGATTAGTAATAAAAACAATCAAAGACATTAAAATTCCCGAACATGATGAATTTGATTATTCAATGATAACGGATACTATTGGCGATTTGAAATCTATTCTTCAGAATGAATTTTACGAAAAAGCAGAAACAATCAAAAATCTATTTAATGATTTATTTGAAGAATTAAAAAAGCCCCTTATCTTTACATTGCCAGAGGGAGCAAAAATGAATCGGGAAGAAAATAAAGAAAAGGAGAAAGAAACCGAAGAACACCTTAAAATAAATTTTAGAGATTATTTCAAAAATAGATTATGAAAAGAATTATTGTGTTGTCAATAATTTTGGCATTATTCCCCCATTTTGGATATGCCCAAGTATTGCCACCTTTGTTTCCTTCGGGGAATTATTTAATACCGAGAGATTCAGCGTGGATTATTGGTTCGAGCACAGTGGAAATGTTGGCAAACACCTCTACAATTAGTTATTTAACCGTTACAACCTGCGTAGGATGTGCTGGCGGCACTTCCTACGACCCCACTTGGCTCTTAAACGGCACTTCCCTTTATGCCACAGACACGATAAGTTATGTCGGAATTGGCACAGTCGCCCCGACTTCGTTATTAGAACTTCAGGGCGGAAATTTGGTTGTGGGTGGGATAGCGAGCACAACCATTAAGGGAGATGGAAACAACAGCATATTTGAAAGTGGAATAAACCTTTATTCTGATGCGAATATATATGGCGGTTCTGCTTTCGCTTTTTATGACAGCTCCGACACTTTTCTTAATTATTTTTATACCGATACTGAGGGAGTGTTGCGGCTTAATAACGGTGCGATTGATTATTTTTTTGGCACGCAGGAAGGCAAAATCGGCATAGGAGATGGAAACCCCATCTCAACCCTTGACATTCTCGGAACTTTCAATGTGGGAACGAATACGGCAGATTGGTTTACGATTGATGAGAACGGGTTTGTCGGCATCGGGACGACCACTCCTTCCTTTGGTTTGGAGCTGATGGCATCTTCCACAGATGGCTATTTCGGCATAAGCAACAATAACCTTTCAGGAAATATATTCGTCGTTGATGGAGATGGGAATATAGGATTTTCAGGAAATATAGCCACTGGCACTTGGAATGGAACAGCTATTGCCGATGCTTATGTGGCAGACGACATTACGCTTACGAATATAACCCAGATAACCAACCGCTTGCTTTCCAGTTTAGACGGCACATTGAATTTCGCTTCCACCACGGGAACGATTGACATTTCTGACAGAACCAATCTGGCGGCTGGGACTCTGATAACTTTGGCTGACGACACCTTAAATGTAACGAACGATTTGGCTCAATTTTCCAACGCCACCAGCGTATTTGTCGCTTATCCAGACATTGCCGCCACCAACACCTCTTTTGAGATAAAACTCGCTTCGTCAACTTTTTGGGGCGACAATACCGACATTGTTTTTGCCTCAAGCTCTAACTGGGACATTGCTCAAGGATTGGTGTCGGCTTCCTCAACGAACTGGGATTTAGCTTATGGGAGAATCCCTGCCACTTTGGTTCTTAACGATTTAATCATTGCGACATCAACTTCGGCTTTTTCAAGGTTGGCGGCGGGTTCAGACGGGCAGGTATTGAAAATGTCGGGCACGGAATTGGTCTGGGGAACGGACAATACGGGCGGAACGGGCGACCCTGTTTGGATTCAGGACGGAACAGATGTGTATTCCACCAATACCGCCAGCCATATAATCGTTGGAACGACAACCGCCCAGAACTACTTCACCATAGGAACCACGACCGATAACTGGCTGACTATGAGCAATGCTGGCGTTTTTACCATTTTCGGAAACGCTAACTTTAACACAATAGCTTCGGGAACCTGGAATGGGGCGGTAATTGATACCGCTTATATTGCTTCTTCTTCGGCTTGGGATTTGACGGAAGGAATTGTAACGGCATCTTCTTCAAATTGGGATATAACGCAGGGAATTGTAACGGCTTCCTCGTCTAATTGGGATTTAACTTATGGAACGGTAAACGCTTCTTCCTCTAACTGGGATTTAGGTTTTACCAACGCCAGAACAAAATCCATTTCTTTTTCAATGTCATCAACCACGATGGCTGAATTAGCTCAAATGCCCGTTTTGGTTCCTAACAAACCCGTAACTTTATTTGAAATCGGCTGTAAGGTTATTGGAGGCACTTCAAGGGAATTTCAACTGACTGACGGAACAAATGTAACGGAAAAAATAACTTGTACCACGACTTATGCGACAAGCACGGTTGCCGTCAACGGAACTTTTACGGGATACGAAGATATGTTTGCCTTGACAGGAACTTCAACGGGCGATGTTAATTGGCTTCACGGAACAGCCCGATACACGCTGGATTAAATATGAATTGGGTCAAACAAAAATTAAATTGGGTAAAAAATAAAATAAAGCGTTTTTGGAAATGGCTATTAGTGGGCGGGGTTGGAATAGTTATGGCGGCGACATTGATTCCGCAGGATTCTATTCTAACCATTCAGAACAGGGCTGATGCAATAGACCAAGAAATAAAATCCAAATATACTAATGCGGTTGAAATAATAGATAAAAGAACCCTAACGGGCAAGACTTACAACTTGGGTGAGGGTAGATACTTATTGAAATCCACTATCGGGCGGCTTCACTATCAAGATTCGCAAGGACAATTTCAAAATATTGATATAACCAAAAGAGCGTCTGATTTGGCGGGATTTGAAAGCGTGGTAGACACCGCGCCTTACAAACTTTACATCTCCGACAAAGGCGACAGGCGGATTTATCCCGACAGAAACAAGCCAGAATATATTGATTTGCCGACCCCTGATTGGCTGAATGGAAAAAAGGGGACTTGGGTTTCAGACCGAGAACTGAAGTGGACTAATCCGAATTATGATGTCTCGCTGATTTTAAGAGAAGACCGAATTAAATTTTTGGCGGTAATTAAAAAACCGATTTCCCAAACCAGCTTCAGCTTTAATGTTTCGGAAAACGGGGCACAGCTTTTTAACTATTTGGGCGGGCTTACTTACTGGGACAGCTCGGAAGTTCCTGTTATCAGGGATTTAGGAATGACTTACGAGAACGGGACTTTGACTTTAAGCTGGGATTTTTCGGGAATGGTTTATCCGATTTATGTTGACCCGACTTTTGCCCCCACTGCTGGAACGGATGATGTGATGAGGTGGGGAGCGACAGAGTTTAGGACTACTGATGCAAGCATCCACATTGGGCTTATCGGCGGCACTTCTTATAGCAGCGAAATTAGATTTCCCAGCGTTAATATCCCGCAAGGCAGCACAATTAACTCCGCCTATATCACTTTTATTTGCGGATTTAGCGGTTCTTCAAATACGGTTAGTTCAACAGTATATCTTGAGGATGCGGACGACTCTGATATAATAGACGATTATTCGGAATTTGACGCCGCCGCATTGACCGCGGGAACTGCTTGGAACTCAATTCCTGGTTGGACAGTCGGTAATCCTTATGATACTCCAGATTTTACTGCCGATGTTCAAACAGTAATAAACAGAGCGGGCTGGGTATCTAATAATGCTTTTGGGGTATTTATTAAGGACGCCGGCTCAACTGCCGCCCGATTCTATGCCGCCTATAATAACACCACCTATACCGAACCCGTATTGACGGTTACTTGGACAGAGCCTGGCGGAGTAGTTAATTTGCCAGTGATAATTATTGAAGAAGAATAAAAATTTATGGCTGATTTTGAAAAAGGCGAAGATATGAGATTGCCGAAAATACCGATAAAGATTTGGCTGGTTTTGGGTGGATTGTTTCTGCTGGCTTCGCTGGCTTGGAACGGGTGGGGGCTGTGGGAGAAGGAAAAGGGGAAGATTTATCAGCAAGGGCAAGAACAGGGCAGGCAGGAAGTAAACAATTTTATTATCGGACAATTACAAACAACTGGTAGATTACAAATTAAGATCAATACGTCAGAAGGCGAGAAAGTAATCGTTTTGATTCCACAACCATAATGACAGATGAAACAAAACAAATAAAAGGCGGGTTAATTTACAAAAAACCCGATAAAAGAAACTTCAACTTTGGCAAAGTATTTGGCACGATTGATCTGTCGGAAATTCCTGCTGATTTTATAGTGGCGGAACCGAAACAGAAAGATCAGGGAGATACGGATTTCTGTAGTGCCTTCAGCTCTACCTCCGCTTCAGAACCGCAAGAGGGAGTTGAGTTAAACCCATTTTGGCAATTCGCAGTTAGCAAGGTGATTTCTGGCGACCCTGAAGCGTGGGGACAGACGCTGGAAAACGCCATTAAGGTTCATACAAAATACGGTGCGATTAACGAAAGCGATTTTGACAGAGGAGAGTTTGGAGACGAGGAATTGAGATATATTAAAAATTATCCCGAAGAATTATTTGAAAAAGCTGAAGAATATAAAAAACAGAGCTATTTTGAGGCGAAAGGGTATAAGGAAACCTTTGACTCATACAGGGCGTGCTTGTGGGCAAACAGAACGACAAAACGGCTGCTTATTACGGGTGTAATACTTCACGATAGCTGGATTGACAGCCAAGACGGAATTATTAAGGAATCAGGCAATCCCGTAAGCGGAGATGCTTGTATCATCATCGGGCAAAAGACAATAGACGGAGAACCATATCTGATAGCTCAATTATCTGCAGGAGAAAAAATAGGAGACAAAGGCAAACTTTATTATTCAAGGGAAATGATAAATAAGTATTTTAATTTCGGTGGTTTCTTATTTGTTGATATGTTGCCAGGAGAAGCCAAAAAGAAAGCGTGGTCGGTTTGGCGGAGGATATGGGAAAGCGTAAAAAAAAATATAAGATGGTATTTTGAGGAAATATTCAAATAAAATATGGAAGGATTAGCAATAAAAACATTCGTTGAAACTGGATTATTAGATGGCCAAACGATAAACGATACATTCTTTTATCAACTTTTGAATATCGCTAAAACCAAGATTGAAGCGGAAAGAAACTGGATGGTTTTGAAAAAACAGGATAGTTCACAAACTGAAAATTCTGGCGATACATTTTTGACGACAAAAACATTGCCTTCTGATTTTGCCAATATGATTAAATTGTTCACGGCGAAATCAGATGGTTCTGGGCAGATTTTTTACACTCCAATTCCCTTTGACCAAAGATACGCTTATCAGAATTCATCGAGAGTATTTTGGATAGATATTGCTAACAAAACATTTGGACTTTGTGGGACGCATAATGAAAGCCGAACAATACATTTAATTTACCGAAGCACAAGCACAGATATTTCTTCGGAAACTTCGTGGGTTTTTCCTTCAAGATTTCACGGAATACTGGGATTTATGGTGGCAGTAATGTTTAAGGGAGGTGTAGATTACGATGAAATTAACGCAATCCAGGCAATTCAAAATGACAAAGATTCAAAAGAATTATGGCAAGCATTGATTGATTGGGACGATGATTTAAGATTAGGAGAAATGAATAACCAATACGACAGAGGAACATCGGTTGATTCCGATGGTTTGCCAATAGCCGACCCATCGTTTCAAGAAGATATAGGATTATACTAAAATGTCAAGAATACCAGATTACATCATAGATAGGGAACAAAATAAAAAAGGGTTGTTTTCACCAGGTTGGATTAACGAATTGGACGCAAAAACTATTCCCGAAGGGGCAATTTCCGATGGGCTTAATTGGATAGTCAAGGCCGATAAAATTGAATTAAGGCACGGATATAAATTATTGGGAGCAGATGTGGGAGTAGGTCAAGTTAGTGGATTAAAAGTAGGAATTGACGCTAATGGAGATGAGGTTCTTTTCAAAACAAGAAGCAGAAAAATAGAGTATATGCTTCCCGATGATGCCGATTGGACAGAAGTGGGGACTGATTCTTTGCCAGCAGGAGCAAATGCCGATGAAATATCTATTGAGTTATACACCAATTTAGCTGGTAATTCAATCTATTTTTCAAGTCCGAATAGCGGAATTTATAAGATAATGTTGGCAAATCCTGATACTTTAATTGATTTACTTTCAACGACTTTTAAGGGGAAAATTAGAATTAAAGGGAATGCTATGCTTTTATGGGATAGGTTGGGTTCTGCTGGGCAGAAGGATAAAACAGGATTGTATCGGTCAAAATTGGATAAAGACACTTATGCTGATTACACTTTGGTTTCCGCCGAAAATATAGGAACGGGAGACGGAACAACCAAAACATTCGCTGACATTTTAGCATTTAAGGCGGCTGGAAGTAAAAGAAGTTGTTTTGGAATTTCGGCAACCGATGGAACTGAAACATTCAGCGACAATTATGATGGAACATTGACTGGCTCATTGGGAGGAACGGGAACGATTAACTATGCCACAGGAGCGATTAGCATAACATTTAATACCGCCCCCGAAAATTTACAAGCTCTTACTTGCGATTATTATTGGGAAGACCCGACATCGGGAGGAATAGCCGATTTTACGGCACCCACTTCTCCGAGAGTGGCGGCAGAAAGCTTTATTTTAAGACAAGACGAGGGGGGTGGAAATTTCCAAAATATTGGTGAATATAACAACGATTATTATTGTTTTCATAAAACTAAAACTTGGAAAACCACTATTTCTGCAGATGATACGGAAGCAAGTAATTTGCTTTATAGGGAGAAGGTAGGCATACCAAATTGGCGAGCATTATGCGAAACGGGCGAGGGTATTTATTATATCGATACTTCCGAACAGAATAATATCCGACTTTGGCAGATTGCTTTAACAATTTACAATACAGAGGCAGTGCCTCAAAAGATTTCTGATTTAATTGATTTATCGGGATTTTCTTTCACAAAAGCAGTTCTTAAGGAATTTGGTGATTATGTAGTTATTGCTTGTCGTTTATCTTCGGCAACCCAAAATAACCGAATGCTTTTTTACGATAGAAAATTGAAATTATGGAATCCTCCAACGGATTTACAGGCATCGGTTTTGGATATTTTTAACGGAGCATTGATTGGAGGGGATTCTACTACTAATAATGTTTATGAATTGTTAAGCGGAGTGGACGATGATGATTCCGCTATTCCGAATTTCATTACTTTTAACGATAGCAATTTAAACAAAGATGGATTAAAATTTCCTCGCAGATTTATCATCAGAGGAGAAATACAAAGAGACCAATTATTAAAAATTTACGCTTCAATAGATAATGGAGCATTTGTAGAAATTGGAGAAGTAAATGGCAATGACGATTATGTAAATAAAGGTACAAGAGTATTGGTAGGAACAAATGTAGTAGGGACAAAAGAAGTTGGGGGTGGTGGTTCAGGAATTTACGCCAATTATTATGAAAGAGAAATAAATATCACAGGATTGGTTGATAAATTAGAAAGAATAAAAATTAAATTTGAGGCGACCCAAGTCGGATATGTGTCGGTATCAAGATTTGGGTTCAAGGATATAAGAGATAAAGGCAGAAAATTGCCTGCCAAATATATTTAATTTATGGAAACAATCATAATAAAAATTATAGCAGGATTAACAGCGATTAGTATTGCGTTTGCTGGGTTTTTAGGATTTGTTCCTAAAAAAGACTTGGATGAGGCTTCACAAGCGGTCAAGGAATTACAAATTCAGGTTGAGGAAATTTCTTCTTCTTTAATGGATTTCATAAATTCCACCAATAAAAATTTAAATAACTTGGGAGCAACTATTCCCGTAACCGTTGCTTTATTTGAATCTTCTCTTGCTTCAAAAATTAGCTCAACAGATACATCTCTAACATTAGTTTCTGCTTCAACAACAATAGGAACAGACCTTGATGGATATATGTGTTTTACGATAGACGAAGGAACGGCAGTTGAAGAATTCACTTGTGGAAATGCTTCGGGAACGGCAATTACCTCTCTAATAAGAGGAGTTGACCCTATTGACGGAGACGCTACCAATACTACTCTTATGAAAGAGCATAGAAGAGGTTCTGCGATTAAAATAACCAATTATCCCCAGCTTGCCATTATTTCAAGGGTGCTTAATGGAGATGAAACTCTTCCGAATATACTGACCTATAATTCCTCTCCGAATTTTACGGCTGGAAGCAATCAATTAGGAACGATTTATTATATAGATACGGTTGCCACTTCGGGAGCGGCTTTCGCTTCAACAACCGTGGCAGGCATTTTGGAAATAGCCACTGCCGACCAGATTTTGGCAGGGGATGCCACCGATACCACAGGTGGTTATCTTGTTATATCAACCGAAAGCATGGCAAGCACGACTCAAAACGCTTCAACTTCGGTGATAACGACCAATGGAAGCGGAAAACTTAATCAGGATTTTTTGGATTTGACCTCGGCATTTACCTTTTCTGGAGCTGTTGATTTTACGGGCGAGCTAATAGCCACTTCCACTTTGGATGTGGGAGGAGCTTTCGGCGCTTCTTCAACTTCGCAGTTTTTTGGGAATATCACGGCAACGGCTGCCACCAATACTTTCGGCTGGACGCAGTTTGACACTTTTATTCCTTTATTGCCGACAGCTACGGCAACGGAACAATACCATATCGCCTCTAAAGCTTATGTGGACGAAAGCACGGGATTGGGAACTTGGTCTACAAGCTCGGTTGTGAGTAATGATTCAACTACGACAGACAGCGTAAGGCAAGCGGCAAGCGATTTGCTTGCCTGCGTTGATGTGGAAATGGAGGACGGAGCGAGGTCGGTTATAGGATATGCCGATTCCAATGCTTCTCCGACAACAAGAATAGCAAGCGATTACGCGATAGATAACAACGATCTTTCTCAAGCAGGATTTTGTATGCCAATTAAAAATACTCAATTCTGGTATTTTGACGATAGTCGTCAAGGTCAAGGTACAACAACGGTAAGCTGGATAGCGTTCTAAAATATGCCATATATACTTAAATATCAAAACAAAGAAGGAAAAACTCTGGAAAAAACACTTATGGAAGGATTAAGTGAAACGGCTCAAAAAGCCAATCTTGAGTATTGGGCGAAAAGTCATCCCGATGAAGTTTCTTCTTATCAATTAAAGCAAACGGGAATTTCCGAAGCACCAGAAACAAGAGAAGCGAGAACCAATCAATCTCCCATTGATTTTTTGAGGGATACTTTGGCAAGCGGATTAACAAGGGCATACGGAGAAGTAGAAAGTCCAGAAGATATTCAGACTGGTATTCAAAAACGGAAACAGGAAACAACCGAATTATTCAATCAACGGCTTAAAGAGATAGAGGAAATGGTGGCTAATAGGATTCTGCGAGAACGGGAACTGGAAACGCAAAAATTGGGCGAGGCAAGAGGGATTAACATTAGGGCTGGATTAGTCGGTTCTTCATTTGCCGAAGGAAGAAATATCGGAATCAAACAGAAAACAACGGGGGTAATCGGTGAAGTAGAAAGAGCGGGAACGATAGAAAAAGGGAAAGTTTCTGCCGATTTGAATATTGCTATTTCTAATTTGGAAGATTTGCAGAATGAAAGAATAAAAAATGCCAGATTGGAACAGCAGGGATTATTGGAAAAAGGAGTGGAATTTTTAGAAAAACAGAGAATAAGAGGATTGGATGTTCTAAGAGCAGCCGCAAAAGTTTCCCAAATAACATGGGATAAATTTAAGGAAAGCGGGGCATTGGATGAAATAATACAATCAACTGGCGAAAGCGAAGAATGGTTAAAATGGGAATTTCAAGGGAATCAACCCCAACCAGAAAAACCTACATATCATTTTGACAATAAAAACAATTTAGTTGTAATAGACCAAGACCCAGAAACAGGCAACAGAAGAATAACCGCTTATAGTCCCGAAGATTTGGGATTAGATATGCCGACCGATTCAAAACCTGTTTCTTTTGACACTGAAACGGGAGATAAAGTTTTCTACGATGAAAATCAATTACAAGATATTATGGCAAAAAGTGGAGATATTAACGAATTAAAACTTTATACGATGAAAGGAATGGGGAAAATGACAGAAAAATTCAATCTGAATACAGCGATCGCGGATATGACAAAACGAATGAATCAACCAGGAATAAGAGGAAAAGACCGCTATATTTCTCCCCAAAGTTGGGACGAAGCAATAACGGCGTGGACTTCGGCTGGCGGAAAATTAGATGACTTTATAAAGAATTTTAAATATCTGGTCAATCCGGCAGATCCGCAGGATTATTACGGAATGGGTGGCAAAACGGAAGAAAAGACGGATATAATAAATCCCTTTGAATAAAATATGTTTGAAAATTTGTTTAGAGTGAAATCTCAACCAACCCAAACTCAAAAATCTGAAACTTTTAATATGTTTGAGGGGCTTTTTGCCGAGAAACCGAAAACAATCCAGCCAAAATGGACTTTCAAGACCGAACCTGAAACGAATTTAGGTTTGCCTCCGCTTGGCGGGGTTAGAACGACAACTCCCATCCAAACCGAAGAAGACACAACCAAAATAGCGACAAGTATTTTAAGAGAAGCTACGGGGATACCGACTGGAGTTAGATTGGCTACAAAAGTTAGCGGGAAAAAAGAGTTTATTCCAGAAACAAAATTGGAAAAGTTTTTATTAGGAAAGGAACCATTAAAAGCTCCATCAGGAGCATTCCAAACTGGATTAGAAGTAGCATCGGCAATACCTATTTTACCGATCGGGAAGATAAAACCGGTTATTAAGCCATTGGTTAAAGCTGTTTCTAAAATCGCGCCATCCGCACAAAAAGCGATAAAATGGGCGATTTCAGCCGAAAAGGGGATAATCCCCAAAGTTAAGGTTGCAGAGGAGTTTAAGGTTGGTGATATTTTAGACCCACAAGGAAAAACAAATATGGCTGGGAAGGTGAAAATAAGAAAGATAGAAGGAAATAGTTTATACTTTACAGATGCTAAAGGCACTGATTATTCAGGAATTTCACGCTCGGATGTTAGGAATCTTATCAAGGGAGGTAGTTGGAAAAAAGTTAGTCAAGCAGTAGGCGAACCCATAATACCTCAAGAACTTGAAATTAAAAAGGTTTCTGGGGCGATGATGGGAAAACCCGGATATGTGGTTTTTGACAAAACTGGCAAATCAGTTAGCCCATTTTTCAGCACAGAAAAACAATCCATTGACTTCTTCGCCCAAGCAGTTAAGGGAATGGGAGAAGTGAAAGCGGAAGTTAAACCAGTTCAAACGGCAGTCCAAAAATTAACCCAAGCATTAAAAGAATCTGGCCCAGTAAGGAAAGAACAGGAGGCATTATATTCTGCCGAAAGGGCGAGAAGAACAGCACGGGTAGTGGCTATGGGTGAAAAAGTCCCGGGAGAAAAAGGATTCTTCGCCCAATTAGGGCAATTAAAGGGTTCTTTGCCAAAGGCCAAGTTTAAGGCGATCCGTAGCAAGTTCTCCCAAACAGAGGTGGATTCATTGTTTGATTTAGTGGAAAAAGCAAAGATACTTCCTTTTGAAAAAATATCAGTAAAAACTGGATTGGCTGGTTTGTTTGAAGGGAGAATACCTACTAAAAGCGAATTGGCATTATTTAATGAGGTTTTCCCCAAAGAATTAGTTGAAGAAATTTTAAATAAAAGGCCATTCATCCAAAAATTATTTGGGGCATTGGGACAGATAATCAATACTCCAAGAGCAATTATGGCATCTGTTGACCTTTCAGCGCCATTAAGACAAGGTATTTTCTTAATAGGCAGACCGAAACAATTTCTTCAGTCATTCGGAAGTATGTTTAAATATGCCTTTTCTGAAAAAGCGTATGTAGGACTGGAACAATCTATAAAATCTAAACCCACTTATGAGCTGATGAGGAGAGCGAAACTCGCTTTTACTGATTTAGGAAGCGCATTGACTTCCCGCGAGGAAGTGATTATGGCCAATCTGCCAGAAAAAATCCCTATTTTAGGAAGGGTTTTCCGGGGTTCTAACAGGGCTTATACTGGATTTTTGAATAAACTTCGGGCCGATGTTTTTGACGATATAGTAAGAAAGGCGCAAATTACAGGAAAGAAATTGACTGATACCGAATTGGAGGGGTTGGGAAAGTTTATCAATGCCGCAACTGGCAGGGGAGATATAGGACAACTTCAAAAAGCGTCTTCCGTTTTGAATGCGGCATTCTTTTCTCCTCGGCTTATGGCTTCAAGAATCAATCTTCTGAATATTTATTTTTATGCGACTCTTCCGCCAATAGCCAGAAAGGAAGCACTTAAATCCTTATTTTCTTTTGCAGGTATAGCTGGCTCTATTCTTGGACTCGCAAAAATAGGCGGAGTTGATGTCGGGGCTGATCCGAGAAGTGCGGATTTCGGCAAGATAAAGATAGGGAATACAAGATATGATATTTTGGGTGGATTTCAGCAATACCTACGACTTGCCGGACAATTATTAACTGGAGAAATCGTAAGTTCAACCACGGGAAGGACTATGACGCTTGGAGAAGGATATAAACCTCTTACGAGAAAAGATATTTTACTTAGATTTTTTGAAAACAAAACATCACCGATAGCTTCTTTCATCATTGGGTTGATGACTGGCACAACTGGGGTGGGAGAAAACTTTGATTTGCCGACAGAAATAACAAATCGCTTTATTCCTATGGTTGTTCAAGATATGTATGACTTAACCCAAGAAAAGGGCGCAGAAGGTATTCTGATGGGATTACCCGCTATATTCGGAATGGGTGTTCAAACATACGGAAAACAAGAATTAAAGTTCGGAGAAAGTGCTATCGGAGAACCAACGGCTCAAATCAAATCAGTTCAAGGGTTAGGTGAGAAAATAAGAGAATTGGTTTTGGGGCAATTACCGCTCGGCAGTTCAAAGGGGTTTAGCGTTGAATCATATTTTGATCAATTAAGCGATTTACCGAGAGAGGAAGCGGCAGATATTTTCAGCAAGATTTCCGAAGCAAATCCAGACCTTGCCAAAAAACTTTCTGATGTCGTAAAAGAAAGAGAATTGGGGATAACTGTCAAAGATAAGGACTTAAAATCAAAAGGCGTAGCTTCTGGCGACAGGGCGTTAGCGATTAAAAAAGAATTGGATAATTTAAAAACAAAGGAAGAAAAAGCGGCTTTGTGGAATGACTATACAAAAAAGGGTATTATTACAAAAGAAGTGGCAAGGCAACTGATGACTCTATTAAAAAAGTAGTTATCTACGGGGATCGTCTCCTCCACCGACAGAATAAGGAAAAGGAGGTGCATCAGATTTATAGATTATTTTTATAGGTTGATTAATCCACCAAAGAATAAAAATTCCGAAAGAAACTATGAAAATAGCAGTCAATAATGGATATTTTTTAAGAAATAATTTCATTATATCTTTATCAAACCATAACCAAGCAACATAGTCAATAACCTATGATTATTGCCACTAAATAAATATGCCAACTAACGGGTGAGCCAAAGGGTATAAAGTTTTCGGGTGTTTACTCCCTTAAATTGAGGCCTCCGTTATCCTCTTTATACACATGGAAACCTTCAGCCCCGAATTATTACAAATCGGTTCAATCGGACTTATAGCAATCTTTGCCATCAAAGAAGTTTTCGCTTACCTGAAAGTCAAGAAAACGGACAACGCTTACCCGACCATAGCCGAGTGCAATCTGAAGCACCAATATCTGAATGAACACATAGAGAAAATCCACGCTGATATTCACGATATAAACGAAAACCATATTGACCATATAGAAAAAATCGTCCTGCCTAAAATTGAAAGCGATTTAACAAGGATATTCCAAATCTTGGAAGACAGGTTGCCCCGAAAAAATAGAGATTTAACGATTTGATTGGTAGGTTTGGGAGATGATTGGCAGTTATTTGAGAAAGGAGGAATCCGATGCCAGAAGAGCCGATGTGTTCGGTCTGGTTCATCAGCCGAGACGACCAGGATTATCAAGGGAGCCTTGCCCGCCAAGTTCGTCAACGAGATTCTGTCTGGCGACAATAGGATTGACAGCAAAGTCGTCTTAAAACTGGCGGGCGGCGAACGGATTGAACTGCTGAACATCTTGGCTGAAATAAGAACCTGCGGATGCGCTCTAAACTGAAAGGAGGCAAGCAATGAAACAATGCCCTTTCTGTTACGGGAATATGGAGGGACAAAGCACGCTTCTGCTGACCTTTGTCTGGAAAAAAAAGCCAGTGGAGGTTCACGCAAGGTGCGCCGCCCTCTATGTGGAAAGGGAAAGGCGGGAGAATCCCAGACCCGAACCGCAACCGAGCAATGTGCGAATGTGCGTCAACTGCGGAAGGCTGTTCGGATCAAATGACAAAAGCGAAGTCTGCCCCGACTGCGGAAGAAACATTGAACGGCTGGGCTCGTAGTTCTTTATGGGCTTGCCAGCTCAACCCGAAAGAACTGGCTATATTATGACGCAACAAAAAGCGGTGGAAATAATGCGGGAATTTCTTACAATGGACGACGAGCAATTTATTCTTTTTAGAGTTTTTGAGTTAAAACAATATCTTGGCGAGTTTGCCAAAGAATTAAAAGAGAAATCAAAAAATGGAAAGAAAACCAGATAAAAATAATCCCTCTTGGCTGATAATCCATCACGCAGGAGGGCTCGCCACCGACCCCGAATGGGATTCTTCGGGATTAACGATTAAACAGATTGATGATTATCATAAACAGAAATGGCCTTATTTCGTTAGCCAGTTCGGATTTTGGGCAGGATACCATTACATCATTACCAAAGATGGCAGGGTAACCCAAACCAGACCAAACGATGAAGAGGGAGCTCATACTGTTGGTCTCAATACTTCCAGTATCGGAATATGTCTTACGGGTAACTTCTCCCGAAAAGGAAAAAATGGAACTCCGAATGAGGAACAAAAAATATCCTTTGCCAATTTAGCTTCGGAATTGATGAAAAAATATGATATTCCTTTAAGTAGAATAGTGCCCCACAGAGTTTTCGGGAAAACTTCTTGCTACGGGAAAAATTTAATGGAAAACTGGGCGAGAAATCAAGTAGCGTTAAGAATAAGCACGGAAGAAATAAAAATAAAACTTCTGCGTGAAAAAATATCTCTTATTGAAAAACTGATTCAGATTTATACGATTCTGCTTCGGCAAATGAAAGCCAGTAAATCGGGAAGAGTTCTTGGAGGATTCGGATCGGAGTGGCACGAAGCGCAATAACAAAGGTCGGGTTAAAATAATAAAATAAAAAATTATGAATTTAGATTGGAATATAATAAAATCAAGAACGATTCAGATATTAACGATTTTGCTCGCCGTCAATGTCATCCCCGAAGTTCGGCAGGCGATACCACCAAATGTCCTCTCGGTGATTGACGCAATTTTGATTGCCTTGGCTGGATATTTTAGAATCAATCCGAAGCAATCGCTGGGAGGATTAAAAAAGAAATAAATGGTCGGATTAATAATTAAAACATTTCTTATTGCGTCTTCAATCCTTTACTGGATTTGGATATTCAATATGATTCTTTAATATGGCAAAAGGCAAAAAGTCAAAAAAGGGAAAGAAATAAAAAAAGCCCCTTTCGGGGCAGAGATTTATCGAAAGACAATGCTGACGACTTCTCTTGATTAAAAGACGGAATAAAGATTGTTTTATTACGCCAAATAGAATGTCAAAAAAATAATTGGCTTCCTGGTGATAGCTTTCCTTGTCGCTTCCTTACCAGCTCAAGCCCCACAACCGCCCACAATGCCCGGATTGGTAGTAATACTCGGAAATACCCTGAAAGCCTCTGTAGCGTTGAATTTTCCCCTTAAAGTGGGGGTTCTGGCGAGCAAGACAGACATCGCAGACGAGATTTGGGAAACAATCCAGTGCGAATCGGGCTGGAATAATTCGGCTGTTGGAAAAAAGGGAGAAATAGGCGTAGCCCAATTTCTGCCTTCAACTTGGTCTTGGATGTCGGAACTTGCTAATTTTAATGGCGATATTTATAATGGACAAGACCAGTTATGGTTGATGGAATGGGCTTGGAACAATCCTCCTTTACAAGAACATTGGTCGTGCTATAAAAAGGTCGGAAAATAAAATAACTTATGATGGGAGAAAAACCTATGACTGAATTTTTTATGGAAGAACCAACCGCCCCAGAAGGGGAAGAAGAAAAAGTTGAAACCCCACAGGGGGGAGAAACCGAAGCCCCGAAGGAAGAAGAACCCGAAGCAGGAGAAGAAAAGGAATAGTAAGAAGACCAGGAACCGCCGCGAGGCGGTTTTTGGTTGGGTGTGGATAAGGGGCGACTTTAAGAGGAATTTTAGGACTTGACATAGTTGCTGGATAGAATAAAATAAATTATATGGTCAAAATAATGAGAAACAATTTAATAAATAATTATCGGCAACAGGCCGGAATTGTCTATAGGTTCTCATTAACCTTGACCACGATTCCGGCCTTTTGCTTGTAAAAATATGGAACAAGAAAAACTTATAAAAATAGATGATGAAAGCAAGGATAAAAGGTATTTTACTATTATCCCAAATTTCATTCTTAATCATTCAACAGCAATAGACCAAGCTCTTTATTCTCAAATGAAAAGATTGACGGAAGAAGAAGGCAAAAATATCTGTTATCCGTCTTTTAATTATTTAATGAAACAACTAAAAATTGGAAAAGGTAATTTAAGAAAATCAATAAAATATCTTATAAAAAACAGATGGATAGATGATACTGGGAAAAGAAGGGTTAGGACAAAAGGCGGTTATCAAATGATTCAATCTTATAAAATAAACGATATTTGGAAGTTGAATATGGAATACTATCAAAGGGGTCAAGGGGGTGCTGAAAATACTCCCCTTGCTGAAAATCAAGGGGGTTCTGAAACTATCAAAGGGGGTGCTGAAAATGAGCAAGGGGGTGCTGGTTATGTCGCCATAAGAAGAACCATTAAAGAAGAACCATTAAAGAATAACAATAAAGAAATTTGTTTTTTATTAAAAGATTGGAACGAACGACAACTTTCCCCAATTGCCAACTTTATACCAGAAAATATAGTCAATAAATATGGGGTGGTAAAAATCGGGAATCTATTTAAGAAGTTTGGGCCGGTGAATAATGGGTTCAGTCAATTTTTAAGCGAATTAAAAAAATAAAATGAAAAAAGAATGGAAATAGTATTTTGGTTATTAGTTGCCCATTTTATCGCTGACTATCCATTGCAAACAGCCGAAATGGGGAAATATAAAAATCCGAGAAATCAGCCCGTTCCGCCAGACATAAAAGCGAAACCAGT
>Ga0209518_1001317_pt1 | contig 27229 bp, 33 predicted proteins | sample RifGroB1_FD_183993 | JGI IMG/M metagenome (GOLD analysis project Ga0209518, IMG submission 183993) | Groundwater microbial communities from Rifle, Colorado, USA - Groundwater B1 (SPAdes) (version 2) | ecosystem: Environmental > Aquatic > Deep subsurface > Groundwater | place: Rifle, Colorado...
GCGACGGGGAGGTGCGCGAGGACCTCGACGCCAAGGCGCGCGTCGTGTCCGTGATCCGGCTCGACACGGGCGAGGTCGTGCGCGAGCGCGTGGCCACGTCGAGCGACCTCCAGGCCGAGTTCCCAAAGCTGGCCGAGGTGCTCGACGGGCCGTGCGCGAGCGCGAAGAAGTAGCCCATGAGCGGATTCAATCCTCACCGCCGTCGCGCCCGGTTGGCCGCGAGCGCGCGGAAAACGATCCACGCCGCCGCGCGGACGTGGGTGTCAGGCGCGAAGTTCGCGGGCGGCCTGCCGTCGCGGGAGGCCTGGAAGCGGGCCGCGAAGATCCTCGGGCCGGCGATGGATGCCGTGGTCGCGGAAGAGTTCGGCGCCGCGCGGGCCGCGCAACCGGAGGCCGCGCCATGACGCCCCGCGAACCCCCAACGCCCGATGCCGACGACGAATCCGCGCGACTCGCCCGCGACCGGGAGCGCGACTACGCGAGGATGCTCGCACGCGTCGAAGCCGATCGCGCGAAGCGGGGGACGGCCGATGCCCGATGATCGCAACTGGCAGCAACGCGCCATCGACGCCGAGGTCGAAGTCGCGCGCCTCCTCGCCGTGCTCGCGCGCATCCGGCGCGAGGTTGTGCTCGCGGACCCGCGCGACGATGTGCGGACGCGACCGGCGGTGACGCAGCCGATGCCGCGCGTTCTCGCCCCGCCGGGCGCCAGCGGGATCGACGACCTGGAGGCGGTGGCGCGGGCTGGGGGTGTTGCTTGCTCGTTCTCGTGTATCGCGTGCGGATGCCGTCTCCCGCGCGAGGGCGCGCTCTGCGAGTCGTGCGCGCAAACGTGCCGATGCCCGACGTGCGGGGCACTGTACCCACCCGAGACCGGGGTATGCCTCCCGTGCATGGCGGAGCACGATGCGGCCCGCGCGGGCAAGTCGGGACTGCGATGAAGCGCCCCGCGCCCCCGGCGTCCCGCCCGCTGGCGGCCATCGGGAATCCCGAAGAACTCGACGCGATGGTGCTCCAGGAACTGGCGGCGGCCAAGCCGCGCGAGGCGCCCAAACAGTGTGTCGTCAACAAGCACACGTCCAGGTGTCGTTTTCCGGCCGTGGCAGGGTTGACGCAATGCGCGAAACATCGGGAAATGCAGCGGGTGAATCAAGCGAAGCGGCGCCGCGCGAAACAACGATCGCGCGTTCTCCGGATTCGCTGTAGATCGTGCAATAAATCCTTTCGGGCGCAACGCACGCAGCAGAAATGGTGTCCAGCCTGCGTCGCCGCCCGGAAACCGCGAGTCCTCGCCACACTGAAGCGGCGGCGCAATCGCGCATTGGCCGGGCTCTGCGTCCATTGCGGCAACGCGGCAACGCCCGGACCGCGCGGGGGGAGGAGTTCGTGCGACGAATGCCGCGCCGCAGAAAAGATGCACGACGCCGATCGGCGCGCCGGGATTGCGCCGCCGCCTCGCCCCGCGGCAACGATGCGAGGGTGTCGCACCTGTGGGCGCGTGAGGCCGCTTGCTCTGCTTGCCGGAGGCGAATGCGCCGCCTGCGCGCGATATCGGAAACGCCACGGGGCGTCACGGCCCTACGGCATCCAGGACGGTCGCGCGGCCAGGACTGAGGCCGATCGCATCGAGAGGATCGTCGCGTGAAAAACCAACCCCGCCCGCTCTCCGACCTCGCCGCTGACCCCGGCAACCCCCGGCGGATCACGCCGGAGGCCGCGGCCGGGCTGCGCTTCTCGCTCGACCGCTACGGCGACCTGAGCGGGATCGTCTTCGACGCAGGCGCTGGCGTGCTCGTCTCGGGCCACCAGCGCCTCGACCAACTTCGCGCGGCGGGCGTCGCCGACTGGACCGTCGAGCGCGAGTGCGACGCCGGGCTGACCGCGCCGGACGGCCCTGGCGCCGAGGGGACGGGGTGGATCGCGCACACGTCCGGGCGTTTCCGCGTGCGGCTCGTGCGGTGGACGGAGCAGACGCGCTCCGAGGCGAACGTCGTCGCCAACAGCGACCAGATCGCGGGCGAGTGGACCCCGGCGGCGCTGGTGAAGCTCGCGCCGCTGGCCGCGCTTCCCGCGCTGGCGCCGCTGCGCTTCGGCGAGCTGCGCATGGGGCTCGCGCGGCTGTTCCCCGATGAGACGAAGAACGCGGGTGACGACGACGTTCCCGATCCGCCGCCGGTCCCGGTGTCGCGCACGGGCGATCTGTGGATCTTGGACAGCGGAAAGGGGGCGGGACATCGGCTGCTCTGCGGGGACTCAACGAAGGCCGAGGACGTGGCGCGGGTCATGGGCGGGGAGAAGGCGGCGCTGATGGCGACCGATCCGCCGTACCTCGTCGACTACAATGGCGCGAACCACCCGTCGAAACACCATGCTCGCCAGCGCGCCGCAAAGCAGACGGCGAAGGGAACGTCGTCGACGGGAAATGTCTCGTGGGATGCCTACCACGATCCAGCCGCGTCGGTAGAATTCTACGCGGCATTCCTTCGAACGGCGTTGGACTACCTCGCAGACGATGCCGCGATCTACCAATGGCACGCGACCCGACGGCAGGCGCTGGTTGAACAGGCGTGGGTGGCCAACGGACTCTTGATCCACCAGACGATTATCTGGGCGAAGACGCGGGGCGTGTTGACGCACTCTCACTATCTCTGGGCACACGAACCGGCCTTCTACGGCTGGCGAGAGGGCCACCAGCCCCCGAAGGAGCGGCGACCGGAAACGACAGCCACGACGGTCTGGCAGATCGGATCGGCGGGCGAATCGGACGGCATCCACCCGACGCAGAAACCGGTGGAAATCTTCGCACGACCGATCGGCTACCACACCCGTCTCGCAGAGGTCTGCTACGAGCCGTTCAGCGGATCGGGCTCGCAGATCATCGCGGGCGAGAACCTCGGGCGCCGCGTCTACGCGCTCGAAATCGCGCCCCAGTACGTGGACGTGGCCGTGATCCGCTGGGAGAAGGCGACGGGCAAGCACGCGATCCTCGACGGCGACGGCAGGACTTTTTCGGAGGTCGCAGCAGAGCGCACCCCCGAGGCCGCCCCGTGACCGCCATCCCCGGCTCCCCGATCTGGTGGGACCTCGCGCACTGGGGACTCGCGGGGCGCGGCGTCGTGCGCGTCACGATCCGCCCCGTGCCGCCGCGCGAGGTCGCGGCCGGCGACCCCGAACCGTGGCCGGGAAACCGCGATCCGCGCGGCGTGGTAGGATGACCCCATGAGCGACGCGAAGCCGAAGCGCAGGGTCGGTCGCCCGCTGGCGATCACGCCCGAGGTCGCGGAGGTCATCTTCGAGGGCGTCATCCTCGGGCGAACGTGGGAGGACGTGGCGGCATCGGCTGGCGTGTCCGACGAGACGATTCGCCGCTACCGCGTGCAGGGCGAAGAGGACAAGGCCGCAGGATTGTCCACGGATTACGTGGCATTCGTGGCCGGCGTCGCGCGCGCGCGCAGAACCTACCGCGACAACCTGCTCGCCGCCGTGCAGCGCGGGACGGACGGCAGTAACGGGGCTCGTGCGGACTGGCGGGCAGCGGCGTTCCTCCTGGAGCGGCAATTCCGCGAGGAGTTCGCGGAAAAGCGAAACGTCGACGTGACGACGGGAGGCCAGCCGCTCGCGTCGTTCGTCGAGGCCGTGCGCCGCCGGGAGCGCGAGGAGGAGGCCGCGGAAGGTGGCGACGGCGAAGGGAGCCCGCGCGATCCATGAGCACGGCTGCATGTGGGGAGTCAAGGCCCGGGGTCGTTGCCGTGCGTGGGCGCGCGGTTGCGTCCCGCGAAAGCGTGTCACGCCCGCGATCGACGAAACGCGCGGAAACCGCCGCGCCGCGGTGAGTGACCCGTGCATCTGGAGACCCTCGCCTCCCTCCTCTCGCCGCGAATCTCGCCGGGGCAGCGCGCCGTCTGCCGCCTGATTGAGGGGCGCCCGCCGCGCGACCGCGAGCAGGGCGCCCTCTACGCGAAACTCCTCGGGCGCGAGTGGGGGCCGGACCTGGCAACGCGCCGTTCTCGCATCGTTCTCCGTGCCGGGCGTGGCGCGACGAAGACGACGATCGCGGGTTGGTACGCGATCTGGCGCGCGCTCGATGGCCCGGTGGACGGCCTGGCCGCTGGCGAGTGGGCCTACGTTCCGATCGTCGCGCCGCGCATGGACGCGGCTCGCATCACCCTCGGGCTCGTCTGGGGCACGGTAGCGACGGCGCAGGCGGGGGAGGGCGCGACGGCGGCGCGGTTGTCGTCACATGTCTGGCGCCCGGAGCACGCTGGCGGCGATGTCGTGCGGTTCCGGCGCGGTGTCAAAATCGGCGCGTACGCGGCGGACCGCGGCGGCGTCAACGTGCGCTCGCGGTCGATCCTCTCGCTCGTGTGCGACGAGGCCAACCTGTTCCGCGCGCACGGCGCGGCCGTGGTCAACGATCGCGACGTGGTGACGGCGGCCGAGGCGCGAATGGTCCCCGACGCGCAGACCCTGATGCTGTCGTCGCCGTGGGTGGAGGAGGGCCTGTTCTACGATCTCTTCGATGCCGACTTCGGGCGCTCGACGGAGGCGCTCGTGATCGCCGTCGACCACCCGCTGACGCTGAATCCCGGGTGGACCCCGAAGCGGAACCTCAAGCCGGGGACGCCGGAGCACGCGCGGGAGATCGAAGGGCGATGGGTTGCGGACGGCGAGGACGGGATCTGCACGCGGGACCAGGTGCTGGCCTGCCAGCGCCACGCGAACGGCTCCGGCCCCGACCTCGCTCCGGTCGCTGGCGAGCGGTACGCGGACGCCTGCGACGCGCACGGGATGGGGCGTCACCGCACCGGCTACACGATCGGGCACTGGGACCGTGGGGGTCGGCTCGTGGTGGACCTCGTTCGCGGGTGGACCTCGGCCACGAAGGTCGAGGATCGCGTCGCCGAGATGGCACGCCAGCGCGCGCGCTACCGGATTGACTCGGCATGCGCGTCGGACCAGTACGCCTACGAGATGCTGGCGGCGCTCGGGCGCTCGGGCGTTGACGGCGGTTCCGACGGGCGGCTCACGGTGACATTTTCGCACGACACCGGCGACCGCGCCGTGCAGGCCGTGCGGTGCGGAGAGTCGATCCGGGATGGCCGCATGTCACTTCCCCCGGGCGACCGTCTTGCTCTTGACTTCCCGCGCATCACGACGCGGAACACGGCCGGCGGACACGTCGCCGTTCGCGTCCCGGTGGACTCGGCGGGCGGCCACTGCGACGAGGCCACAGCCGTCATCCTTTTGCACGCGACATCCGCGACTCGGGCAGGGTCGGTTGACGTGGCCCCGCTCGGCGTCTCGCAGCGCGACTGGACCACGCGCGCTTGACGCGCCGCACGGCGCCGAGTAGCGTGGAGCCGTGCCGCCGAAGCCGAAGAAGCCCGCGCCGCCCGAGGGCGTGCCCTCCCCGCGCCCGCTTATGGGCGAGATCGGCACGACCGGGCTCCGGCAGTCGCGTGGGATCATCGACGAAGAGATCCTGCGCGAGTTGCAGGGGCTCCGAGGCATCCGCGTCTACGCCGAGATGCAGTGCGACCCCATCGTCTCGGCCGGGTTGACGGCGATTGCGCTCCTGATTCGTGGCGCCGAATGGGCCGTCGAGCCCGCCTCCGCGAGCGACGAAGACCAGGAGGCGGCCGACTTCCTCGTGAGCGTCCGCGACGGGATGACCTCCTCGTGGGCGGACACGATCTCCGAGATCCTGTCGATGCTCCCCTACGGGTGGAGCTACCACGAGATCGTCTACCATGTCCGCGAGGCGGACGGGCTTGTGGGGTGGGAGTGCCTGCCGATCCGCTCGCAGGACTCGCTCGACCACTGGGAGTTTGACGAGCGCGGGCGCGTGGCCGCGATGGTGCAGCGCGACCCGAACACGTACCGCCTCGCAACGATCCCGGCGGACAAGGCGCTTCTGTTCCGGCCGAGCGCGCACAGGGGCAACCCCCAGGGGATCTCGGTGCTCCGCGCCGCGTACACGCCCTGGTACTGGAAGGCGAACACGCTGCGCTTCGAGGGCATCGGCATCGAGCGCGACCTCGCGGGCCTGCCGCTCGCGCGCGTCCCGGCGTCCGTGCTGGCGGCCGGTGGTCCGAACGCGAAGGCGTGGGAGAAGATGGTCACGGAGATCCGTCGCAACCGGCAGAGCGGCGCCGTGATTCCGTCCGACCCGCACGTCGGGGGTTCCGTCCGTCAGTACGACCTCGAGCTCCTGCGCGCCTCCGGCCCGCGCCAGTTCGACACCTCCGCGCTGGTCACGCGCTACAACACCGAGATCGCCACGTCGATGTTGGCGATGTTCCTGACGCTCGGCGCGAACGGCAAGACCGGCTCCTACGCGCAGGCATCGTCGCAGACGGAGTTGTTCGCCGTCGCGATCGGCGCGTACCTGACCGCGATCGCGGAGACGTTCAACCGCGACGCGGTGCCTCGGCTGCTCGCGCTCAACCCGTCGATCCGCGGCAAGGCGCGCTTCGCTCCCGGCGACGTGGAGACGGTGGACATCGGGCAGTTCGCGGCGGCGTGGCAGTCGCTCGCGCTTGCGGGATTCGACCTCACCCCGGCCGACGAGGGCTGGTTCCGCAGCAAAGTCGGGATGCCCCCCGCGCTGGTCGCCGAGGAGAGCGCCGAGGGCGAGGCGGGCGACGAAGAACCCGAGCCGGCCGCCCCCGAGCCGGTGGCGTAGTGGCCCGGAAGCCCCGCAGCCTGCGCGCGATCCGCCACCAGCGGAGGGTGATCGCCGCGTCGAAGAAGGCCGCGAACGGCGCCCGCGCGCGGTTTCTCGGCGCATTTCGCCGCGTCGCGGGCGACCCGTCCGCGGCGACGCTGACCCGCTCGATCGGCGAGGGCGCGAACGTCGCGGCCCGTGTGCTGCTCCCCGAGGGCGGGACGCGCGCGGCGGCGGCGGCGACGATGGAGCACGGCACGACGGCGGGCGCGAAGGCCGAGGCGACGTTCCTCGTGGGCGACTCGGCCGAGTACGGCAAGCGCCTCCTGATCAAGAATCCGATCCTCCCGCGCGCTGCGGCGTGGGGGAAAAAGCGCTCGGCGGAGCTCGTGACGGAGATCGAGAAGCCCGCGCGCGCCGCGTTGCGTGCCGTGATCTCGACGCGCCTCCGCGAGGGCGTACACCCGTCGTCGATCGCGAAGCAGATCCGCCCGTGGGTGGGCATCCACTCGCGCAACGTGCCCCCGATCCTGCGGTACGAGGCCGCGCTACGGAAAGCGGGCGCGGGCGCGGCGAAGGTCGAGAAGGCCGTCGCGCGGAAGATCGCGGCAGCCGTCCGCGAGCGGTGTGATCTGATCGCCCGCACGGAAACGTGGAGAGCGGTCAACAAGGGGCGCGAAGCTCTCTACCAGGAGCTTGCCGCAGAGGGTCACGTCGACCCGGCGCGCATGGTGCGGACGTGGGTTGCGACGCCCGACGAGCGGCTGTGCGACATCTGCGAAGCGCTCGACGGCACGACGGCCGAGGGCTTCGACGACGACTTCGGCGGCGGCATCCACGACCCGAGCGACGCGCACATGGATTGCCGGTGCACGGTTCTTTTTGAGGAGCGCGGCTGACGCGCGAGGAGCGACCATGGGCAAGCGAACCACACTGACGATCTGCCGAACGGCGGTGGGCTACGAGGACACGCCGGAGTCCGGCAAGACGACGTGGGACGGCGCGAAGGCCGTCCTACGCCTGCGCAAGTGGTCCGGCGTCTCGACGGCTGAGCCGAGCGCGGCAGCGTGGACGAAGTACCGGCGCGGGTTCGCGTGGTTCGACGCCGAGAACCGCTCGACCGTGGGCGCGTACAAGCTCCCGCACCACGACGTCGAGGGCGGCAACCTCGTGCTGAATCGCGCGGGGCTGATCGCGGCCGGCGGCGCGGTGCAGGGCGCGCGCGGCGGCGTGGACATCCCGGCGGCCGACATCCTGCGGGTCAAGTCGCACCTCGGTCGCCACTACCGGGCGCTCGGGCTGACGCCTCCGTGGAAGGAGGAGGCCGCGGCCGAGAGCGCGCGCGGCTACCAGCGGAGCGAGGAGGGCGCGGGCAAGGACGGCCGCGTGCTGCTCGCGCGGGCCGACGAAGACAAGAAGCTCATCTACCTGATCGTCAGCCGCGCGAACGACGAGGACGGATACGGCAACGTGTTTCCGCCCGAGGAAGTCGAGCGCAGCGCGCATCGCTTCATGCAGCGGCAGGCGATCGGAATCAACCACGAGTGCAACTGCGGTCACGACTTCCGCGCTCACGCCCAGGGCGCCGCGATGGGGACGTGCCGCGGCGACGGGTGCACCTGCCTGGGATACGACGCCGTCGAAGCGCCGGTCACTCTCGTCGAGAACTTCCTGTGCGGCGTGGACGCGGCCGAGTGGCACGGCGCGCCGCTCGCGGAGCCGTTCAAGCGCGGCGACCACGTGATCGTACTGCACTGCGAATCGCCGATCCTGTGGTCGTACCGCGAGGCGATCACGGGCGCATCGTGGGAGGGGACGGTGGAGATCGAACCCATCGCCGAAACTCCCGCGACGGTGCCGAGTGCCTGATTCGCGCGGACTTCTGACGACGGGCGAAGTCGCCGAGCGTCTCGGCGTCTCGATGCAGACCGTCCGCGAGGCGATGCTCGCGGGCGTGGTGGTCCCGGCGATCCGCTCGCGCAAGCCGGGCGGGCGCAACCTCTGGACCGAGAAGGAGTGCGCGGACCTGTCCGCGGCCTTCGACGCGCACGACGCCGTCGCACGACTCGCCGCGTCCGTCGAGTCGTCGCGCTCGCTCGTGGCCCGGCTTGCCCCGCACCAGATCGCAGCGATCGGGCCGAAGGGCGCGAAGGTCTACCCCGAGCGGTGGCCCATCAAGAGCGTTGCCGCGCAGGTCGGCGTCCCCTTCCTCGTGCTGCGGAACCTCACGCCCGCCGCGTGACGTTGACGCCCCCCGTGGGCGTCCGTCATGTTGGGGGCGCAATGGCGAAGGGCCGCTACCGGAACCTCGACGCGACGCGGATCGCGCTCCTCCTCGGGAAGGAGCCCGCGAACCGTCTCCGCGTCCCGCTGTGCCGCTTCGAGCCGGACACCCAAGAGGAGAGCGCGATGGCGAACAAGCAGATCGAGATCGACGAGGACCAGGCCGCGCTCGTGGCCGCGCTCCAGAAGGCGCGCGCCGACGAGGGCGAGATCGAGAAGGCGATCGGCGACGCGCCCGAGGGCGCGCTTCTGGTCGCCGCGATGCGCCTGCTCGACGGCGTCCCCTCCGACGTGACGCAGCGGGTGCTCGCGGCCGGGAAGCTCGCCCCCGCGCCGGCCGCGCCGCCCGCGCCCGAGGCGGTGCTGTCGGCCGAGGCGCGCGCGATGATCTCGAAGGCCGAGACGATCGCCGCGGACGCCGTCGCCCGCGTGCAGTCGATGCAGGCCGAGCGCGACCTGGAGCAGATCACGGCGATGTGCCGGAGCGACTTCGCGGCCGTCCCCGGCGCGACCGTCGCGGCGCGCGCCGCGAGCCTCCAGAAGATCAAGGCCGTCGCGCCGAAGGCCGAGTACGAGGCCGTGCTCGCGTGGCTCCGTGCCGCGGACGCCGCGGTCAAGGGCGCGCCGACGTTCCAGACGCGCGGGATCGACGGCGCGGGCGCGCCGGACTCCGACGACCCCGACGCGCAGATCAAGGCGCTCGCGGTCGCGCGGGCGGCGAAGGACAACTGCTCCTACCCCGTCGCGATGGAGCGCGTCATGAAGACCGACGAGGCCCGGAAGCTCTACGCCAACCGCAAGCAGGTGCGGCTCTAGGCCGCCAGGAGAACCGACGATGGCCCGTTCGACCATGTCTCACACCGTGAGCCTCCCGACCGCGGAGGACCTGTCCGCCCTGACGATGGGGCGCTTCGTCCGCTGGGTGCAGGGCGCCGCGGGCGTGACCCGGTGCGGCGCGCACCTCAAGGCGGACGGCGTGCACGTCACGTCGCCGTCCGCGATCAACGGCAACGTCGTCGGCGTCCAGATCGGCGCCGGCAAGGCGATGGTCGAGTCCGGCGGGATCATCGCCGCCGGTCAGGAGGTCGCGTCCGACGCCCAGGGCCGCGCGGTCGCCGCGACGGTCTACGCGGGCGAGGTCACGCTAGGCAAGGCGCTGGAGGCGGTCGGCGCCGCCGGGCGCGAGTTCACCCTCCTCTACTACGGCTGCGGCGGCGGGCCGCTCGACTAGCCAGAGACCGAAAGCTCAGGCCAAGGAGACACCCCAGTGCCCATCACCGACCCGAAGAACGTCCACGTCAACCAGCCGCTGACCGACCTGTCGATCGCCCACTTCGACACGGAGATCGTGAACTACGTCGGCCCGCGGATCGCTCCGCTGGTGCGACTGCGGAAGCTGTCCGACCTCTACTACCTGTTCGATCAGGGCGACCTGACGCGCATCGTGATGGCGCTGAGGGCGAGCGGGGCCGAGGCCGACATGGGCGGCTACGACCTCTCGACGGCGGCCGTCACTCTGGAGCGGTTCGCGCTCGGCAAGCCGACCGGCAACGACGAGATCGGCAACCAGGACGAGGTGCTCGACCTGGAGACCGCCGACATGAACTACCTGATCATGCAGTGGCTCATGCGGATGGACGAGCGGTGCGCCGCGCGCCTGGTCGCCCCGCTGCTGTGGACGGGGTCGTTCACGGGCGCCGACCTGACGCCCGCCACGGTCGCGGGCGGGCTCGCCTGGGACAACGCGAACGCGACGCCGGTCCGCGACATCCACCGCGAGGTCCAGTCGATCAAGCGGCGGACGCTCGCGAAGCTCAACAAGCAGAACTTCAAGCTCGTGCTCGGGGAGCGCGTGTGGTCGGCGCTGCGCGAGAACGCCGACATCGAGGCGAAGTTCGTCGGCGTGCAGGTCGGGATCGTCAACGAGAAGATGGTCGCGCAGGCGTGCGACATCGGCGAGGTCATCGTCGCCGACACGATGCAGAACACCGGCATGGAGGGCGCGGCGAACGTGCCGACCGACATGTTCACGGGCAACGACGCGCTGCTCCTCTACGTCGAGCCGAACCCCGGGAAGGGGAAGTTCTCGGGGGCGTACACGTTCGTCGGCGGCCACCGGCCGGAGCTGTCCCCGCTCGGCCACTGGATCAAGACGTACGAGGACGAGAAGGCCGACGCGCACGTCACGGAGATCAACGCCTACTTCCGGCACGTCCAGGTGTCGGCGATGGGCGGCGCGTACTTCGACGGCATCGTGACCTAGCCGGTCGCGGAACCGTAGCACGAACGCCCCCGGTGGTCTTTCCGCCGGGGGCGTTCGTGTGTTACGGTGGGCCATGCCCTACGTCGTGAAGACGGCCGTGTTCCTCCGCGGCGTCCACCTCCGTCCCGGGGACGTGCTGACGGCCGCGCAGGAGCGGCGATGGTGGCCCTTCCTGCGGCGCAACGAGGTCCGGGGCCTGTGGGCCCGGGTCGAGGCCGCGGACGTGCCTGCCGCGGTCGCGCGGGCCCTGCCGCCCGTGTTGGCGACGGACGCGGAGCACGCAGGCGAGGCCGCGCCGGAAGCCGTCGCGATGCCGCCCGCGGACGTGCAGGTCGAGGCGGTCGCGCGCGCCGACGCCCGCAAGTCGCGCCCGCGTGGCAAGGGCGCGCAGGCGGTCGCGTAGATGGCCTGGTCGTACACGCTCGTCTTCACCGCGACGGCGACCGGGCGGCGTAACCAGGTCCGGTGGCACCTCGGCGACACGGACACGAACCGGCAGCTCTGCCAGGACGAGGAGATCGACTTCGCGCTCGCAGCCGCGGGCGACGTGGTTCTCGCCGCCGTGATCGCCTGCGCCCGTGCCGTCATCGGCCGGTTCTCGACGCGCCCGGATTCGCAGACGGTCGGAGGCGTGACGATCAACTGGGCGGGCGTGCTCGCGCGCCTGCAAGCCGTGATCGCCGAAGCCGAAGCGGCGCTCGCGTCGGGCTCCGCGCTTCCGTTCGCGGGCGGCGTGTCCGTCGCCGACATCGAGGCCCGCGACGCGGACGCGGATGTTCCCGTGCCCGTGTTCCATGAGGACCTCGCCCGCTCGCGCTACGCGCAAAACCTCGGCCCGCGCGGGCAGGACGAGCAGGAAGACGACTGACGTGCGCGGCGGCACCGTCACCGTTCGCGACCACGACCGCGGCATGAGGCGCGCGATGCGGAAGATCGCCGGGCTCGACAAGGTGCGCGTGACGGTCGGGTACCACCACGACGACGACCACGAGGGAACGCCGACCGCGACGATCGCCGCCGTCCACGAGTTCGGGCGCGAGGACGGGTCGGTCCCTCCGCGCCCGACGCTCGGGCCGACCGCGGACGCGAACGCCGGGAAGTACCTCGACAACCTGCGGCGCCTGTTCGGCGAGGCCGTCGAGGGCAAGCGGACGCTCGTGGGCGCGGCGCACGTCTTCGGCTCCGGGGTCGTCGCGGACGTGAAGCGCGCGATCACGGCGCTCACGTCGCCGCCGCTGGCCGACAGCACGATCGCGCGGCGGAAGCACGGCGGGACGAAGCCGCTGATCGACACGGGGGCGATGCGCGACCAGGTCGGCCACGAAGTACAGGTGAAGCCGTGAGTTACATTTTCAACGAGGACGGGACGAAGACCCCGTATTGTTCGGGGTGCTGCCGCGAAATCCCGGCTGAGAGCCTCGCCTGTCCGCATTGCGGAGCGCCGCAGTGGCGGGGACACGACCCGGAAAACTGCCCCTGCGCAGGGGGACACTACCTGGCGGGCGGCTGCACGTGCTGCGGTGCGACGGAGCCGGATCAGCCGTGCGCGTGCGGGCGTGTCCCGGCAGTGGGGGGGCAGCCGTGACGCTCTTCGACCTCCCCGACGATGCGCTGACGGGGATGTTCCTCGACGTGACGCGCCGTCGCCGCGCGGCGGGCTCCTACGTCTCCGGCCGGTGGGTGGACGGTGCGGAGACGACGGCGACGATCCGCGCGAGCGTGCAGCCCGCGACGCCACGCCAGATCGACAACCTCCCCGAAGCCGTGCGGACGCACGACGCCGTCATGATCTACTGCGTCCCGGTCGTGCGCACGGTCGACGAGCGCACGCTACTGAAGGCCGACCGGATCGACTGGCAGGGAGAGCAGTACGAGGTCCACGGCGCGAAGTCGTGGGCGGTCGGGAGCCTCGACCACTACGAGGGGATCGCGACCCGCGTCGAGAGAGCGACTCCGTGATCGACGTAGCCGCCATCGAGACCGCCGTCCGGGCGTGGGTCGTCGCGGCGGTGAACGACGCAGCCGTGCCGGTCATCTTCGGCCAGCAGAGCGCGCCGCGCCCGGCGTCTCCCTACGTCGCGATCTGGCGCACGGGAATCGACCAGCCCGAGTGGGACGAGCCGCACGCCGTTGAGGAGCACCCCGTCACGGCGGTCAACCAGGGGGCCAGGCGGTTCACCGTCGCGGGCGACGCGCGCTTGTTCTACCCGGCTGGCGCGGCAGCGATCGTCGCCGATTCGACCGGCAACGACGGGACGTACACCGTGGCGTCCGCGACGTTCGCGGGCGGGAACACGGCGATCGTCGTCGTCGAAGCCGTCCCCTCGGCCGTCGCAGATGGCGTGCTGACCGGCGCGCGGCGGATCGTCGGCACGCGCATCCTGACGTTTCAGATCGACTGCATCGGCGGGACCGCGCTGCAACGCGCGGAGGGCATCAAGGCCGCGCTCGCAAAGCGGACGATCCTCGACGCGCTTTCGGCGGCCGGGTGCGCCGTCTACCGGAGCGAGCGCATCCAGGACCTGACGGGGCTCGTGGACACGGTGCGCGAAGCGCGCGCGGCGTTCACGACGCGGATCGCCGTCGCCTCGACGGAGCACGAGACGACGGGCATCATCGAGCGCGTGACCGGGACGGCGACGACGCTCGACGTAGACGGCACGGCGCTGCGGGCGGACCCGCTGATCGCCGACCAGCGCGTCACCCCCTACGAACCCGGCTAACCTCACGCCCGCCGTGTGACGTTGACCGTTGCGTGCGCGGTCGGCAGGCTAGGACTCGATGTCCCTCGCCGACCATGTCCAGGTCACCGTTCGCCGCGTTCGGTCGCCCGCCGCGAAGGAGGGCTTCGGGACGATGATGGCGCTCGACGCCCATCGTCTGTGGGAGGACCGCTACCGCTCGTTCGCGTCCCTCGCCGAGCTCGAGGACGCCGGGGCGACGGCGCACGACACGCTGCACCGGCTCGCGACGGTCTACTTCGGGCAGGCGAACTCGCCCACGGCGCTCGGTGTCGGGCGGCTCGACTGCGGAGACAACGTGTGGGTCGAGATCGACGATCTCGCCTCGGAACTCCCCTACGACCTGACGATCGCGGGCCTCCTGCACCGGATCGTCTCGGCGCCGAACGCAACCGAGGAACTCGTGGCGGGGAAGCTCGTCACGCAGATCAACGGCGGATACGAGATCACGGCTGTGGCCGTGGGCCCCGCGGGCGTGTTCACGATCGCGGGCAATCACCTGGACGAGTTCGCCGCTGGGCAGACGTTCACGGTCGCAGGATCGACCGGGAACAACGCGGGCTACACCGTGGCCTCTGTGGCGCTCAACGCGGGCAACACGGAGATCACTATCACCTCCGCGGCACCGCTCCCCTCCGCGGTCGCGGACGGCCACATCGGAGGCTACGCCGTGACGGCGTGCGTGGCGGGCGCCAGCGGTACGTTCACGACGCCCGGCGACGTGCGCGACCGCTTCCCCGATGGCCTGAAGTTCGGGATCTCCGGCTCGACGAACAACGACAACCGGACGGGTTCCGGCACGAGCATGGACGGCATCCCGTACGAGGTCGCCTCGACGACGGTCGCGGGCGGGAATACCGTCATCACGATCGCGACGACGGGCGGCGCGGTCATCCCCGGCGCACTCGGTGCGAACGGCGGCGGCATCGTGTCGTGGGCGGACGGAGACTCGGCGACGAGCACGGTCGTCGCGGACATCCTGTCGTACGACATCGCAGCCGTGGTCGCCGGTCCCGGCGGGACGTTCGCGTTTCCCGGCGACGCGACCAGCCTCTTCCCGGCCGGGACGCAGTTCCGGGTCTCGGGCGCCACGGTTGCCGCGAACAACCGCCTGTGGACCGTGGGGGCCTCGACGTACACGGCGCCGAACACCGTCGTCACGGTCGTCGCGACGCAGACGGTCACGGCAGATGCGGGCGCGACGGGCAACGTCTCGCTCCCGATTCTCCGCACGGCCCCCGAGGACGCGAACCAGTTCTACACCGTCGCAGCCTCCGATCGCCTGCACCTTCGGTTTGCGGTCTCGGCCGTGGATCTCACGGATGTCCGCAACGCCGACGACAACTGGTACGCGGTCATGGTCACGTCCCGGTCGTCCTTGGCGACCTCGATGCTCGCGGCGGCCGTCGAGGCAATCACCGACGCCCCCAAGATCGCGGGATTTGGCAGCGGCGACGACAGGATCGTGGACGACGATGTGACCGCGGACAGCCCGGTCACGGGCAGCATCGCGGCGCGCCTCGCGGGGCTGAACTACGCGCGCAGCTTCGTCGTCTACTCCGGCGACGGCGCGGGCGAAGACGGCGTCGGGCACAAGGTATGGAGCGGCTTCTCGGAAGGCGAGACAGACGACGACCCGTTCGTCGAGGCGGCGATTTTCGGCAAGATGCTCCCCTCTTTGCCGGGCTCCTCGACCTACAACCTTCAGGAGTTGACGGGCATCCTCGCCGACGATCTGACCGGCACGCAGCGCACGAACGCGCTCGCGAAGAACGCGAATATCTACGCGGCGGTCACGGACACGAGCGACGGATTCCAGTCGGGCACGACGGCGCAACCCGAGTGGATCGACATCATGGCGGGCCTCGACTGGCTCAAGTGGGACATCGAGACGCGCCTCTACAACCGCCTCTGGAGCGAGAGCAACGCGGGCCGCAAGGTGCCGTACACCGATGCGGGTGCGGCGACCCTGGAGGGCGAGATCCGGGCGTCGGTGGACCTCGCGATCTCGCGCAACGTGATTGCCTCCGACCCCGCGCCGGTGTTCGTGACGCCCCCGGTCGCGTCGCAGAGCGCGGCCGATCGCGCCGCGCGTCGCTTCGCCGGGATGCAGGTGCGCTGCACCGCGGCTGGCGCGATCCACGTCGTGGGCCTGACCGTGGAAGTGGAGGTCTGATCCGATGGCCGTCGCCACCTACGACCCGAGCAACCTGACGCTCTCGATTCTCGGCAGCGATCCGCACGGGTTCGCCGATGGCGAGTTCCTGCGGGCGGTTCCGGACGAGGACCTGTTCACAAAGACGGTCGGGGCGGATCGGGAGGTGGCGCGCGTCAAAAACGCCGCCGGAATGTCGGGCACGCTCGTACTGACGCTCCTCCAGTCCTCGACGTTCAACGCGGTCATGTCGGCCGCGGCGGCACTCGACCAGGCGAGCGGAGCCGGTGTCGGGCCCTTCGTCTACAAGGAGGGCGGCACTGTCCTCGCCGCCGGGGAGTGCTGGGTCAAGCGGCTCCCCGACGCGGCGTGGGGCAAGGAGATGGGGACGCGGGAATGGATCATCGAGGTGGCGAAGTTCACCGCATACTTCCTCGGTGGGAACTAACCGAGGTCACGCCTTGCGCGTGAAGTCGGCGCGGGGTAGGCTGGTCCCCGATGCCCGCTCCTCGCGAGATCCAGATCCACGGCCGCACCTGGGCCATCGGCTACTTCCCGCCGGCGCAGGCGCTCCCGGTGTTCGGGCGCCTGCTGGCGTTCCTCGGTCCGGCGCTGGAGGGTGCGGCGGGGGAGGCGGTCAAGGCGATCGTCGCGCGCCTCCACGCCCTCGACCTCGACTCGGATCTCGGCGCGCTCCTGGGCGACGCGGTGAGCATCGCGAAGGCGATGGACTGGCCGGCGGTCGTGCACGGCGCCTTCGTCGTGGGGTGGGGCTCGCCGGCGTTCGGCGCGCTGGTGCGCGACCTGCTGGCCCAGTCGCGCTACAAGGACGGCCCGGCATGGATACCGGCCTCCGACTACCTAGAGGCCACGGACGGCCCCCTGGCGGGCCCGGAGGGCACGGAGACGCAGCTCCGGCTCGTGCTCGCCGTCGTGCGGAGCAACTTCGCACTCCCTTTCTTCTCGCGGACGTCCGCCGCCGTCTTGCCGCCGCCCGCGAGCCCGACCCCCGCGCCCTGACGCCGGAGCGGTTCACGCGCTCGCGCATCGTCGGGCGCGCGCTCTGCCTGGAGTGGGAGTTGTGGGGGAGGCTCGCGTTGTCGGGCGTGGCGACGCGGCGCGAGATTGAGGAGTCCTGGTCCCTCGCCGACCTGTACCTCGCGCACCTGACCCTCGACTACCATGACGCGCGATCCGCGCCCGTGGTAGGATCGCCGGGAGGGAAACGCCCGTGACCGTACGCGAGTTGATCGTGCAGTGGGGCTTCAAGGTCGACGACCGCCGGCTGAGGGCGCTCGACTCGACGATCAACGCGACGCGTACGGCGATCCTGGCGGTCGGGGCCGCCGGAGTCGCGGCGGCGGGCGCGATCTTCGGCCTCGCGCGCTCTGTCGGCCAGGCGGCGGACGCGGCCGGCGAGGCGGCGCAGCGCGTCGGGATCTCGGCGAAGAACCTCCAGGAGTTCCAGTACGCGGCGAAGCTCGGCGGCCTCGAAGCCGAGGGCGCGGAGACGGCGATCGGGTTCCTGTCGCGCTCGATGGTCGAAGCCGCGAAGGGCGGGAAGGAGAGCGCGGCGTCGTTCCGCGCGCTCGGCGTGCGCGTCAGGGGCGCGAAGGGCGAGCTTCGCCCGACCTACGACGTGATGCTCGACGTGGCGGACGCCTTCGCGAAGATGCCGGACGGCGCGGAGAAAACCGCGCTGGCGATGCGCGTCTTTGGGCGCTCCGGCCGCGCGATGATCCCGACGCTGAACCTCGGGCGCGTCGGAATCTCGAAGCTCGCCGACGAGGCGAACCGTCTCGGGGTCGTGCTCTCCGGCGAGACGATCGCGGCGGCGGACGAGTGGGAGCGGAAGACGGTGGCGGCCGAGGCGGCGATCGTCGGGATCAAGAACACGATCGGCTCCGCGCTCCTGCCCGTCGTCGGGGACATCGCCGACAAGATCAGGAAGTGGGCCGGCGAGAACCGCGAGTTGATCGCGCAGAAGGTGACGGAGTGGTTGCAGCGGGCCGTCGAGTGGGGCGCGAAGGCATGGACGTGGTTTGACAGGATGGCGACGCGGGTCGGGGATCTCGTGGCTGCGGTCGGCGGTCTCGACGGTGCGATTCGGTTGCTGGCGACCGGGTGGGCGGCGTTCAAGGCCGCCGAGATCGCGGTCGGCGTCTGGCGGCTTTTCTTCGCCACGTCGGCGTTGGCCGGTCTCGCCGGGCCAATCGGACTTCTCGCGGCGGGGCTCGTGGCCGTGGCCCTGAACTGGGACACTGTATCGAGGCACTACTTGATGTTTCTCGACGAGATGGCCCACGGGATCGACGACTTCCTGAACCTGCCCGTGATCAAGCAGTTGATGTGGCTGCTCGACAACCTGTTCGGCCTCACGAAGATCGCGGGGTTCGTGGGCGGCGTCGAGAAGACACGATTCGCGTCGCCGGAAGAGGTCTCCCGCGTTGCGCGCGAGGCCGACGCGGCAAATCTCCAGTCGTGGCTCAACGACCGCGTGACCGCGCCGGTCGTGTCGCAGCTTCCGTCGCGCCTCGCGCCCCCGGTCGGTCGCGGCGCGGTCGGGCGCACGGAGATCGTCATCCACCAAAACCTTCCTCCCGGGACGCCCGAGGCGACGCGGCGCGCGGCGGCCGAGGGCGGGCGCATGGCCGCGGACAGCGTTTCGGCGGCGGTCGCGCGCGCCGCGGCACAGGCGGGCTAGCCGATGTCCTTCGACGTTCTCGGCCTGATCTTCGCCGGGAAGGCAAAGACCACCTTCACCGGCCTCGACGTGACGCTTGACGCCGCCGAGGTCATCGCACACTCCGTCCGCAACACCGTGTCGCGCGAGGTGCGCGAGGACGGATCGGCCGTCTCCGACAACGTCGTGAGCGAGCCCGACGAGTTGACCGTCACCGGGCTTGTCTCCGACTACCCGGTATCCGTTCTCGGCGGATCTCTGGAGGGCGCGGCGGCGCGCCTCTCGGCGACGTTCAACACGGAGCCCGTGGAGCAGCCGTCGCAGACGGCGTGGCAGCGGCTCAAAAAGGCCGCGACGGACCACACGCTCGTCGGCGTCGTGACGCGCCTCGGCACATACGAGGACATGCTGATCGAGGACCTGACCGCAACGCAGGACCGCTCGACGGCGCATAGCCTCCGATTCACCGCGCGCTTCGTGAAGATGGCGACGGCGACGACGGATGAGACCGGGCTTCTCGACGTGCTCGACGACGTGCTTCCGGGGACGGCCGACCTCGCCGCCGGAACGCAGGACCGCGGCGCGCAGACGGCGCAGGTGGCGCCGTGAGCACGCGCGTCCCAACGACGGCCGACTCTCCCACCTACGATCAGGTGAGCGACCTTGGGCGCAGGCTCTACCGGCTCGGCTTCCGCTACAACGCGCGGGACGGCTCGTGGTACCTGTCCGTCGCGACGCAGGGCGGCACGGCGCTCGCGGAGGGGCGCAAGTTGCGGATCGACTGGGACACGCTTCGGCAGTTCTCCGACGCGCGCCTCCCGGACGGCGTATTGTCGCTCCCCGACGCGGACGGGTCGCGCGTCGAACCGGGCCGCGACGACCTCGGCTCGCGGCTGCACCTCACCTTCGACGAGGCGTGACGTGGGCGAGCTTTTCGGCCGCCACGCACGAGTCACGATCGGCGCCCCCGGCGAGGGCGCGCTCGTGATCGACTCCGGCGACCCGCCGAAGCGCGGATTCCGGATCGCATTCGCGTGCGAGAAGTCGCTGAAATCCTCGCTCAACTCCGCGACGGTGCGCGCGTGGAACCTCTCGGAGGCGAGCCGTTTTCGCATCCAGCGCGACCGCACTCGCTTCCTTTTGGAGGCCGGCTACCAGCGCGACCTCTTCGGCGTGTTCAAGGGGCAGGCAACGCGCTCGTGGACCGCGCGCGAGGGCGCGGACCTCGTGACCACGATCGACAGCCTCGACGGCTACGACGCCGTGCAGGACTCCGAGGTGGCGAAGGTGGACCCGCGCGCGGGCCAGCGCGTCGCGGTGAAGTTCCCGGCGGGCACGCGGATCGACGCGCTGATCGAGGCCGTCGCCGCGTTCCTCACGCTCGGCGGCGACGTGCGCCTCGGGGACCTTGACGCGGCCTTCGCGGAGATCGAACTGGAGGCGGCCGAGCGCGGTCTCCCGTTCGCGCTCGTGCGGTCGCTGACGCTGGAGCACAAGGCGGGCGACGTGCTCGATCGGCTCGGGCGCATGTACCGCTTCGACTGGTCGATCCAAGACGGCGTGCTCGAGCTCCACCCGTGGGATCGGATCTGGCGCGGGGACGTGGTCGAGGTGACCCCCGCGACCGGGTTGATCGGCACGCCAACCCCGATCTGGCAGGCGACGCGCGAGGGCGGCGAGACGGGCACCGTGATCGGCGCACGCTTCACGAGCCTACTGCGGGCGTCGATCCGCCCCGGCGCTCTCGTCTCGCTCGCGTCCGAGGCCGTCTCCGGGACGTTCCGCGTGCACTCGACGCGGTACGAGGGCGACACGATATCCGGGCCGTTCTCCGTGGACGCCGAGTGCTACAACCTGCCGGGCGTGGTGGAGTGATGGGCGGCCGGCTCCCCGAGGCGGGCGCGGACCTCACGACGTTGGCGAAGCGGCACACGGAGCGCGCCCTCGAAGGCGTGCGGGCCGTGACCCTCGCGCGCGTCGCGACGTTCACGGGCTCGACCGGCGCGCGGCGCCAGCCCACCGCGACCGTCGAGCCGCTTGTGCCCCGGTGGGTGGACGACGACGACCCGATCCACGACGGCCCGCTCGACGACGTGCCCGTGTTCTTCCCGGGGTCGCGCGGGCTCCGCCTCGACTGGGCGCTGTCGGCCGGCGACTTCGTGGTCGTGCTCTTCTGCGACCGGGCGATCGACGACGTGATCGTGCAGCTGATGGGCTCCGGGTCGCTCGACCCGCAGCCGACGAACCGCGCCTCGACGCATCTCCACGAACTCGGGAACGCCGTGGCGATCCCGGTGGCGACGTTCGGCAACGCGACGCAGGTGGACCTCCTCGACCTCCTGCGCGACTTCCTCGCGCTTGTGCAGACGGCGACGACCGGCCTGGGCGACGCGACGCTGAACCCGGCCCTCCAGGCGCAGGTGGCCCTCATGGTCGCGCGACTTGACGGAGTGCGATAGGATGGGCCAATGCCGCTGAACGCCGCAGCCGCCGATGCCGTTGCCGCGCAGATCGTCGCGGACGTGCTCGCGTTGCCCAAGGCGACGGCGACCTCACAGGACTATTGGCAGGCGGCCGTTCGGCGCATCTTCGCGGGCGTGGCGTTGAACGCCGTGGTGAACACCGTGGACGCGGTGGCGAGCGTGTCCGGCGTGACCGTGGGCGCGGGCGTTTCCGGCCCCGGGACCGGGACCGGGGTGGGCACGGTGTCCTGATGGCCGACCTCACCGACCTCCCGCTCGACCCGGACACGCACGACCTCCTGTTCACGGGCGGCGATCTGGTCATGCTCGACCCCGGCGACGCGCTCGCGCAGCGCATCCGGATTCGCCTTCGCTCGTGGAAGGGGGAGTGGTACCTCGACTCCACTTTCGGGGTGGACTACCGGGGCAAGGTCCTCGTGAAGAATGCCGATCGCGCCGTCGTCGCCAACCAGTTCCGGAGCATCGTCGAGAGCACGCCCGGCGTCGCGCGGATCGTCACGTTCGAGACCGATTACGACGCGACGGCGCGCAAGATGACGATCACAAGGTGCGCGGTCGAGGCGGACTCCGGTGCGCTCGTGGAGGTGCTCTGATGGTCTTCGGACTCGGCCCTACGGGGTTCGGGATCAAGCGGCTGACGGACGTGCTCGCCGACCTCAAGGCGGCGGCGGCAGCGCAGTTCGGCGCGGGCGTCAACACGTCCAGCGACGGCGCGCTCGGCAAGGCGCTCGGGATCTTTGCCGAGCCGGTCGCGGAGTTGTGGGCGCTCGCACAGGCGGTGTGGTCGTCGCTATCGCCTTCGACCGCCGAGGGCGTCGCGCTCGATTCGATCGTCGAGTTGAACAACGTCGTCCGCCTCGCGCCCGACGAAACGACCTTCTGGGCGCGGCTCGACGGGACCGATACCACGGTCGTTCCCGCGGGCTCGACGGTGCAGCACCCCGAGGCGCTCGACTCCTACGCGACCGATGCGGACGCGACGATCGACTCGGGCGCAGCGCTTCGGCTCGACGTGCTCGTGTCGGCGACGGGCGTAGGCAACTGGATCGTGACGATCGACGGCACGGCGTACACGTTTGTTGCGGGAGCCGTCACGCCGCAGCAGATCGTGGACGGTCTCGCCGCCGTCATCAACCGCACGCCGGCCGACCTGCCGATCCTCGGTGGCGCGGTGAACCAGATCACGCGCACGTTCACGCTCGCCGCCGCGGCGGGCAACGTCACCGCCGAGTTCCCGGTCGGGCTCGGGATGCGCGTGTTCGGCTCGACGGGGAACGACGGGATCTACACCGTCGTCTCGCGCACCTTCTCGGGTACGCAGACGTCGATCGTCGTCGCCGAGGACATCCCCGACGCGACGGTGGACGGCAACGTGGCCAAGGGGCTGACGGCTTCAAGCACGGGCGTTCCCGACGCGGACGACCCCGACGCCGGGAGCCTCGCTGCGAACACGCTCCGCATCCTCGTCCACTTCCCCGCGACGGCAGACGACGCAAGTCTCTACGCGCTCGCCGCCGTGCTCGGGGCGGCGCCGGGCGCGGGCGCGTGGGCGCTCGCGTCGGTCGGGTCTGCCGCGCTCGTGCGCGCGAGCGAGACCGGGCCGAAGGCGGTCAACGCGAGCGTGGAGTTCTCGATCCTCTCCGGCGTCGCCGGGTGGGCGGGCGTGTGGTCCGTGCTCGCGGGCGACACGGGGCGCGACCTCGAATCCGACGCCGACCTGCGAATCCGGCGCCTCGCGTCACTTCAGCAGGGCGGCTCGACGGTAGACGCGATTCGGGCCGCGCTCCTCGCGCTCGACGGCGTGGACGTGGTGTTCGTCTACGAGAACGACACGGACGTGGCGATCGGCTCGCGCCCGCCGCACAGCACCGAGGCCGTCGTCGAGGGCGGGTTGCCGGCCGACATCGGGCAGACGATCTTCGACCAGAAGGCGGCCGGCATCGCGGCCTACGGCACGCGCTCCGTCAACGTGACCGATTCGATGGGCGTCGTACACGGCATCGGCTACTCGCGCGTGACGCTAGTGCCGATGTTAGCCGTCGTACACGTCCGCACGCTCTACACCGAGGAGACGCTGCCGGATACCGCCGCCGACCTTCTCGCCGCGGCCCTCGCGGCGTGGGGCAACGCGCACACGATCGGACAGGACGTGATCGCGGGCCGCTCGTGGGGCGCGCTGTACGCAGCCGTCCCCGGGCTCGGGGTGCTCGACGTGCTGATCGCTCCAACCAGCGGGGTGGCGCGGGCGCTCGACGAATCCGACGCCGTGAACGACTACCTCTACCTCGAAAACGGGGTAGGAGACGTGACGGCGATCTTCGTTCCCGGGGTGCGCTTCGTCGTCTCCGGCAACACGGCGGGCCTCAACGGCTGCTACACCGTGCAGTCCTCGGCGTTCGTCGCCGGCCGCACGCGGATCACCGTCGATCAGGACGTGGTGACCACCGTGGGCGCCGGGGCGAACGGCTCGACGTTCCTCGCCTACGACACGAACGCGATCGGCGACACGTCCCGCTCGACTTTCGACGCAGTCTCCGTCCTCGCGGTCCTCCCGCCGTAGCCGACCATGCTTGCCCGCTGGATACCGCAGCACTTCGCCCGGATGCTCCGGCTCTTGCCGGGGCAGTTCCCCGGCGATCCGCGCGAGGGAGATTCCGGCTGGCAGCAGATCGTGCGTGCACTCGCGCACGCGGGCGGCGGCGACGCGATCACGGCGATCGACGCGACGGCGCGGACGTTCACGCTGGCGGACGACCAGACCGCGCGCTTCCCGGTCGGATTCCTCGCCGAGTGCGGCGGGTCGAGCGCGATCCCGCGCGCGATCGACGGCGTGAACGACGGTCGGTACACGGTGACAGCGGTGGCGCTGGTTGCCGGGTCCGCCGTGGTCACGGTCGCCGAGGCGATCCCGTCCGCGGCGCCGGGCGACCTCGGCTATCTGCGCGGAGACGACACGGCGGCGGTCGTCGCGTACGGGCTCCAACAGATCGAGGAGGTTCTCTTCGACCTCCGCAACCTCCTGACGTTACGCCGCGCGACGGGGCGCGCGCTGGAGGTGCCCGGCGAGATCCTCGGCCTCGTGCGCACGTCCACTGACGACGAGGTGTACCGCGCCGACCTCTACCTCCAGGCCGCGATCAACCACTCGCGCGGGACGATCGAGCAGATCAACGCCGCGGCGCAGGGCATGGCCGGCCCCGCTGCCGTCATCCTCCTCCTGGAGCACCCGCTCGCGCGCATCTTCCTGCACGTGATCGGCTACCTCGTGCCCCCGGCGACGCGCGCGCGGTTGCGGCGGATCAAGGCCGGCGGCGTGGCGATGGACCTGATCGGCGGGGACATGGCCGTGCCGTTCGTGTTCGGGTACGACATGGACGCGGCGGGCGTGGGCGCCGATCCGCCCGGCGAGGACCCGGACGGAGAGGGCTTCGGCGAGGCGTACCCGATCGTTGCGGTGCTCGTGGGCGGAGCGGGCGCGGGGGCGTTCTACGTCGCGAACGACTGCACCGCCGCCCTCGTTGCGGGCGACCCGCTCACCGTCGTCGGCAGCACGAACAACGACGGCACGAAGACGATCGTGACCCTCACCTACGAGGCCGGTCCGGTCCGCACGCGGATCGACGTGGCCGAAGCCGTGCTTGCCGTCGCGGACGGGCAGGTCCTCGACGGCGGCGACGGCTCCGGTGACTTCTGCGAGGTGTGGTAGCATGGCGAAGGAGAGCACATGAGCGCGAAGCCAGGCGAAGCCGTTGTCGGAGATTCCGGCGTCCCCGCCGAGTGGGCGAGCGGCGCGCCGATCACCGATCCGAACTCCGGGCAACTGAACGCCATCGAGCCCGTCGCCCCCGTGAAGGCGTCCGGGTTCGTGCCCTACCGCGTGAAGCCCCCGCGCAACTGGGTCAACTGGCTCCTGCGGCGCAACTACGACTGGCAGCAGTACTTCGACGCGACGTGCCAGCGGACGGCCGTGCGTTTCGTGGCCTCCGCAACCGCAAGCGACGACGCGAAGAGGATGTGCGACTACCTTTGCACGGGCATCAACGACGCGACGCTGATTCGCGCAGCCCTTGCGGACGCGGCGGCAGATGGCGGCCTCGTTCAGCTCTCGGAAGGGACCTTTGTTCTCGCCACGGCGGACCCCGCGAATCCCGGGATCTGCCTCGCCCCGGCGGCGAACGTCGTGCTTCGCGGGGCCGGTCGTGCCACGCAACTGGCGCCCCTCGGCGCCGTCAACATGGACATGATTTCCCCGGTCGGGGACGGCGTCGAGATTCGAGACCTCGACATCGACGGGACGACCGGCGGCGGCCTTCAGGGCGGTATCTACCTCAACGGCCGACAAGACTGCGTCGTCGACAACGTGCGCGTCGTGGACATGATCGGCGCCTTCCCGGCGACGGGCTACGGCGTCCGGATCGTGAACGGGGCCGACTGCCGCCTGTCGCGCTGCTACGTGGGCGGGTGCGCCGGGTACGGCATTCTCGCCACGGAGACGGCGCCCGCGATCCGGCGACACCGCGTCGAGGATTGCGACGTTCGCAACTGCTGCGCTGGCGGGTATCAGGTGTCGTGGACGAGTGGCCACGGCGAAATCCACCGGCTGAACATGACCCACTCGGCCGTGGCAGCAGGCGGCCTCTTCGTCGGCGGGGCCGAGGCCGTGGTGGCGCGGCGGCTGACCTCTGTGGGACTCCCCGGCGGCGCGCAGAACGGCGTCTACGTCTCGGCGGGGGCGACCTACCCCGAGGTCCACAACGCGGACCTGTGGTCGTGCGACTACGAGGATGCGGGCGCGGGCGGCAAGGTGTGGGACGTGCGCCTCATCGACCCGCCGCGGGGCGTCGTGGCGACGGGAAACGGGGTGGAGGTCGCGCGATGCAGAATCGCCGGGGCGCTCGGCGCGGGCGCGGCCATCGCCATCGGCAACGCGATCACGGGCGCGGACAGGGCGCGGGTCGTGGGCTGCTACGTCAACACGGCGCAGGGCGACGGGATCGGCTTCAACAACTGCGACGACTTCGTGTGCGACGCGAACAGCATCCACAACACCGGGCTCGGCGGCGCGGCGAACGCTGCCAGCGTCCTCGTCGTCGGCTCCGCTGGGGGGAGCGTGACCGGCAACGTGCTCCGCGCGCCCGGAGCCGGCGCGAACACCTACCCGGTCGTCCTCGGCGCGGGAATCGCAAACGCGACCGACATCTACGTGTCCGGGAATCACCTGCACGCAGGGACCGGAGGCGCGACTGCCGAAGGATTCGTCAACGTGTTCGTCGGCTCGACGGCGTTCGGAGACGACGGGTGGGCGCTTGTGGCACCCCCACTCAACACCGTGCTCGCTAGCAACCGCCAACTCTAGCCCATGTCCCGCACCCCCCCGCCACGCTCCGACCCGCGCAGCACAGGGGAGATCCGCCGCGAGGAGCGGGCCGAGGATCGCGCAGAGCACGTCGCCGAGCGCCTGGAGTGCGCGGCACGGAGAGGGCATCGCGAAGAGCGCGACGAGCAGATGGATCGCATCCTCGCGCACATGGCCCAGCGCCTCGATTCCGTCTACGAGGCCATCGTCGGCGACGGCCGCTCGTCGGGATTGCTCGGGCGACTGGAGGCCGTGGAGGCTCGCCAGCGCGGCGGGGCGCGCCTCGGGTGGGTGCTCGTGGGCACGCTGTTCGCCGCGGGCGGGACGGTGCTCGCGGCGGTCCTGACGCACGGGTGGACGCGGTAGCGGCGCCGGGTGTACGCTGGCGGCATGAGACGCACCCTCGCCCTCGCCGCCGTGCTCGCCCTCCTCTCCGCGTTCCTGGCGCATCCAGCGTTCGCGCTCCTGCGCGACCCCGACGACGTGGCGCTGGAATCGGAGCCCGAGGTCCCCGACGATGCGCCGCCCGTGTCGGCGGTGGTCGTCGTCGCCGCGCCCGCCGTTGCTCCCGCGATCGACCCGCTCGCCCTCCAGGCGC
>Ga0209518_1001321_pt1 | contig 27140 bp, 23 predicted proteins | sample RifGroB1_FD_183993 | JGI IMG/M metagenome (GOLD analysis project Ga0209518, IMG submission 183993) | Groundwater microbial communities from Rifle, Colorado, USA - Groundwater B1 (SPAdes) (version 2) | ecosystem: Environmental > Aquatic > Deep subsurface > Groundwater | place: Rifle, Colorado...
ATGCCCCACCAGATCTGGCGGGAAATCGGCCAATCGCGTAAATTTTCCATCCAATTCATAAATACTTTCTCAAATTTATCAGGGATTATTTTTATTGTTCCGTCAGTAACTGCTTTGGTTGCCATATCGCGCAGTGAAGGTTTGTTCGGCAATGATTTAGTGGTTGAAACATACCACTGCGGAACTATTAACGGCTCAATCACGGTTCCGCATTTATAACAAAGCTGTATATTGTGTTTGTATTCGTTATCAATTTTTACGAGCAACCCTTTTTCCTGAAGATCGGCAACTATTTTTTCACGGGCCTCTTTAATTTTTAGTCCTGCGTAAGGTCCGGTCAGTTCATTTAGCCGGCCGAATTTATCAATAACTTGTTTTGGTCCTGCAATTTCATCTTTGTGGCGCTGCCACATTTCAAAGTCTGCCGCGTCATGTGCTGGCGTTACTTTTACAACACCGGTTCCAAATTCCTGATCAACGGCTTCATCAGCAATAACTTTTAATTTTACCGAGCCGGCCTGCCCCGCCGCAGTATTGGGCGGGGTGAACATTTCAACTTCAATTTCTTTGCCTACATATTGCTCATATCGCTTATCGTCCGGGTTTACCGCAATTGCTGTGTCGCCAAATTTAGTTTCCGGGCGTACCGTGGCCAACGTGAACGGACCATACTTCATATAATATAGAGAATCCTGCCGTTCTTCATATTTTGTCTCAAGGTCTGAAAGAGTAGTTTGGTGTTTTACGCACCAATTTGAAATACGTTCACCTCGGTATAAAATGCCGTCCTCATGCATTTGTTTAAAGGTCTGATAGACAATTTTTACTATTCTTGGATCAAGAGTAAAAATATTGCGTGACCAGTCGCAGGAAGAGCCCATGCGTTTTATGCCGCTTTCGCTTATATTTTTATTTTGTTGTACGAAATCCCAAATTTCTTTGTAGAATTCTTCGCGTTGCATTTTAAAACGGCTTCGTCCTTCTTTTTCAAGTTTCTTTTCAAAGACCACTTGTGTTTCAAAGCCGGCATGGTCTGTGCCCGGAAGCCACAAAGTTTTTTTACCTTGCATGCGCGCGTATCTTATTAATATGTCTTCTATTGTTAAGAAGAGAGCGTGACCAAGATGCAGCGGGGCATTGGCATTGGGTGGAGGCATTATAATAGTATAAGACTCGCCGTCTCCAGGAAGGTTATCGGGATTAAAAAAACCGCTCGCTTCCCAACGAGCGTATATTTGAGCCTCGTGTTCATTCGGATTGTAATTTTTTTCTAATTCCATAACATTGTTAATTATATAGAGTTTTTGCCTAAAATTACAATTTATATTGACAAAATTAGAAAATAATATATAATAAATGCGGCTCTTTAAAATTAGGCGGGCTCGGAAGTCCCGAGTAAGCCAAGAGCTATATAAAATAGGAGGTGGCCCTAGAATGGGAAACCTGCTTCGGGAAACTCCGTATTCGGAGATTTCGGCCGCACTTGAAACGTTAGATCGTCTGGGTGTAACCCGAAACGATTTAGCTTCATTGCGAGCCAATAACGGCAATAATACATTAACAACTGAACTTAAACGAGTGTTTGATGAAAATAGAATTCAGATCATGCAATTTTTATCCAACCCTTCAGTCTGTATATGTCCCATATATCGCGATAAGGGCCGTTCATTTCAGCATGATTTAGGTTATCCTCTTTCTAGTAGAAAAGAATTTTTTAACAAAAAAGAGAAGATTGTTTGTCCTCAATGTGGATCCGGGGCCGAAGGACATGGGCCATGGTGTTCAAAAAGTAAAACGAAAAATTGTACTTGTTTTCCTGACCTCTCTGTGCGCCTATAGGCTTACTGAGTAAGAATACAAATGAACATAGACCGGGTTGTGCTTTATATAAGCAATCATATGAAGGTAAATTAGGACCATAACGGAATATAGACCAAGTTACGCTTTATATAAACCAGCATATTAAGTCGCTAATCCCAAAAAAAACAAACTCCTCGGAACAATTCCGAGGAGTTTTTCTTAATTTATAACTTAATTTTAATGTTTCTCCACGAGGAGCGTCTTGCCCTGAGTGACTTGTCCCGAGCGCGGTCGAGGGAAGTCGAAGGGTTGCCCTTCTTCCAGTTAAAGTATGCAGCAGCAGCTATCATGGCGGCGTTATCCAAAGACAGGGCTGGCGTAGGCATTCTAAGAGTAATTTCTTGCCCTGAGCTATGTCGAAGGGTTTCCGCTAGCTGCCTGCGCAATTCTACATTTGAAGCCACGCCACCGCCGATAATTATGGTTTTGGCTTTATATTTCTTTGCGGCTTTTATGGTTTTTGCAGTTAAAACATCAATTACCGATTGTTGGAATTCCGCGCATATTTCATTGCGTATATATGTTGGTAGGCGTTTACCGTATTTTTTTTGTAAATCTTGAACTAAATATAAAACTGCGGTTTTGAGTCCTGAAAAACTAAAGTTATAATCACCCGAATTCATCATTGGCCGAGGGAGTTTAATATTGAATCTTGAATCTTGAATCTTGAATTTAGAAGCACAAGCAGCTACTGGCGGACCTCCCGGGAAAGGAAGTCCAAGCAAACGAGCGACTTTATCAAAAGCTTCGCCTGCCGCGTCATCCAAAGTTTCCCCAATAAGTTTTATATTATTGTAGTCACGCATCAGGATAATTTGGGTATGTCCTCCTGAAACAAGAAGCCCAATTGCCGGGAAACGTATCGGCTTGGAATTTTGTCCGCCGGCTGGCGGATTCGAATTTCGCGCATTTGTTGGCACTAAAAGATGTGCAACAGCGTGTCCTTGCATATGATCAATCCCCAATATAGGCTTCTTAAGCGCCCAAGCTAAAGCACGCGCGGAATGAACCCCAACCAAAAGTGCAGGCATTAATCCCGGATGCGTTGTAACGGCGATGAGGTCTATTTTTTTTGGTTTAATGTTGGCTTTTTTGAAAGCTTTTTTATAAACCGGAACAATATTTTTTGCGTGAGCCCGGGCTGCCATAGCAGGCATTACGCCGCCGTATTTCTTGTGTATCTTTATTTGTGACGAAACAACATTGCTTAGAATTTTGAATTTTGGCGCGCGCAAAGAGCCCGACGCTTTAACTATCGCCGCACACGTGTCGTCACAAGAAGTTTCTATTCCAAGAATTATCATGCTTGATATAATGTAATATATTTGATATTTTGGGAAGAGCATAAGCAAGCTCCAAGATACAAGAAACAATTCGCCAGCTGGCGAACCAGACAGATTACAATATTCAATAATCAAATACGGGTTTGAAATTTGGATTTTGGTATTTGGGTTTTGTCTGTAACTTGTTTTTTGGTGATTGGTTATTTAAGGTATATGGCCCCGTCGTCTAATGGTTAGGACGCCGCCCCTTCAAGGCGGCAACACGGGTTCGACTCCCGTCGGGGCTACTAATTTATAATACAATAGTATGATAGAATTTTTTAAATTTTATTTTACAATAATTATTCCATTTATAATTATATTTGGGTTTTTATTTGAAGTTGGTAGGCGAGTAATTAAAAAAGAACGGACATGGAGTTTTTTTGTAGGACTCATGTTTGCCGTTCCCTCCGGTTGGTTATTGCTTGAGTATCTTAAAAGCCCAGGTCTAGATGAAGTAGATTTGCTACTAGCCTTTTTATACATTCCGGGAATATTCTTTTTCTGCGGAATTTATGAGATTTATAAGGGTTTTCGCACGGATAAGAATAAATTAAGGGAGTAATTTTATATATGGACATGAAATCTTTTCAATTGCCACATACCGGAGATTTTTATGGTTGGCGTGTAGAGATGTTGGATGTTAAGGGAAGAATTCTTTTTTCTTTTACCCAAAAAATTTCCGGCACAGAGTTAGCAACTGCAAAAAGTAGAGGATGTGTTATGTCTGACGAAGAGGCGCTTGAAAAGCTTCGTTTAGCGACCGAGGAAACGGCACGCAAAAAATACGAAAATAGCGATTATTCTTTTGGACAGTCTTTTGAAGGATTTTATTCTCCTTGCGGCTCTAATTAGTTGGCGGGGGTTTTGATAAAGCTATTGAACCACTGCGCACCTCTTGTGGGTAGGAATCGATGGACTCCCGTTGGGGCTACGAGTTTTAGTGATAAAAAATCGCTTTACTTAGAGAGCGGTTTTTTAAATGCCGACGAGTAAATGATTAGTCGCATAATTTACTTGACTAAATACTATTTTTAGTGTATAATTTATTCTATGCATATAATGTCTTGGTTAAATTTATGAACAAAATAAAAAAGAGCATACAAGTCATCGCCAACTCTTTAGGTAAAATTAACAAGCTATCACTACCCGCCACTATTTTAATAGCGAGTGTTATTTTGGGAGGGGTTTTCTTTGCTACGCAGGTAATTAAACAGCAGTCTATTGAGAAGCAGCAGCAACAGGAGTTACAAACTCAAAAAAAGGCAGATCAAGCAAAAGCAGAACAGGACCAGAAGGAATATGCGGCTAAACAGAAAAGCGCTTGTTTAACCATATATGAGACCGAAGGCGGAAAATGGAATAATGTTAAAAGCTGGAATTATAACGAAAAAGATGATGAGTGTGGAATAGTATATTCGCTTCCGGAAAAAGACGTAAAATCGGATGCCGAATGCCAAAAGGAGCTTGATGAAAGAACGGCGTCTGCTGGAGATAGTAGCGCAACCAAGATGTGGGCGTTTTCCGAGTACTTCGATTGCGTGAACGGCACGTTTCATAAATATTTTTAATTAGAAATCAAAGAATATATCTAAATAAGAAGCCGAGCGAAGATTAAGCGCTGTCTACGACTGGATTTTCGATCAAGTAGCTAAAGAAATAAAGAGTGAGTAGCGCGCGGTACGGTAAGGGGGCTTGACAGGGGTAGATGGGGGTATATAGTGGAATTGAAGAAATCCTTATCGTCTGCTTCGGCAACGGTAAGCAACGAGAGGGGCTCACAAGCCCTTTTTGTTTTATAAACACAACATACAATGTCAAGAATTGCAGTATATATAGATAATAGTAATGTCTTTAAGAATATAAAGGCAATAAGAGATTTTGGCGACAAAAGTTGGGTGCAATTATATAATCCATTAAAACTCGCCGAGAAGTTGGTAGGAAACAATGAACTTGTGGGTGTATATTTCTATTGTACGCCTCCTCCTGCTTGGCTCTTAACAGAAGGAGACGAAAGTAAAAAGAAGCACGCAACAGCATCAAAGTATTACGCTGCAGTAGGGAAGTTGCCAAAAGTAGAATTGAAATGGGGATATTTACAAGGAGATAAAAAAGATCCTCACGAAAAAAATATAGATACACAAATTAGTTCTGATATGGTCTTACATGCCGCGCTTGGTCAGTACGATACCGCAATTCTCATTTCTAACGATGGAGATTATATGAGTGCTATAGGGAATACCAAGAAACTTGGAAAGCGAGTTGAACTATTGTTCTTTCGAGGATATTTAGCCGGTTCTTTGAAGAAGGGTTGTGACTTAACACGACGCGCAAGAAAGGCTTATTTTGAGTATTTAGTTATTTAAATAGTGAGTAGTGAGGTTTGGCAAAAGTTTACCTGGAATATTGAATCGGGGTCATTTCAAGTTGAAGTCGTTGCCAATCTATCAATTCCAGCACGATTTGGTTCCAACTGATTAGCACGAGGGCTACTAGTGTAATAGAATTGACCATTGCGAACGGTCAATTTTTTAGTTAAGCTTAAAAAAACCTTGAAAATATATTTATATTGGAAGGAGCATCTGGTGATTGACGCAAACGCTATTTCAGGATGGCTGTCTTTAAACGGCTTAAGCATTCTGCTGAAAATATTATTTTTGCTTGTGATATACAAAGCGCTTTTGTTTTTTAAGCCATTGAGACATTTGGTTCCTGACTCCTATGAACTTCTTTTTGAACATATTGTTGAGCGTTTCTTACGCGCCTTTCTTATTGTTCTTGGAGCGATTTATATACTTCCGCATTTTGGCGTAGATACAATCCCAATTATTGCTGGTTTGGGATTTGTTGGTTTTGCTTTAACATTCGCTTCACAGCGATTGATTGGAGACATTATTTCAGGATTTATGCTTATGGCTGAAAATAAATTTGCAAAAGGGGATGATGTTGAATTTGCCGGAAAAGAAGGCGTTGTAAATACGATTGGTTTGCGAGGCTTAACTTTGATCGATAAGAAAAACGGGAGAGACCATTTTATTCCTTATGGTGATATCCGGACAATAAGCAAAAAATTAACTGCATAAGCTGATGAGTAGAAAGAGAAGAGGTGATATGAGCAGATATAAATGCGAATTTTGTGGTTCGATAGTACCATATAGCGCAGCAGCCAAGCATTTTCAGGAGAAACATCCCGATAGGTTTAAACAGAGAGAAAACAGAAAATTTGCCAGCATATGGAATCCAAGGTTTGAACAAGATTTTGCCTTAAAGGACGTTTCGATAAGTTTGGTGCGATTAAGCGCAAAATGTCCGGCTTGCGATGAAGAATTATTTTTGATCGCTAATGACGCCACTAAGAAAATCGGTTATTTATGCCCAAAATCTAAATGTAAAATAACTATTTGGACAAGAGAAGAAAACGCCGATGGTTCTGAGCGTCTGGTGCCGTATGTAAATAAAAATTAATCCTTTGGAATAATACCAAGGGATTTTTTATTAAGTTTTGCCCGGCTCTAATTTTTAATCAGGGTCGGGTTGCTTATTTCATTTTAATAATATACGCTTAATTTTGTGAATAATTTTGAACCCAGGCCATTTGCATTTTTGGATACAGAAACAACCGGACGCCATCCGGGCATTCATGAGTTGCTTGAAATAGGCGTTGTGATTACACGAGGAGATAATTTGGCTCTGATAGATTCTTTTGAAGTAAAGATAAAACCCGCGCATCTTGAGTTAGCCGAGCCTGAGGCTTTGGCTATAAATCACTGGAGTGAAGAAGCGTGGAAAGACGCCTTGCCCCACGCCGAAGCCGTGCGTTTATTTTGTGAAAAAGTTCGTGGCGCAACACCCGTTGGATGGAATGTGGCTTTTGACCGGGCTTTTCTTGAGCCGGCCATGAATCGTCTAGGTATAGTTTTAGATGATTATAGTTTGGATTATACTTGGCGCGATATAAAAATGGATTTTATCAGATGGGTTTATTTGACTAAACAAGAAGATAAATTCGGCCCCAGATTCAGTTTAGGGAGCGCAATGCGCGAATTTGGAATTTCTACTGAAGATCACCATCATGCTTTGCCGGACGCTATGGCAACGTGGCAGATGGCGCAAAGATTGGAAGAAGAATTTAAAAAGATAATGTGATAGCAGAAAGCAAAATACTTGCGCTAAAGATATAGTTGTTGTTAAATAAATAAAATAATCTAAATTGCACTTTTATAAAAGGGGAAGCGATGTCTGGCACGTGGGTACCCAAATCACCCAATACCATTAATTTTCTTGAAACCGTTACGTCGGAAAGTATGGATTTACTTATAAGCGCGATAGAAGAAATGCATAAGAGTATTAAGAACGGCGCCAGTGTTCAGTTACTAATAAATAGTGCTGGCGGTGATGTTAAGTCGGCAACTGCTTTTTCTTATAAAATTCAAGAATCCGGGATTCCAGTAGTCACGTACGGGTATAGTATAGAATCCGCCGCGCTTCTTATTTATCTTACGGGCACAAGCAGGGTTGCTCATAAAACAAGGACAAGATTCTTTCTGCATGAAGTCAGAGTTCATATTGACGGTGAACAGGATGAACGTACTGCTTTCAATCTCGCCAAAGAATTGCAGAGACATAACAGGCTTTTTGCTGAATGCGTTGCCGAAAGAACGAACATTAAGGCAAAAGATGTTTTGAAATTGATGCAGAAAAATACCTGGTTGGATGTTGAAAAAGCCAAAGAATTAGGCATTGTGCACGAAATTATAGGTTAAAAAGTAAAATAAAACGCGTTTTTTAAAACGCGTTTTTAAATTCCGTAAAAGATATTATAAAATTCAGACCACAATTACAATCGTTTGTGAAGCCCTATAAAATAAGGATTTTCTATTGACACTATATATGCTTTATTTTAGAGTTAGATTAAATCAATCTACCTTGAAAAGATAACAAGGAGCAAAGGAAGAAACAATGTCCGCAAACCGAGGTATTGCAATGAATGAAAACCCTGAAAGCCTTGAATCTCATCTTAGAGAAGTTCTTAGTGGGACGCGGCATTTTGAAACAGCTGCGCAGACTATCGCTCGTATGATGCTTGAACTTGGCGTAGAGAAAGTCACGCGTGGCGGAAAAACTACGTATGACTTTCCATTTTTCCGGCAGGGTGCCAAGCACATTGTCGGCTGGTATGAAGAGACGAATCAGTTCGTTAACTTCGTGCAGGAAGCCGCGCGTGGTGGCTCAGGTGCCGAGCAAGCATTCGTTCTCGTAGGAGAGCCAGGTAACGGCAAGACATTTTTCGTTGAGTACATCTGTTATAAGTATCGGAGATTTCTTTCCAAACCCGAGAACAGAAAGTACACCATCGAATTTATCAATCTTAAAGAACTTGGCACATACGGGAAGATAAATGTAATCCAGTCCCAGACCTTTGAGGACCCGTTGATTCTTGCGATGAACCTTTTTGAGTCGCAGGAAGATAGCAGAAAGCGTTTGCTTGGTCTTGGTTTCAAAGAAAAGAATTTGGACAGGATCTATCACATGTGGCGGCCCCTTGGCGCGTGCACCGAGTACATCTGGAATGATATTCGCCATCATTACGAAGGCGATATCGAAAAGATGCTTGAGCATGTGCGCATTGTGCCGGTTCCGATCGCCGAGAGTTTGGGAATTGTTACGGGCAAGTATTCAGCCAGAGATAAGATCACTTCTTCGGCCACGGATCTCCTTGGTGAAGAAGATCTTTCGCGTCTGCTTAACCTTGCCGATACTTCGAATCCTTACAAATACAACGTTCGTAGAGGCGCTATTGCTCGAGTGGCTGGTGGCGGCATTCACTTTTCAGACGAGATGTTCAAGAACAAAAAGGACCTTGTTCAGATCTACCTTCAGGTAATCCAGAACAGGACCATTGAACTTGACGGCTATAAGTGGCCGATCGACTGTCTGGTCATTGCGACAAGCAACAACCACGAATTCAACCGGTTCATCGCCGAAAAAGAGGAAGGCCCGATTAAGGACCGTTCCACTATGTGCTATGTGTCTCACAACACGGACTATAAACTTCAAGAGGCGTTGACCGATTACGCGATCGGTTCTGAGAAAAAGTTCACTGTTACGGGTCAAGATCTGCATGAAGATCCTAACCTAAATTATGCACTTTCAGTTGCAGTGACATTGAGCCGTCTTCCGCATACCAATAAGCTGACACCTGTCGAGACTATGAAGCTTGAAGCTGGCGAAGTTGCCGGCGAGAAGAGCGTTCGGACATTGATTGAAGTCAAGGATATGCTTAACGCTAGTCAGGATGTCACCAAGCGTTGGGGACAGAAGGGCATTGGTCACCGGGGTCTCGGTCGTATTGTTCAGCGCATGCTGACGATGTCGGAGACTCACGAAGGCGGATGTTTGTTCGCGCGTGACGCTTTCAAAGCGGCCGAACGTGAAGTTATCGACTACGTGGCCGAATCGGTCGACCGCGAGAAATTCATGAAAGACTTGCAGACCGCACGCAGACTCTACAAGGAACGCATTAAGACCTCGATCTTTAACGCTTATCGTGATGACCCGAATGCGATCAGCAAAGATGTCATGGACTATGTTAACATGGTCATTGGTATCGATTCTGATCAACTCGGCGCAGATAAGATCTGGCGATATATTGATCCGCAGACCAAAAAGTTGAAGCCTATCAAGATCGACGAGCGTTTTATCGAAAGTGTCGAGGCTCGCATTGGCCTTAGCAATAAGGAGATGCGCGAAACCTTCCGAACCACGATCCGAAAGGTCTATGGCCAGAAGGTCGCTACCGATCCGAACTATAATTTCATGGATAACGAAGCCTTAGTCAAGGCCGTGACGGATGTCCGTCTGGAATCCGAAGTGGCCGGGGCTGCATCTTTGGCAGGCGCATTGGCCAACAGGACCAATGAAGAGAACTTGCGTATCTACAACCGCATGACCGATACTATGCTCAACAAGCTTGGCTACTGCAGGACTTGCGCTCAGAAGAGCATCGAGTACTTCTGCGAGAAAGTAGACGAAAGTTAATCATTAAACAAAATCCCTCATAAAAGAGGGATTTTTATTTTTTATTTTGCCGGTAAAAGCTCTTGAGGGCTTTCTTTTTGTGCCGATATGCGTTAAGACAATGTTAAGTCGAGTTTTGCAAGAAGCAAGCTCAAAAAAGACCCTTGAAAATCTAGAAGGAGATTTTAATGTCGAATAAGTGCGTTACTCAACTTGATAGATATGGAATGGAACTTGCCGCAAGAGAATATTTGGAGCAAAAGCTTGGTCTCAGACCTTTGGGCCGCGCGCGCAGTAAATTTTTGGCTTTGGAACCTCTTGAAGATCTAGTGAAGCGCGACGAAGATCGCGTGAAAGACGGTTTTCCAAAGAAGATTAAGTGGCGCAGAGAAATCCTCGGGCGTGGCAAAGTTATCACTGTGCCATATGTCGAAGAAGAGAAATTGGTGCACGGGGAATTCCAACCCAAGCGTGTCGTCACACTGGCACAACTTTTTGATGATGAAGATGAACCTGAAGATCTCGCAGAAGCTCCCGGCAGTGGGTCTGGGGAAGTGGGAGAGGTTATCGGCGAAATGCCGCTTTCTGTTCAAGGCAGCGACGGTGATGGTGACCAGGAACCGGGCGATGAAGGCGCGGATCACATCGAAGAGGATGCCTATCTTCTCGGTAGACAACTGAGCGAAGAACTTAAGCTCCCGAATCTTTCGGAGAAGCGTAAGCGTTTTCCGACGAATGAGTATACCTTTGATCTTACAGATCGCCACCGTGGTTCGGGACAGGTTCTGGACAAAAAAGAAACTTTGAAGAGGATCGTTAAGACGAACTTACAACTTGGGATAGTGGACAAAGACAATATTGATGCTGCCGACATGATCGTCGGGCCTAACGATAAAGTCTATCGCGTCCTTTCCCGGGAGCGTGTCTACAAGTCCAGAGCCGTTGTGTTTTTTGGACGAGACTATTCGGGTTCCATGTTTGGGGATCCGACAAAAGCTCTCGTGGCGCAGCACCTTATGATATATTCATGGCTTCTGGTGCAGTACGACAAACTCGTGATCCCGAGATTTATTGTGCATGACACTGTTGCCAGAGAAGTGTCGCCTCGTCAATACTTCGCGCTTAATTCCGGAGGCGGAACACTTATTACTTCTTTGTATAAAAAGATTAATGAGATCGTTGAAACGGAAGGTTTGGCCGAAGATTATGATATCTTCGTGTTCCAAGGCACTGACGGCGACGATTGGGATCGACGCGGTGATGCGGTTGCTGAACTGAATAAGATCCTGGGTTATGCGAGACGCGTAGGTGTCACGTTGTTCAAGCATCCGTACCTGATGGCTTCAGGCGGCAAGACGACGTTTGAAATATATATTGAAACGGCCGGCATCGAGAAGCGAAGTGATGTTTTCCGTATGCATGCTATGCCGGGCTTTAACGTGAGCGATGAAATGAATCTCAACGCGCTTAAAGCTCTTATCGCGCAGGATTAAGGAGAAAACATCATGGAACTACTTGATCTTGCGATGAAAAAGGAGATGGAGAAGTGTAAGCGTATCGCTAAAGATGCGGGCTTGCGGTTCTCTAATGACACGCTGGAGTATATCGTGACCAATCGCGATATGCTTGAACTTTCGCCTAAGTTGATGATACCGACCTTGTACGATTATTGGGTGCATGATGTTGAAACGGTCCAGAACAATTGGATCTACGATATCGTTCCCCACAATCCGTACGAGGCTGTTATAAATACGCGTCCGCCAATCTCTTACTATAACCAGGACAATGCTGATTGGTTCAATGTGATGATTTTTTATCACGTCTTGGGTCATATCGATTTTTTCCAGAATAACATTTTCTTCAGGAATACCGGGTACGATGATTTCTGCGGGCAAGCGTTGGCCGACAAACGGCTCATCAATAAGATCCGCGAGGATCTTGGAGCTGAGAAACGTTGGGTCGATTACGTAATTGAGTTCTCGCGTCTGATCGATAATTTTGTCGGATATTTTCCGGAATTGGAGAAGATCGACAAGGACGATTCGCCCGGAATGTTCGGCGTAATTTCTCCGAAAGTTGATTTCTACTTCGGCAAGTTCCTTCGGGAATTGCACGAGGCAAAAGCGCTAGACCTGAACTTTTATTATTCGGAGATAGATAGATATAATCGATATATCGAAAGCGCGGGAAAGAAGAACGGAGAACGGATGTTCTTCGAAGACAATATCCTGCGCGGAAGATTTCCTGAATTCCAGGCCACTTTTAAGCAGTGGCTTGAAAAAGGACAGAAGCCGAAACCTACGGATATCTTCGAGTATCTTTGGGAACATTCAGAGTTTCTCAATAAGAACGAGAACAAATGGATGAAAGAAGTCATGCAGGTGGTCCGCAGAACATCTCTTTATTTCCAGGGTCAGATCAGGACCAAGATCTGCAACGAGGGCTGGGCCAGTCTTTGGCATCAGCGTTTGTTCATCCCGGATGAGCGAATACGCACCCACGAAGTGGATTTTGCTAAAGTCGACTCACGAGTTACGGCCGACCCGCGCATTGGCATCAATCCATATGCTGTTGGCAAGCATCTCTTCGAGTTCATCGAAGATCTCGCGCGCAAAGGCAGGTTGTCGCCTGATTATCAACTGCTAAAGGACATTGAAGCAAGAAAGAATTACGACGCACAGCACGGTGAAGCAATTGGCCGACAAGCTCTGTTTGAGGCCAGACGAATCGTTGATGATGCCACGCTGATCAACTTTCTCTCCGAGAAGGATTTCCAGGATTTCGTGGACAAGTATCAGTTCTTTGTTGTTGGTGCGCGTCCCCATCCTGAAGATCCGGATAAGGCTGAATTATACATTAAGACCAAGGATGGCAAACGCTATCGCGATTTGCTTAACGCGTCTTTGTATCATCCTCCGTACATTGAGTATGAAAGCAAGTCCCATGGGCCGCAGCTTTACCTAAATCATGTCTACGAAGGCAGGAGCCTTGTCACGAAATATATTCCGGCAGTTCTGGCAGGCCTAAGCTTTTTTACCGGCCGTGACGTTAGACTCGAAACGACCGAATATGAACTCGTACAACCTCCGAACCGATGGGCTATGATGTTTGATCCGGATTATAAGCCGGAGCACGAGATATTGCGCGTATTGTACGTGTATTCGAAGCAGACTAAACAGATCAAGAAACAAATTCTTTAATTAATATCTTAATAGTCCCTCTATAGAACCGAGGGACTTTTTTGTTGGTCGCATATTGCCAAAAGGGTCTTCCATTTTGTATAAATTTAGGTTAAGACTAAGCTAACAGTGAGTTCTGTTTGACGCAGACTCGTTAAGTACTTTGATACATTGTCATCAAGGAGGTATCGGTGTGAGTAACCAGGATAGTTCTGCTTTCGATTTTTTGCAGAAAGAAATGCAGCGCAATAAACAACGCATTGACCGGAGCTTTGAAGAATATACCGAACTTATTAAGGAAAATCCTCGGCGTGTTCTGCGTAGTATTTCCCAGCTGTTTTACGATATGGTGAAAGCTAACGTTCGTGAAGAAGAAGATATGAATTCCGAAGATCGGGAATCTATCGGCTTTGTTCGGTACGATTGTTCGAAATTGTTCGTTGACGGAGCGGATAAGCCGTTCTTTGCGGATACGCCGTTTGCCAACAGGTTTATGTTGCAGATCGGAACTCTGCGACAAGGCATCCAGCAGAATAGGATACATGTTTACGACGGTCCGACAGGTTCAGGAAAGAGTACTTTCCTAAATAATCTTTTGCGGATGTTCGAGGTTTATACGAGCACTCCCGAAGGTTATGCCTTCGAGGTGCTCTGGGATATAGATGAAGCTGTCATCAAAGACCCGGCAAAAGAGAACAAAGACCTTCAGCTTTCTGTGCGAAATGTTGATGAGGTGCCCGACAGCGCCTCAAGTCGGAAGCAGCGTTCAAAGAGCTTACGGATTTCTTGTCCGAGCCACGACTATCCGATACTTGTCATCCCTAAGGAATACCGGTTCCGTTTCTTTTACCATTTGCTCCCGACCAGGACAAAGAAAGAACGAGAGACCCGAGATTATATTCTTAGGGAGAAAGAATATGAATGGCTTTTTGGCGGAGAGGCCTGCATTGTTTGCAAGTCGATCTTCCAGTCTTTGTTCGACAGACTAGGTTCTTTGGAAAAAGTTCTTCAGATGATGCGTGTTCGTGTGGTTCGTTTTGACCGCAGAGTTGGCGAGGGCATCACGGTTTTCAACCCGGGAGACCCTACCTATTTGCAGTCTTCGCAGCCCGCGATGCATCTTCCGCAGGATCACAATACCGATCATTCGTTACAGGAACGTCTTGACAGGCTTTTCGGGGAGAATGCCGTACGATACAGTTATTCGCCTCTTGCAAAAACGAATAACGGCATTTATGTCCTCATGGATATTAAATTGCATAATAAAGATCGTTTGCTTGAACTGCATAACGTTCTGAGTGAAGGTATTCACAAAGTCGGCGACGTTGAGGAGAATATCAATTCTCTCTTCTTCGCCCTTATGAACCCGGAAGATAAGAAGGTGATTGAAGATGCTAAGATGGAATCCTTCCAAGGAAGGATTCAGTTCAACACCATCACGTATGTTCTTGAGCCAAAAACCGAAATAGATATCTACTGTAATGTTTTCGGTCAGTCTATCGGAAAACATTTTCTGCCACGGGTGCTTGATAATTTTGCGAGAGCTGTTGTTGGTTCACGGATGAACCAGGAATGCATTCCGCAAAAGGAATGGATCCCGGATTTCAAGAAGTACAGCCGTTACTGTGATGAGTTCGGGCTGTTGCTCAGAATGGAACTCTACGGCAATAACATTCCGGTTTGGCTGTCGGAAGAAGACAAGAATAAGTTCAAGGCGGAAGTGCGCCGTGCGGTCATCGGCGAAGGACTGAAGGAGGGGATGAAGGGCTTTTCAGGCCGTGAATCCATCGCGTTGTTCAGCGACTTTTTCGGCCGGTACTTAAATGACGAGAAGCTTATTACCATGAACGACGTGGTGGAATTCTTCAAGCATGGCATGCCGAAACTCATTCGCGATCAGAAACTTCCTCCCAAGGGTTTTCTTGATTCGCTTGTTGCTTCGTACGACTATGCCGTCCTTAATGAAATGAAAGAAGCGCTGTACTTTTACGGTAAAGATCAGATTTCCCGCGATATCCTAAATTTCCTTGAGGCAACTAACTATGATTTTGGTGACACCTTCGAATGCCGTTATACGCATGAAGAGGTTCAAGTTACCGTGGATTTTCTGAGACTTATGGCAAACCGACTTGCCGGCCGGGGCGCAAACGTGATTGAGGCGCAGAAGTTTGCCCGTGATATTCAGAAGAAGTACGTGGTTGTCGTGGCGAGTCAGGGAACCGAAATTATCAAGACTGACCTTTATCGCGAACTTTTTGATGCCTATGTACGCCGATTGAAAGAGAATGCTCTTCAACCCTTCATGGACAACAAGAATTTCCGCGAGGCCATCAAGGCATTCGGTACCGAGGACTTCGATTCACACGACGCCAGGATTAGAGAGCACGTCTCCCACATGATCGAGAATCTTATGAAGAATTTCGGTCATAATGAGCAGAGCGCTAAGGAAGTAAGCCTTTACGTTCTTGATAAGAATCTGGTGAGCAAGTTCGCTGAGGCGGCTCAAACTACTCAGCCGAAGGTTCCTTTTGGACGAATATTTCCTTAAGTAAATATTAAATAGCCCCGCAAAAGCGGGGCTTTTCTTTTCTGTGCCCCCACACCTGTTTAATATTAACCGTTAATTTAAAATTACGAGTTTTATATTATTTATGGTTTGTTTGAACAATGACCGAATTATTAAATAGGTGTGGGGGTAAACTGGTCAAAAAAGATCATTTCGACATACAATATAGGTATGGATTCAAATAATTCATTAAATGCTTTAGCGGCGGATAAGCCGTATTTATTTTGGGGCAAGACAACTGATGTTGCCGGAACTAGAAGTCGTATTATATGGCGTTTTTTCGAAATGCTTGCCGGACTTCTTTCATTTGGCACGCTTATTTTGCTTACTATTTTTTCTTTTTTGTTGCCTGCCGCAGTTGCTGTTTTCGTGATAATTTTTGATGTTTTGTGGCTTATGCGCGCCTTATCTTTATCTCTGCATTTAATAGTTTCTTATAGGAAAGTAAGAAAATTTTTGAAAATTGATTGGCTCAATAAACTAGAAACCGTAAAAGAATTTAGTTCAGAGATCGAATTAACCTCATGGAAAGATATTTGGCATTTAATAATTTTGCCGATGTATAAGGAACCAAAGGAAATTATTGAAGAAACGTTTCGGGCGTTAGCTAAAAGTAATTATCCGCATGAACGCCTGTTGGTTGTTGTGGCGACCGAAGCTCGGGGGGGAGAGGATATTGAGACAATGGCAAAAAATATTGCGGACAAATATAGGAATGATTTTGCCAAAATATTAGTTACTTCTCATCCGGCAAATATTCCGGGAGAAATAGCCGGGAAAGGATCAAATGAAGCGTGGGCCGCGAAAGAAGCCACTAAATTATTGGTACAGACGCGCGGCATAAACCCAAAACATGTTATGGTCTCTTCTTTTGATATAGATACGCGCGTTTATCCTCAGTATTTTTCTTGCCTTACGTATACTTTTTTGAATTCAGAAGATCCTTTGCGTACGAGCTATCAGCCAATTCCTTTATATAATAATAATATTTGGGAGGCGCCAATGTTCTCCCGTCTTGTTGCAACCGGAAATACAATATGGCAGTTGATACAACAGGTGCGTCCGGAACAAATGGAAACCTTCTCTTCACATTCCATGAACTTGGATTCATTGATAAAAATAGGTTTTTGGAATACGAAAGTGGTTTCGGAAGACTCGCTTATTTTTTATCAGGCATTTTTAGCTTTTGAGGGGAATTATAAAGTTAAACCTCTTTTTTATCCCGTATCTTTGGATGCTAACATCGGAGAAAATCTTATTTCAACGATCGGTAATGTTTATCGCCAGCAAAGACGTTGGGCTTATGGCGCAGAAAAAATACCGTATTTGTTTTACGGTTTTTTAAGAACAAAGAAAATTTCTTTACGCAAAAAACTTTTTCATTTATGGGTAATACTTGATGGATTTTGGTCTTGGGCATGTAGCGCCTTGATTATTTTTGCGTTTGGCTGGCTACCTACAACCGTTGGAGGGGAGGAATTTAAATCGACAGTTTTGGCGGCAAACCTTCCTTATGTTACAAGTTTTTTACTCAGCATCGCGATGTTTGGTATAGGCGTTAATGCTCTTGTTAGCTTTCTTTTACTTCCGCCAAGACCCAAACATGTCTCATATTTAGCTCTTTTTAGTTTTGTTTTACAATGGGCGTTTTTACCTATAATAATTATAATTTTTGGTTCTATTCCAGCATTAGATGCGCAACTAAGATTGTTATTTGGAAGGTATATGGGTTTCTGGGTAACTCCAAAGGGAGTTACCCAGAAACAGGGAAGGGGTCGGGAAACCGTTTAAGGTTTCCCGCCTGCCCCGACGTACGTCGGGGTGAAGCGGAATTAATGCGAACTCCGTTTTGGAAGGCAGGGAACGTAGCGACCGTCGGAAACCTCAAGGTGTCCGAGACGGGGGTCGGGGTTCGCATAAAAAGAGCGGGTTTGAAGGAGTCCAGCCCTATGTTTTTAAATTAGAGCTGGACGACGTTTTTGTGGTCACGCCTAAAGTCAGAGTAAATAAAAGAATATAACTATTTAAGAAAGATGCAAATTTGCGCTAATTTTGGCTATCCTCCTGCTTAGTTGAGGATATTGTTTCATGTTCGGATCAAGACGCAAAAATTCTTTTGCGGTTTCGCGCGATTTTTCAACAAGCGCAACATCCTTTAAAGCCTTCAGTATTATTTCAGAAAGTCCCGCTTGTCTGGTTCCGAGGATTTCTCCCGGCCCTCTTATTTCAAGATCTTCTTGTGCCAATTCCGGACCGGAAGTGAGCCGTTCAAAAGCTTTGAGGCGTTTGCTGCCTGCCCTGAGCGAAGTCGAAGGGTTACCGCCTTTTTCAATGATCAAAAAACATTTTGATTCATATTCGCCTCGACCTATTCTGCCGCGTAACTGATGCAGTTGGGCGAGGCCAAAACGGTCCGCTCCTTCAATTACCATTACTGTGGCATTGGGCACGTCAATACCCACTTCAATTACGGTCGTGGCCACAAGAATATCAATTTTACCTTTCTTAAAAGCGGACATTGTTTCATCTTTTTCTTTGGCTTTCATTTGTCCGTGTAAGAGGCCGACTCGGAGTTCAGGAAATATTTCTTTAGCTATTTTTTCATATTCAATTTCAGCGGCCTTTAAAGCCATTTTGTCCGATTTTTTAACTAGCGGATAAACTATAAATGCTTGATGTCCCGCAATTATTTCCTTGCGGACCAGCTCATAGATTTTATTTATTTCTTCGATGGGAATTATTTCAGTGGTTATTGGTTTGCGTGTTTGAGGAAGATCATTCATCAGTGAAAGATCGAGGTCGCCAAATATTGTCAGAGCTAAACTACGGGGTATGGGCGTGGCTGTCATAGTTAAAAAATGCGGGTATAGAGTATAGGGTTTAGGATGCAGTTCTTGCTGCATTTTGCTTAAAATTGAACGTTGTTCCACGCCAAATCGGTGTTGTTCATCAACTATTGCTAATCCAAGTTTTTTGAATCTTAAAGGTTCATTAGTCAAAAGAGAACTTTTGGTTGCTTGGCCTGAGCTTGTTGAACGGGTTGATTTTCCTTGGGCGCGTTTGCTTATTAATGCATGCGTTCCGACCAAAACATCTATTTCTCCGTTTTTTATTTCTTTAAATAATTTTGGTTTAGCTATTGGCATGCTGGATTCAGTCAGACGTTTTGGCGTTATTTTTGAAGTCGAGCCGGTAAAAAGACCAATGCGAAGTTTAAAGGGCGTAAGCAGGCGCGCCAGTTCTTTAAAATGTTGTTGTGCAAGTATTTCCGTCGGCGCCATTATTACAGATTGCCATCCGGATTTTGTTTGTCCTAAGCTTGTTGAACGGGCCGCGTTAAGCATCGCTAGTGCCGCAACCAGTGTTTTTCCGCTGCCTACTTCGCCAATAATTAACCTATTCATAGGCGAAGTTTTTTCCATATCTTTTAATACCTGGAATGCGGATTTTCTTTGGCTTTGAGTAAGCTCCCAAGGCAGGCGTCCCAAAAAATCTTTTATTAATTCAACATCCATTTGTATGGGCGCGGCTTTGTGGTTGCTCATGCGCAATTTTGATTGCAATGTTGCGCATTGTATTAAAAACATTTCTTCAAAACTTAGGCGCTCAATTGCTTTGTTGGCCTCATCTAAATTTTTTGGCGCATGCGCTTGCCGTATAGCCAAGTTTATATCAAGCAAATTGCCTTTGGTTATTACTTCTTGGGGCAGTGTTTCTGAAATTTCGCCAATTCGTTTTAATGCTTGGGCGATAATATATCGTAACCACCGGGAAGTTATCCCTTCGGTTTCGGGATAAATAGCCAGTAGAGGTTTGTCCTCTGTTTTTTCGATAACGATTTCAGGAGCCTCAACACTTCGACCAGGCTCAGTGTAAATATTCTCCCAGAAAGTTACGCCTATATAATTGCCGTTCTTGCCCGCAGTATATTTTCCGGAAGCAAAGATATATTTTCCTTCCTTAAGTTTATGTTCAATCCACGGTTGGTTAAACCAGACCAGTTTTACGCTGTCTGAGTTGTCGCTTACCAAAGCTTCAATAATACTCATTCTTTTTTTCCACGTCCGTGTTTTTTCTATTGACAGTATTTTCCCGAAAATATTTACTTGTTGGCCGATTTGTATATTTTTTATCGGAGTGATGGTCGAAAAATCTTCATAGCGGCTTGGTAAATGCCACAAAAGATCATTTATGCTGTATATTCCAAGACCCCGCCTTAAATTTTCAGCAAAAGCAGGGGAGACAGTAGAAAGTTTTGTAATCGGGTCTTGTAAATTCAGAGGAGTCATATTGTTACTTTAACATTTGTTTACGATTTATTAAAAATAATAATTCCGGCATTATGAGTTCAAGTAAAGAAAAAGCTTCTCGCAAGAGCGAGAAGCTATTATTATTGAAATTATTTGTGGTCGTTTAATTAGTGAATGGAATAGCGAGAGCTCTTAAAGCTCGTCATTGTTTTGTCCCACAAAGACATGATGGCAGTATGAATAACTATAAGCAGAAGAGTGAAGATAAAAAGCAGGGCAGGCGCGATGATATTCCATGCTACGTGAATGCCGAAGCTCGTCCAGATGGATTGGTTCACAATGCCGTAGTATCCGGCCAGCACGCTCAAAACGAAAGTAGCAACAAAGCGGTACGCTTTATGTGCAAGAGTTTTCTTCCTCTCTTCTTGAGAAAGCAGGTGCATCAGCGCAAAAAGGACGCTTGAGATCAGTATGCCATACCAGGCGAACGAAGTCATTGCGCCAAACAAGATGATGAGTGGCGCGCGGAAGATCAATTCCTCGACTGCGGGCGCAAATACGTAGTACGTCGGAGCACCAACCGTCAAGAGAATTTTTGCTACATTCTTTTCCCGCCACTCTTCGTTCGTGAAGTTGTCTCCGAGCCGCCTCGCGATCCACTTCAGGTAGAGGAATGCGATACCGGCGATACAAGCTAAGGCCAAAATAGACGGAAGGAATATATAAATTCTTTCCACTTGTCTGTTCTCCTTTTAAGGTACAAAGTCTTTTCGCTTTAGCATGATGCTAAAGTTCAGATTAAATAAAATATAGCATATAGGACAACAAAAGTCAAGGACAACAAAAAATCGTTATTTCTGGTGTTTATTATCTTTTAAGCTTAATAAAACGTAAATATGCCACATATTTATAAAAGTGAGCCCGCCTTAAGCGGGCATCTCAATCTGCTAATCCGCCTCTGGCGGAAAACAAATTAGATGTGCCCTCGAGAGGAATTGCCATAGCGGCCTGCGAATATAATGAGCAGTTTGCCGCTATGAGCATCCGCCTCAGGCGGACAAATGCGAACGTAACTATTTGCGACCTTGACCACTCTTTAAAAATTGTTCACGTTTCTTCGCCTCGATTTCTGTTAAAAAATTCTCTTTATGAATTAATTTTAACGGTCTTCTGTTATATAACGATTTAGTTTTACCGCTATTGTGTTCTTTAATTCTACGGTTAATATCGGTTGTAAAGCCGATATAAAAATTCTCATCTTTTAAACTTATCAAAACGTAAGTATGCCACATAGTGTATGGCCCGCCAGAGGCGGGCATCTCAATTTGCTAATCCGCCTCTGGCGGAAAACAAATTAGATGTGCCCTCGAGAGGAATCCGTCCGCCAGCCGGCGGACTAGAACCCGTCGCTTCACTCCTTCAAAACCCACGGTTTTGAATAATTTCCTCCACGGGAAGGCGCTACGCTCCTTCCCGACCCCATCCTTAGGGTTCGATTCCTCTTGATGCAGCAATATTTCAAAATAAATTTTATAGATGTGCCCTCGAGAGGAATCGAACCCCTATTTGAAGCTCCGCAAGCTTCCGTCCTATCCGTTGAACGACGAGGGCATATTACTTTAGTTCAAAATTTAAAATGCAAAGATAAAAATTTAGGAAATTCGCCTATGGCGAATAACAAAAATTTTGATATTTTATATTTAATTTAACTATCAGAATCCTATTTTTCTAGACAGCTGATCCATTAATGATATTTGTTCTTCTTTTTCCTTTAAAAAGTCTGTTAGAATCTTGCGTATTTCGTTTGGGTCGGCGTCTTCTAGTGGAAAATATAGCATAGGCATGAAGAATTTCTTAGAACGAAATGCTATCTCTTTTATATCCGGCGGGTGATAAAATATCCAGAAAGATGAAATGTCTGTATAGGGGATGAATTTCATGCCAGCAAAAATACCTTCGTTAGTGAATCCAAAAGAAATTATGCGAGGCTTTTTAAAAGCTAAAAGATGGATAATTATTGCTCCAACGATAGTAAGTATTGTAGCCGTATAACTTTTAAAGAATAAAAGGGATATTAATATGAATATTGCGGCAACTATTATTGTTGTTTGTGTCCACAATTTTCTGTCTTTTTCGTAATAAGTATATTCCGGCGCGATCCAAGAAAATAAAGTATTTTCATATTCAACTATTTCAGATACGGGCTCTTCTTGTTTAACTTCTTTTTTCAAAAAAGGTAGATCTTTTTCTATTTGAGACTTTTCAGTTGGGTTTAAGGCAGGCAATTTAAAAGGCAAGGAATCGCTTTCAGGTAATTTTTCCGGCAAGCTTCCTTTTGGCTTTTCACTTTTTATCGGCACATTCGGATCGCTCCCTTCGATATGGCTCAGGGCAGGTCGCTCGCTCAGTGCAGGCAAATTATTAAGCTCTTCTTTATGGGCCGGAAGCAGGTTCGACTTACTCACTGCAAGCAGTCTTCTGCTTCTTAAATCTACAACGTTTTTTGAAGGTTTTTGTTCCATTTAATTTTATTTTCGTTCCAAATAAATTGGCGGTGGGGGTGGGATTCGAACCCACGAGGGCTATTAACCCTAACGGTTTTCAAGACCGTCCGTTTCAACCACTCACGCACCCCACCTTATTAAATCCAAATTATATCAATTAAATACAACATAAGATTATCATTATCTCTAATGACGAGCAAGCTGTAATAATATTGTATTATTTATGATTATGGCTATAATAGGAGATATGGCTGAAATGCTTATAGATAAAAGAGTTATTTTCCCCAGAAATAAACAAAGGCAATTTATTTTACTCGCAAAAGAGAAGATTAATATTTCGTGGGGCGCAATGGCGGAGATGTTAAATGTTAGTTCAAGAACGTTAACTGATTGGAAACGTGAAAAATTCTCCATTCCTTTAGGTGCCATAACCGCTCTTTCAAAAAAGAGTGGTATAAAAATCCCTTACAATATCGAAATCAAAGAACCGTTCTGGTATGTCCATAAAGGTGCGCGTTTGGGCGGTTTAGCACGCTACAAAAAATATGGCTCCATCGGTTCATCTGAGAAAAGAATTGCGCAATGGCGAAGTTGGTGGGAAAAGGAGGGTCGTTTTCGAAAAAATACCATAAACAATACGCCGTTATCATTTAAGAAACCAAAACCGTCCGATAAATTATCTGAGCTTGTTGGTATTATTATAGGTGACGGCGGTATTAGTAAATATCAGATTAGTATTACCTTACATCATAAAGACGACGCTGAATATATGATATTTGTCATAAATTCAATAAAAGATTTATTTGAAGTTACTCCTGCCGTATATCATGATGCCAAAGATTCTGTTAATAATATTGTGATATCCAGGAAGAATTTAGTAAAATTTTGTGTTGAAAAATTAGATTTAAAGATTGGCAATAAGATTCGTCAGCAAGTTGATATTCCCGAATGGATAAAAAGGAATAAAAAATTTCAGATTGCGTGCGTCCGTGGATTAATTGATACAGATGGTTCAGTAATTATTCATAAATATGGCGTTAATGGAAAATTATACAACTATAAAAAACTCCAATTTACCAGTCTTTCGAGACCTCTCCTTTTATCTGTTTATAAAATTTTAAAAGATTTAGAAGTAAATCCGCGCTTGGCAAGACAGAAAGAAGTCTGGATTGATAGTAAAATGTCTGTTAAAAAATATTTTGATATAGTTGGCTCACATAACTTAAAACACTTGAATAGATATAGAAATTAATTTAGATTGTATGTAGCGCGAGGAGAGGTCGCATAGAGGCCTAGTGCGGCACGGTGCTAACGTGCTGACCCCTTTAAAAGGGTCCGTGGGTTCGAATCCCACCCTCTCCGCAAGTTAGGAAATGAAGCAGTTGGCTCGCCAGCCGTTTTGCAAAAACGTTAGAGCTCGTTCATATTAAGAATATAAGTCGAACATGAAATCTACATTTGATGAATGAAGGTTCAGAATTAGACACCATTTCCGACAGCGAAAATTTTGATATTTCGGTAAAAGTGGCGGAATTCAAAGAATTGAAGGGCGAAATTTACGCTTGTGGCTCTTGTCTAAAAATACGAGGGAAAGAAGAAAGCGGAGTGTGTCCTGTTTCCACGATGACTGATTTGTTAAAAATGGTTGAGAGTTCGGACAAGGTTTTAGTTTTTGGTTAATTCAGGGTGGCGAGGTTTCCGAGCGGCAGCAGGGCTGGCTTCCTTAGGGGGGGAATTCCGCCAGCCGAGCCCAGAGAGTTCCGTTCGGATATTTTCAAACAGACACCGCAAAAAATTATTCTTTTGCTACTATGGCAGCCCAGACTGAACGCGCGCCGTTTTGTTTTAATACGGCAGCAGCTTCTTTTAGGGTTGCGCAAGTTGTTGCTACATCATCTATCAGTAAAATATTTCTTCCCTGAAGTGTTTCATTGTTAGTAACAGCAAAAGCTCCTGAAATATTTTCAAATCTTTCGTCGCGTTTTAGATTAAGTTGCGGTTTAGTGTTTTTTGGGCGTATTAATATATCTTCAGATGCCATTTGAATATTAAGCAATGAAGAAATAGTTTTACTCAGTAGCGCAGATTGGTTAAAACCTCGCCAGCGCAATCGCTCTTGAGATAGGGGCATTGGTACGGCTAATAAATTATATTTTTGATAGTCGGGAGCAACACAGTGTATTGCGTGTGCCAAGGCGGCCGCAAGTGGATTAGCTAATTTTCTTATAAATAAATATTTAAGATCATGTATGGCGACTTGTCCGATAGGATGTTTGTAGGGCATGGCGTATATGAACCTACGGAGCCCTAGTTTTATTATGCAATCATGGCGAATTGTGCTGTCGGGAAGTCTTTTTTGGCAAATAGGACAGCGAATATTTATATATTCAAAAAGAGTATTTTTACACTTTTCGCATAGGAAATTGCGCTGCAGTTGTAGCCCGCAACCTATACAGGAATAGGGGAAAATGAGTTCGGTCAGCATATAATTTATGTTATACTATATGTATGCCAGGTAGTGAAAATTCGACCGTTCGCCTACGGCGAACTTAACTTAATTTGCCTGGTAAATTTTTTAATACGTTAAGAATATTTTAAACTAGAAATTCGTTAATTATCAATACAAATAGTCGAATTTCTACTACCTGGTATGATTTTGAATCTATTCAAGAGAAAGCCGAAGGGATTTCTCGGTATTGATATTGGAACCTCGTCAGTGAAAGTTGTGGAGTTATCTAGCACAAAAGCCGGGGTAAAATTGGAAACTTATGGCGAACTTAAGGCCTATGGTTATTTAAAAAGACTTTCTGATCCTATTCAGAGCAGTTCTTTACAGATGTTGGACAGCGAGGTAGCCGAAATGATCAAAAGGATAATCGATGACGCAAATGTTTCAAGTACCGCAGCATCAATGTCTATTCCGGTTTTTTCTTCTTTTTTTACTTTACTGGAATTGCCGTCAATGAGCGTCAAGGAACTTGCGAGCGCGATTCCTTTCCAGGCTCGGCAGATAGTTCCAATACCTATTTCCGAAGTTGTATTGGATTGGGAAATAATCGGAAGATTTAATCCTCAAGCTGGGGGAAGTACCGTTCAAGAAAAATTACTGGTTTTATTAGTAGCTGTTCCGCGCGAAGTTGTAGATAAATATGTCCGTGTTGCTAAATTAGCCGGAGTTGAATTGCGCGGTTTGGAAGTTGAAACTTTCAGTGTGGTGCGAGCATTGTTACACGACAATCAAGAAACTAATTTATTGTTGGATATTGGGGCGCGCTCAACTAATATTACGATAGTCGATAGTGGCACTATTCGTATGAGCCACAATCTTGATATTTCGGGAAATGAATTTACTAAAACTTTAGCTCACGCGTTGGGCGTAAACATGAGACGCGCTGAAGAACATAAGATATCCCGGGGATTGGTTCAAAAAGGAGGAGAATTGGAAGCTTCCCGGGCACTCGTTCCTTTGATCGATGCGGTCATGCAGGATGCAGAAAAAATAATGAATATTTATTATCGTAAATACGGTAAAAAAGTAGTGCGTGTGGTTTTGGGCGGGGGAAGTTCTAATCTGCCCGGACTTCGTGAATATCTTGAATCGCGTTTTGCCCGCGAAGTTGTTATAGGAGAGCCATTTTCAGCCATTAAATATCCCAATATTTTGGCACCGGTTATACAGGAAATAGGTCCTGCGTTTTCTGTGGCTATAGGTCTTTCCTTGCGAGAAATTTTGCCGTCAAAATTAGCAGTTAAATAAAAAATGGCAATTACCATCAGTCCAAAAGGTTATGGAGGCGATGTAAATAAATCTGTAAATTACGGATCTTCTATTCCGTTGTTTTCTGTTATAGCGGTTATAGTTTTTGTGACAACAATTATTCTGTGGTTGACGCTTTTTGCTATAAATTTTTCTTTAAAAAACCAGAAAACCGATCTTGAAGAAAGAAGAACCGAATTGCAGCTGGAAAAAAGCAATCTTAAGCAGGAAGAAAGCCGTTTGCTAGACGCGCAAAGAAGGGTGTTTCAAATCAAAGAATTATTAGATAAACATCCCAACGGCCGTCTTATTTTTGACGCTTTAAATTCCAGAACACGAGGCGATGTAAACTTTACAGCCGCAGAAGCCGATCTTCAGGGAAGCACACTAGAATTAACAGGACAAGCTAAAGATTTTCAGGCTCTTGCGGCGCAAATTTTGGCTTTTGAACGTGATGATCAAAATAGATTTCGTTCTGTGGCGGTAAAGAATATACGCAGGGATATTACATTGGGCGAAGTGGGAGCAGTATCATTTTCTATATCGTTGGGTTTTGATTCAGCCATACTTGTGAATAAATAATAAATTATGCCAGGTAGTGAAAATTCGACCGTTTCGCCAAAGGCGAAACAAAGAATAACATTATCTGGTAAACAGCAAAAAATATTTTTAATTAATTAACTAG
>Ga0209518_1001322_pt1 | contig 27125 bp, 42 predicted proteins | sample RifGroB1_FD_183993 | JGI IMG/M metagenome (GOLD analysis project Ga0209518, IMG submission 183993) | Groundwater microbial communities from Rifle, Colorado, USA - Groundwater B1 (SPAdes) (version 2) | ecosystem: Environmental > Aquatic > Deep subsurface > Groundwater | place: Rifle, Colorado...
GATTCAACCCAGTGCCAATACAGCTGATCGTGAAAAAACCTATCAACTGTCCGGCCATCCACGAACCGATATTCCGGTCATGGATGTACTTGCTCATGAAGCGGTCGACCTTGTCAAACATCAGACCCCTCCCCGCCGCTTTCAGCGGCCGATGTGAGAAATAACCCGAACGTCATCGAACCTGAAAAAGCCAAAACTAGTTCCAACCGGCGATATATAGAGATCGCCAGTGTAAATTGGCCGATAGTGGTTTCTGCGTCCCATGTGGCCACGGGCACCACCAACTTCCCGAAGTTCACTGCCTGGAAGTTCGATGATGTGGTTTTTGACACCCCACCACCGATCGTCAACCTCTGCCCTGATTCGCCTTTCCTGGCGAAACTTCCCTGTCAGGAAACGGCCAACAAGATGGCAGATATCGGAAAAAACAAGCACTTCAAAGACTTCGAATCGAACTGGCAACTCCTTGAATTTCAGGATTTTCACGATTTCCTCCTCTGCCGTTTTCAGCGGCGACTGGATTTCAACGTTTATAGTTCCACAAAGCGATAGTTCTAAATACTACACGGTACCAAGCGAATCAATTGTCTTTTATCTTGCAGTAATATTTAGAATAATCGCTTTGTGAAAATAAAAAGAGCTTATTTTTATGTCTAAATTGTAGCATAATTCAATAAAAAAGTCAACAATTTTCGTGTAAATCACAAAAATATGGCTTATTCAAGCCAATTCCCCTATCGATTCTTAGAATCGATAGGGTCATTTTAAGTATTTTGCCTTGTTATAATTGTGTTCTTCCAGCGTCCGTGAAAAAATGGTTTTACCGTCTTTGGCGGAAAGGTAATACCAATAAACGCTATTTTTTGGATAAATCGCCGCTCTGATGGCGGAAAGGCCGGGGTTGGCGATCGGGCCTTTAGGCAAGCCGCGGTAAAAATAAGTGTTGTAAGGCGAATTTATCTTTTTGTCGGCTTCATAAATTATCTGCCGGCCGGTAATGTAAACTAAAGTCGCATCAATCTGAAGCGGAACGCCCGCTTTGAGCCGTTTCCACAAAATTCCGGAAACAATTTCGCGGTCAGTATCGCTTTTCACCTCCTTTTCAATAAGCGAAGCCATGGTAAGAATTTCATAAACGCCGCGGCTGGAATTTTTTATCGCCGTTTTCAAATCCGGAGTCAGTTTAGCATCCAAATTGGCAATCATTTTGCTCACAATATCGGATAAAGAATCTTTTCCGCCAGAGGCGGATCCGCCTTGGGCGGAGAAAAATCGGTAGGTATCCGGAAAAAGATAGCCCTCTAAAGAAGTAAATTTCGGTTTACCTGAAAGCAACGGCGGAATATTAGCAATAAATTTGTAATTTACAATTTCGCCGGGCTTAACAAGTTTTGCGGCAACTAATCGTTCTTCAATTTGTCCGAGCGTGAAGCCCTCCGGTATTGTAACTAAGACTTCATTGGTGCCGCCGATAACAATCGTGTCGGCTATATCGCGTACCGGCATTGCCGGCGACAGTTCATATTCCCCGGATTTCAAAGCGTATTGGCCCAAGGCCAAAAAAACATAAAGGCGGAAAACGAAAGGGTTGTCTATAAGGCCGGCGCTTTTTAAATTCTCCGCGATAGTTTTTGCCGACTGGCCCCTTAGAACTTCAAAAATGATTTTTTCTCCGGAAGAATTTAATGGGATTCTTATTTGCCGCCAAAAAATAAAAATTAACAAAAAACAAATTAAAATAAATATTGATATGCTATAAAAAATTATTTTACGCACTTTCTATTAATTTAATGATTTTAAAAAACTCGCCCAAGTCCAGCGAAGCGGCACCAACTAAAGCGCCGTTTATTCCGTTTTGAGACAAAAAATCATAAGCGTTGTCGCCTGTTACCGAACCGCCATAAAGCACCGCCATGTCGGAAGCCCAGTCGGGAGTGTAAATGCTGCCGATTATTTTTCGTATCAAAAGCGCCGCGGAAAGAGCGTGGTCCGGAGTGTCAGAAAGCCCGGCGCTGTTCGCGCTAATCGCCCAGACCGGCTCGTAAGCGACAATAACGCGGCCGGCTTCGGGCGCTTCCAAGCCTTCAAAAGCACTTTTAATCTGAACATTAAGGATTTTTAAAATATCGTCATTTTGCTCTTTTTCGCCAACGGCTAAAACCGGTATAAAGCCATATTTTAAAGCGATTTTAAGCTTAAGATTGATTATTTCATCCGTTTCCCCCATCTTATAACGCCTTTCCGAATGGCCGACAATAACGTGGCTGCAGCCAATATTTTTAAGCATCATCGCGGAAATCTCGCCGGTGTAAGCCCCCCGCTCGGCCCAACTGATATTTTGAGCCGCCAATTTAATGTCTTTGGCTAAATTCTTTTTAACCAAATCAAGATAAACAAATGGCGGAGCGATAATTAATTCAATATTTTTCGGCAACTGGACCGCTGCAATACCCTTTACTAATCGTAAAGCTTCTTCCGATGAATAAGGGTTCATCTTCCAGTTTGCTATTATAATTTTCTTGTTATTCATAAGCTGTTATTAACAAATTCAAATAAATTTATACCGGAAATCGTGAGAAGGGTAACGATGATGCCGGCAGCTAAAACGCCGAAAACTATTGACCAAAAAGAGTGTTTGATCGGCAGCCCGAAAACAAACGCGGCCACAGCGCCGGAATAAGCGCCCGTCAAAGGCAGGGGAATCGCCACAAAAATAAAAAGCGCTAAATCGCCCCAATAATGAAAATGGTCTTTGTGCTTTTCTCTGGTTTTTGTGAAAAGCCATCCGAAAAACCGATTGAACCAATAAAATCTATGGCTTAAATAATCGGAGGCCTTTTCAAGGCCCATTAACAATGGCAAAACCGGCAGGGTATTTCCTAAAACACTAATTAAAAGAGCTTTGACGGGACTAAATCCAAATTTTAAAACCCCCAAGGGAATAGCACCCCGAAGTTCGCTAAGTGGCAAAGCCGCCATTATAAAAGTTATAATTTCATTCATTTTAAAATTTTAGCGGCCATTTCCGGAGCAACGGAAATAATATTTAAGCCGGTGCCGAGTTCAATACTGCCTGTAATTTCAAATTTCGGCAAAATCTCCATGTGCCAATGGTAATGATTGTAATCCTGATTTTTAATGGTCGGGGCCGTATGAATGAAAAAATTAAAAGCCGGATCTTTTAATTTTTTAAAAATTCTTGAAAGTATAACCTGCGACGCATCGGCAAAAGACGCCAACGCTTGATTGCTTATTTTTTCAAAATAAGCCGAGTGTTTTTTGGGAAAAATCCTTACTTCAAAATTCACTCTCGAAGTAAAAGGAGAAACGACAACGATGTCTTTATTTTCGTAAATTATTCTTTTATTCTCTTTTATTTCCTGGCGCAGCATCTCGCAATGAATGCATTTTTTACGTTCATGAAAATATCGGCGCGAACCGCTGATGCTGTGGCTGACATCCGGCGGTATTATCGGCAAAGCCAAAATTTGAGAATGCGGATGGGACACGGTTGAGCCGGCTTCTTTACCGTGATTATGGAAAATGGAAATATACTCAACGAATTTATTATTAGCCAAGCTCAAGTATCTTTCCCGATAGGCTGAAACGACCCTCTCCATTTCTTTTGCATTATACTCGGCCAGACAACGATCATGATCCCTAAAAATAACTATTTCATGAAAACCGGTGCCGGCTTTGGTTTGGTATAAGCCGTCTTTATAAATTGAACCGTGGCCATCTGGTCCCACCGCCGGATATTTATTGGGAATCACCTGCAAAAACCAATCTTTGCCGTCCTCTTTCTGATAAACCAAAACCGGCGGAAAATTTCCAAATTTAGCAGGATTCTCAAACGGGCATCGGCTCTTTGCAAGCTTCACTTTTTCCCGGCCTTCAAATTTATGCCTCCGGCTGCGAAGCGGCGCGAGCAATATCCAATCCCCCGAAACGGGATCACGGCGCAACTCCGACGTTGGTTTTGTTTTTAATTTTTTCATAGTTTATAAGCGTTAATCCATAAATACCATCTTATCTTCAATAAATCCTTTAACGTTTCAATATAACTGCTTATATGAACCGAGGAATCCCCGGGGTTATTCCAAACAACGGGGACTTCTTTTATTTTATAGCCTGTTTTTTTAGCAAGCGCCAGAACTTCTATATCAAAACCAAATCGGTCAATTTTAGTTTTAGAAAATATATCGCCGGCCGCTTTGGCGGAAAAACACTTAAAACCTCTTTGGGTGTCATGTATTGACCAAAGCCCGGCAACTATCCGAATTAAATATTTTGAATATTTCCCAAGCAGACGGCGATACCACTGGGCATGCTCATAAATTTTAGAACCGGGTACTTCAATAGAACCGATAACAATGTCGTAACCTTCGTCGAAATGGGGCCAAAAATTTTCAATTTGCTCAATGGACGTGGAATTATCGGCATCGGTGAAAAGCCGATAGTCGCCTTGCGCCTGAATCATTCCCTGCCGCACCACGTAACCCTTGCCATTATTTTTAGTGTTGGCTATTGCGCTGAACTCTGGCTTATTGCTGATAAATTCCGACACCGCTTCAACCGTCCGGTCGCTACTACCATCGGAAACTATAATGGCTTCCCACGAATAATTCTGCTTGGAAAAGTAATTATAAATTGCTTCAAGCGTGGCTTTTATTTCATTTTCTTCGTTATAAGCAGGTATGATGACGGATAAATGTTTGGGCATCAAAATAAATTTTAGCAAACTTACGATTTTTTATCCAGATAGCTTTGGAGCAATATCGCAGCGGCGACGGCGTGCTGGTTTTTTGCCCCGGATTTTTCCGCTTCTTTGGTTGTAAAAATTTCATTGTAAAATTCCAACGGAACATTAATTTGCCGCGCTAATTTTTCCGCCCAATTTTCCGTTTCCGTTGTTTGTGGAGTCGGTTTCATTTGTTTATTCAGAGGCAGGCCGATGACAATTTTATAAATTTCTTCTTTTTTTATTACGCCATTTAATTCAGAAAATAATTTCTCATTATTTTCCAAAGTTTTATAAGGAAATGCCAATCTATTGTTATCATCAGAAATTGCCAGCCCGATCCACTTTTTTCCGTAATCAATAGCAAGAATTTTCATGCCTCAATTGTAATCTTAATTAATAAATAAAAAAAGCCCCACGGTGGTGTTACCCGTGGGGCTTGCCTCCGATGGCGAGTCGGAGCGCATGAGACCCTTTTAGGGTCCTGTTTTTGTTCCGGCGCAGGTCATGCGCCGTTGTTTCATATCAGCATACGGCCAATCTCCTTTCTCCGGCAGAAAGGCAATAGATGCCGGTTCTATGGGGGAGAGCCGCGGCAGGTACGATGCGACTCTCCCCGGCTTTGCCCGGCGACGGGGACTATTTCTTCCCGCCGCCTTTGCGCTCCGCGGCACAGGCCTCGGAAAAGGTCATTGCTTGCGCCAATCGCGCCTTCATTGCGGGCAGCACGTCCGACCGTTCCTTGGGTGCGGGCATTGATTTTGGCGGCTTTTTGGGCGGTCCGCCAGCACTGGCCTTGTTGCCGCCCCCGCCGGGCATACCCCACTGGGAGGCAACAACTTGGGACCTGTGACACACTAATACCAGGCCATGAGCCTTCCGAAACTCCTCGTCAAAAGACATGCCACTCCTCCTTTCTTTCGGAAAACAAGTTAGGGGTGATTTTTGGCCTATTTTATTGTTAATATCCCCATTTTATCATAAAATAATCATTCCGTCAAGACCATGGCGCCATTATCCGTAACCACCACCGTGTGTTCAAAATGGGCCGATAAAGAGCCATCAAGCATCTCATAGCCAAAACCGTCTTTAGATAATTGAACTTCTTTGCTTTTTAAAGCGACCATCGGCTCAATTGCCAACACCATTCCGGGTTTCAAAACCGGCCCCTCACCTTTTTTGCCATAATTAGGAACATTCGGTTCTTCATGAACGGCGTAGCCAACGCCATGGCCGACCAAAATTTCTATAACATGAAAACCATTGCTTTTAATATAATTTTCAATCGCATATCCGATATCACCGATGTGATTTCCCGGTTTCGCTTGCCCAATCGCAATCTCTAATGCCCTTTTGGTGACGCTAATCAATTTCTTTTTTTCATCGGTCAATTCGCCAATGCCAATGGTAATTGCCGCATCGGTAAAAAGATTTTTATATTCAACGCCCAAATCCAATTTTAAAATATCTCCATCTTTTAAAATAATTTCATCAGAGGGTATGCCGTGAACAACAACTTCATTAAGCGACGCGCAAATCGCCGCCGGATAGGGTTTATCGGCAAAACTCGGCTTGTATCCTTCAAAAGAAGGTTTGGCTCCCCGCGCCGAAATTATCTTTTTGGCACGCTCGTTTAAAAAACCGGTGCTGACACCGGGTTTGGCCAGATTTAAAATTTCTTTGAGAACTTCGGCTAAAATCTTCCCGCCTTGTTTTAAAATTTCTATTTCTTCTTTTGTTTTGATTGTGATGGCCATATTTTGTCTAAAGCTTTTAGAATATCTATATGAATTTTCATTATTGACTGTTCGCCGTTTATTTCTATGATTTTTTTCTGTTTTTCCAAAAATTGTATAACCGGCAAAGTATATTTATTAAAAACTTTAAGCCTTTTATCAATAACTTTTTTAGTATCAAGTTCCGGCAAATCTTTGCGATGCCGTTTTAAATTTCTTATATAAACTTCTTCTGGAGAAATCCAAACATGGAAAATAAAAAAGTTGTCGTCGTAAAATTTATGAAGAAGTGGCAATTCTTTTTTCGCTTCTGTTTTAGAACGCGGCGAAGCGCTCATTATCAATCCTTTTTTAGCGCGCGCCACCTTCCTGATTTCATCATTAATCAGGTCGGCAACAAAACTAAAATTGACCAAGGCGCCGCTGTGCATATGGCGACGTTCTTTGGCTACGTCATAAATTTTGCCCTCTAACCTAATCGTTCTTTTAGAGCCGCCATATGCCTTTTCCAGCAACTTACTTGAAATTATATGAACCAGTCCGAATTTTTCCGCCAAAAGTTCGGCTTGGGTGTCTTTTCCCGAACCGGGCCGCCCAAGAAGAATTATCGCTATTTTTTTAGAACCCTTCATATTCGCGCATCACCAGTTGGGACTTAACTTGCTTCATGGTTTCCAAGACCACCGAAACAACAATCAAAAGCGCGGTGCCGCCAATAGTCAGTGTGGTTATTCCCGTAAAAGATTGAACCAAAATCGGCAGAACGGCAATCACTCCCAAAAAAATGGCGCCGATTAAAACCACCCGATTTAAAATATGTTTAATATACTCGGCCGTTGAATTGCCCGGCCTGATGCCCGGAATGAATCCTCCTTGTTTTTGAAGGTTTACCGATATTTGATCCGGGTCAAAAGTTACGGCGGTGTAAAAATAAGTGAAAAGAATGACCAGAACGAAATAAAGAAATCCGTAAATGAATTGATTGTTCATTAAGAGAGCCAGAGAGCGCGCGCCTCCGGAAAGCCAAGCAACATCAAAAGCCGAGAGAACCTGGGCAATAAGCTGTGGAAAAAGCAAAATTGAAAGAGCAAAAATAATCGGGATAACGCCGGCCTGATTGACTCTCAGCGGCAAATGAGCCATTGAGCCGCCAAAAATCCGATTGCCGCGCACCCTTTTGGCGTAAGCCACCGGAATGGCTCTTTCGCCTTCGGTAACCAGAACCACGCCGGCAATAACTATTAAAGACACCGCGATAAAAGCCAAGTAAGTCGGAATCTGAGACGAATCGTAAGTAAGCAGGGTTTGCTTTAAATCAATCGGCAGGCGGGCGATAATGCCGGCAAAAATCAGAAGGGAAATGCCGTTGCCGACGTTTTTTTCCGTTATAAGCTCGCCAAGCCACATCAAAAAAATTGATCCGGCAACCACCACGAAGACCGAAGAAATAAATGTAATAGGATTTCCGCTGGCAATAATTTGCTGGTTTCTCAATAACACCAAAAGCCCGTATCCCGAAAAAGCGGCCATCGGAACGGACAAATACCGTGTGTATTGATTAAATTTTTGCCGGCCGATTTCTCCTTCTTCGTTAAAAAGTTCTTTTATCGATGGAATAATCTGGCTTAAAAGCTGCATAATGATTGAAGCGGTAATGTAAGGGCCGACGCCGAGCATCACAATGGAAAGGTTTGACAGGGCGCCGCCGGAAAAAATATTTAGCAGGCCAAAAAGCTGGTTGCCTTCAAAAAAAGATTTAAGCCGTAAAACATCAACGCCCGGGACCGGAATGGTGGCCATAAGGCGAAAGACGGCCAGAAGCGAGAGCACAAAAAAAATCCGATTTCTTAAGTCCTTTATTTTAAAAATTTGAATTATTTTGTTAAACATATATTTTCATCAACGAATAGCGCCTCCTGATTTAGTAATTTTATCACGCGCCGATTTTGACAGCAAAACATCTTTGAAAATAAGTTTTTTACCAATTTCGCCTTTGCCCAAAATCTTAACTCTTGATAAATTTAATGTTTCGGGGCTGACAACTTCGCCTTCTTTAAACCGCTTGTTAATGTCTACCAAATTAAAAATTGCCGGTTTTTCATATAAACTCTTAAAAGCGTGTTTGGCCCGGCCGCGTGTTTTCGGCATTCTCATCATGGTGTCGCGAACGGCCGGGCGGATTTTGGCGCCGGCCCGGGACTTCTGGCCTTTTATGCCCCGACCGGAATAGCCTCCGCGTTTGCCGCCGCGAGCGATTCTTCGTGATTTTTTTAATCTATGTTTTGATTTTATATTGTGTAATTGCATTATTTGCTTTTTAGTTTTTTCAAAGCTTCTATCGCCGCCCGCGCGTTATTAAGCTTGTTGGTGGTTGTTCCTAAAATCTTGGAAGATATGCTGCTGATGCCGGCCAAACTTACAATAATCCTGACCGGCCCGCCAGCCACAATGCCATGACCAGCTTTAGCCGGTTTTAAAAGCACGAGAGCGCTGGCAAATTTTCCCATGACTTCGTGGGGTATGGTGCCGTCTTTTATAGGAACTTTAATCAATCGTTTTTTAGCGGATCTGGCCGCTTTTTCTATTGATTCGGAAGTATCAGCCCCTTTATCAACCCCAACGCCAACCCGGCCCTTGTGATCGCCTAAAATTACCGTAGCCCGAAAACGAAAACGTTTGCCTCCCGCCACTACCCGGGTAACACGCCTGATATCTAAAACCTTTTGTTCAAATTCCGATTTTTCTCTCGGAAATCTCTTTTTGAAGTTTTCTTTTCTTCTGATAACCATAATTTTTAGAATTTTAATCCTCCTTCGCGGGCCCCTTCGGCAAGCTCCGAAATTATACCATGAAATTTATAACCGCCCCTGTCAAAAACAACGTTTTTAACGCCGCGAATCAGAGCTTTCTTGGCCAATATTTTTCCGATTTCGCGAGCAATTATTTTTCTTGATTTTGATTTTGATTTTATTTCTTTATCAGAAACCGAGATTAAAGTTTTTTGCGCCTCATCGTCAATCAGCTGAATAAAAAAATGCCTGTTTGATTTAAAAACCGAAAATCGCGGCCGCTCAGCGGTCCCTTTTATCTTTGCTCTTATCCTTTTATGTCTAATTATTCTTGGTTTCATGTTTCATGTTTTAAGCCGTTGTTCCGGCGACTTTTTTTCCGGCTTTCTTTTTTATAACCTCGCCGACATAACGAATGCCCTTGCCTTTATATGGCTCTGGTTTTTTTAAAGCCCTGATGTTCGCGGCGGTTTGGCCGACCAACTCTATTGAAGCGCCGTTTACGGTTATGGTATTTTTTAGAACACTAACATTAACGCCCTCGGGGATTTTAAAAACAACGGGGTGGGAAAAACCAATATTCAAAACTAAATCTTTATCCTGTATTTGCGCTTTAAAACCAACGCCTTCAATTTCCAGTTTTTTCTCAAAACCCTTATCAGCGCCCAGCACCATATTGGCAATAACCGCCCTCGCCGTCCCCCACAACGCCGGCGTTTTTTTAGAATTTGCCACCGGGACGACCGACAGCCGGCCATTTTCAATAATTATCTTAAGTTCTCTCGGAACTTCAAACTGAAGCTCGCCTTTCGGCCCCTTTACTTTTATCAGTTTATCTTCAATAACAATGTTTATATTTTTGGGAATCTCTATTAATTTTTTGCCAATTTTACTCATATCTTTACCATATTTCAAATAGTATTTCGCCTCCCAGACAGGCTTTTCGCGCTTCTTTATTGGTCATTAATCCCTTCGGGGTGGAAATAACGGAAAAGCCATGGCCATTTTTAACACTCTTAATTTTAGACGCCCCGACATAAATTCTTTGCCCCGGCCTGCTGACTCTTTTAATAGCGCTCATTACCGCGGGATATTTTAAATTGATTTCTATAAATTTTTTACCGCCTTTGGCCTGCTTCGCCGAAGCTCCAGCATGGCGAGCAGAAAAATTTTCAATATAACTTTCTTTTTTTAAAATTTTTGAAATTTCTAATTTTATTTTTGAGAGCGGCACAATAACCGTCTTGTGGCCGGCTTTTTGGGCATTTCTTATCCTTGTTAACATGTCGCTGATTGGATCGTTCATAGGTTTGAAATTTCAATATATCGATATATTGATATGTTATTGATTACCATGAGGATTTTTTAATTCCGGGAATTTCGCCGCGCCTGGCCATTTCCCTAAAGCAAATGCGGCAAAGACCGACATCTCTTATATAGCCATGGCGGCGCCCGCATCTAAAACAGCGCCTGACAACACGGGTGATGAATTTCGGCTTTTTCATTGCTCTCGCAATTTGTGATTTTTTAGGCATTTTGTTTGATATTTCGAAATATCGATATTTTTAGATTTTAATGGGGAATCCTAATGTTTTGTAAAGTTTAATCGCTTCGTCGCGATTTTTAGCCTTAACCACAACGGTTATCTCAAAACCAAAAATATTGCGTACTTCCTCCCCTGAGATTTCCGGAAAAACAATATGTTCTTTTACGCCAATTGTCAAGTTGCCGTTCTTATCAAGCGATTTGGCGTCCAGCCCCCGAAAATCCCGGGTTCTGGGAAGCGCTATATTAACCAAACGGCTTAAAAAGTCGCGCATTTTTGCTCCTCTTAAGGTAACAACGGCTCCGACAACCATGCCTTGGCGGATTTTGAAATTAGCGATAGATTTTTTAGCCAGCGTGGTTTTCGGTTTCTGGCCCGTTATCAAAGCCAGATCGCGCATCACAATTTCCAAAAATTTTTCGTCCCTGACCGTCCGGCCGAGACCAACGTTAATAACCACCTTCTCAATCCTATTTTTTAAATCTGTTATATTTCGCTTTTGCATTTTTTACAAACTCTTATTTTTTTATTATCGATTAAAATTTTACGACCAATCCTGGTCGGCTTGCCGCAATTTTTACACACAATCATCACGGATGAGGCGGAGAAAGATCGCGGAACTTCAATTTTTTCCCCTTTTTTGCCGGCCGTTTTTGGCCGCTGATGCTTCTTTTTCAAATTTATATTTTCAACAATAACTTTATTGTCCCCGGGCAGGACCTTTATCACTTTCCCCTGCTTTCCCCTGTCTTTGCCGCTAATCACTATTATGTTGTCGCCTTTTTTTATTCGCATATGATTACAGCACTTCGGGCGCTAAAGAAATTAATTTTATAAACCCCTTTTCTCTAAGCTCTCGCGCCACCGGGCCGAAAATGCGGCCGCCTTTCGGTTCAAGCCCGTCCACAATAACGGCGGCATTGTCATCAAACCGGATGTAGCTTCCATCTTTTCTTCTATAGGCCTTTTTTTGGCGCACAATAACGGCCTTGACGATATCTTTTTTCTTAACCGCTTTCCGGGGTTCGGCTTCCTGCACCGAAGCCACAACAAGATCCCCGAGCTCCGCATAGCGCCTTCCGGTTCCGCCGACGACTCTAAAAACCCGGATGGTTTTTGCGCCGGTGTTGTCCGCGACTTTTAAAATCGTTCTTGTTTGTATCATAATTTTTTGACCACCACCCAATGTTTATCCTTAGAAATCGGCCTTGTTTCTTTAATCAAAACCTTGTTGCCGGTATGAAACTCTCCCTTTTCATCGTGAGCCTTGTATTTTTTACTAACTTTATAAAACCGCTGATAACGCGGATGTTTTTTAAACTCCCCGACCTTCACAACAACCGTCTTATTCATTTTGTCAGAAATTATTGTTCCTTTAAATGTTTTTGACATATTATTCTTTGCTGATGAATTTAGTTTTAACCGGCAATTTATACGCCGCTCTTCTCATCGCCTCTTCGGCTAATTCGCGGGAGACCCCGTCCATTTCAAAAAGAATCCTACCCGGTTTTATAGGAACCACATAATGGCTGACAGCACCCTTGCCTTGGCCCATCGGCATTCCTTCGCCTTTTCTGGTAACCGGCTTGTCGGGAAAAATTCTAATCCAAATTTTTCCGCCCCTGGCGATATAACGCGTCATCGCTCTTCTCGCGGCTTCAATCTGCCTGGCGGTCAGCCACGATCTGCCTTGCGATTTTAAGCCGTAACTTCCGAAAGCAAGCGAAGTACCGCGGGTTTCAATGCCGGAAAAACGTCTTCTGCCCTTATGCCATTTTCTATGTTTTACTTTCTTGGGAATTAACATTATTTTTGAGATGCTTTAGCATCGAATACTTCGCCTTTATAAATCCAGACTTTGACGCCGATTTTACCGTAAACGGTCATCGCTTCATCAAGAGCGTAATCAATGCCGGCTCTTATGGTCTGAAGCGGCACCTTGCCCTTACTAAGCCATTCACGCCGGGCCATTTCGCTGCCGTCAAGGCGGCCGGCAATAAAAATTTTCGCCCCCAAGACGCCTTTTTGAGACATTATTCTTTCTAAAGTGCTTTTCATCACCCGCCTGAAGGGCATTCTTTTTTCCAAATCAGAAGCAATATTTTGGGCGACAATTTTGGCGTCGGTCTCCGGCTTTTTTATTTCATTAACGGTCAATTTCAGATCCCACTTTCCGGTGCCATAACGCTTTTTTTCGCGGGCGTTTTTAACGATGCTTTCTAATTTCTTCTTCAGGTCGGTAAGGCCGGTGCCGCCTCTTCCAATAATGAGGCCAGGCTTGGCGGTGTTTAAAATAACCGATAAATTGTCTCCCGAGCGCTCAATTTCAACTTCGCCGAGCCCCAGCCGGCCATATCCCGTTTTTAAATATTCCCGAATCCTGAGATCCTCTTCCAAAAAAAATCGAAACGATTTTTTATTGAGCCAGCGCGAACGCCAATTTTGGATTATACCAAGCCGAAAATTTATTGGATGAATTTTGTTTCCCATGGTTTTATCCTATTGCCTTCCTTCTAAATATTCTTCTTGTAAATCCTCCTAATTTTCTTGCCGGTTTTATCTCTTTTGGCGTCTCATATTTCGGAGCAGCCGGCTTTTCTCCCCCGCCCTGGATTTCTTTCACCGCCACTTTTGTTTTTGTCTTTGTCTTCATCTTCCTGGCTGTCGGCGTTTTTTCTTCCAGAATTAAAGTCAAATGGCTGGTTTTTTTCTGAATCGCGGCCGCCCGGCCGAAAGCCCGCGGCCTGAAACGCTTGAGCATCGGCCCGCCGTCAACAAAAATATTTGAAATAAATAAGTTGTCGGCCGATAAATTAAAATTATGGACGGCGGAAGCCGCGGCCGATTTTAATAATTTCAAAACCGGCAAAGCCGCCCTTTTATCCAGGAACTTAAGCTGATTCTCGGCATCTTTAACAGGCATTTTTTTAACAAGATCCGCCACGGCCCTAACTTTCCTCGGCGCCACCGCTAAATTATTCAAATGGAATTTGTATTGCATAAATTTATTTTGCCGCGGGCGGAACGGTTTTTGCCTTCTCGGCTTCGGCCGCTTTTATTTCAAGTTCTTTCTGAATTTTACCGCCGTGACGGACGAATTTTCTCGTCATCGCGAATTCGCCCAATCGGTGTCCGACCATTTCTTCTATAATAGCAACCGGCACATGCGTTTTCCCGTTATGAACGCCGAAAATAAATCCGACCATTTCGGGAGAAATTACGCAGTCGCGCGACCAGGTCTTAACAACCGTCTTGTCTCCGGGTCTTAATTTGCTTATTTTTTTGAGCAGTTTGGGATCCACCCAAGGACCTTTTTTAATACTTCGCGACATAGTTTATTTCTTTCTCCTTCTGATAATAAAAATGTTTGACCTTTTGTTTTTCTTCCTGGTTTTGTGGCCGCCGGTGATTTTGCCCCACTTAGTTTTCGGCCTTTTAGTGCCTCTGACTGCCCGACCTTCGCCGCCGCCGTACGGGTGGTCTACAGGATTCATCGCCGAGCCGCGCACGGTGGGACGGATGCCGAGCCAGCGGGAACGACCGGCTTTGCCGATGGTAATTGTATTCCATTCGCTGTTTGAAAGAGCACCGATTGAGGCGTATCCGTTATCCTTAACTTTTCTGATTTCAGATGAAGGCATAAGAATATGGGTATAGCCGCCTTCCTGCGCCATTATTTGAACGGAACCGCCGGCCGAACGGGCCAGCTGGCCGCCTCTCCCCGGAACAAGTTCAACATTATGGACAAAAGTACCTATCGGAATATTTTTAAGCGTCAGCCGGTTTCCAGTTTGAAGAGGCGCGTTTTCCGAAGTTATCACCGCATCATCGACTTTCAAGTCGCGAGGCGCCAGAATATACCTTTTCTCGCCATCTTTGTACACGATAAGAGCAATAAAAGCCGTACGATTGGGATCGTATTCTATGGAAGCCACTCGTCCGGCGATATTATACTTGTCCTGCTTGAAATCTACAAGACGGTAAAGTTTTTTATGGCCGCCGCCCTGGTGGCGCGTGGTTATCCGCCCCCTGTTGTTTCTGGCGGAAGTTCTGTTTTTCCCCCTGGTTAAACTTTTTTCCGGCTCGCTCTTAGTGATGGCGGAAAAATCAACGCCGGTCATTTCGCGCCTTCCTTCTGAAGTTGGTTTGTAGATTTTTATTGTCATTTTAATTCTATGCTCTGGCCTTTTGCCAAGGCGACAACGGCTTTTTTATAGCCGCTTTTAAACCCCAGATTTTTTCCGACCCGCCGGGATTTTTTGGGAACATTGATAATATTTACCCCGACAACCTTGACATTGTAATTTTTGCTGATGGCTTTGGCGATTTCAATTTTATTGGCCGAGGGCGCTGCTTTAAAAACATATCTGTTCAGTTTCTGGCCGGACAAGGCCTTTTCGGTTGTTACGGGGGAAAGCAAAACACTATCGGATTCGAATATTTTTTTGGCCGGCTCCGCTTTTTTGGGAGTCTCAACGCGCTCGGCAACGGGTTTTGATTTTTTTCCAAAAAGTTTATTTAGCAACGGCATATTTTTTATTTAAATATTCAACGCCTTCTTTTGTTAAAATCAAATATTGATATTTTAAAATATCCAAAATGTTTAAATTATTTATATTGGCGATTTCAAGGTTTGGTAAATTTCCGGCCGCTTTTTTTATTGTTTCGTCTTTGCCATCCGTAACCAAAAGGCTGTTTTTAATTTTCGGAAAATTTTTCATAATCATTGCCATTTCTTTGGTTTTGGGAGTTTTTAGTTTCAAATCATCCAAGACTAATAATTCATTATCTTTGGCTTTGGCGGAAAGCGCGATAAGAAAGGCCTTACGCGCCATTTTCTTGTTTATATTTAATTTAAAATTTCTTTCGCTTGTCGGCCCGAAAGTGATGCCGCCATGCCGCCAGAGTGGTGAGCGTATCGAACCATGGCGAGCCCGGCCGGTGCCTTTCTGCTTCCAGGGCTTTTTTCCTCCGCCGGAAACCTGGGCTCGGTCTTTGGTTGAGGCCAAAACCGGTCTTTTATTTGCCATTGAGACTCTTACAACTTGATGCACCAAATCGGCATTCCAAGGCAAACCAAAAATGGCTTCGTTAAGCCCTAATTCCAAAACTTCCTTTCCTTCTTGATTGTATACTTTAATTGCTATTGACATAATTCATAAAATATGCTAAAATGGTAGTATAAATTTGTGTTGTTTGTCAACTGAGAATCACGCAAAAACCGCAAAGGGAGATAAATCATGAACCGTAAACAGTGGTTTAATACTACTGTTGCTGTTGCCATTCTGGTTTTGTTGGGATGGATAGTCTACGTTGTCTGGTAAAAATCACGTAACAACTGGAAGTCCCGCTAAGAGCGGGACGAGGAGGGTGAAACCATGAGCAGAAATCGCATGATTGTCGCTGTCGCTGCGATCGTCGTCCTATTGGTCGGCCTGATGGGGGTAGCGTACTATATGACCAATCGGGCGACCCCCAAGGCCAAGGTGACCAAGAAGGTCACTCTCAAGCAGAGGGTGACGGTTCTCGAGAAAAAGGTGGTTGTCCTCGATGAGAGGATGACTGCTGTCGAGAAGAGAGTGACCAAACTCGAGAACCCGCCCACGCCCGCCCCGCCGCCTGCGCCGCCCGCGCCCGTGATCGCCCCGACCCCACCGACCCCGCCCGCGGCCCCCATCACCAAGCCGTCAACGAATGACGGTTGGCGGAACGTCACCACCAAGAAAGGGTGGATCCGCCTCGGACCGCCTTCAACGGTACCGCCCCCGAAGGTTCCCGTTAAGGGAATCGAGGGGCCGGACATCCGATGAGTCGGCTGTGGGTGGTGGCGCTCCTGTTTGTGGCTCTCGCCACGGCAGGATGCGCCGCTACGCCTGGAGGTTGGAGCGTAAACTTCAACCTCAATCTGGTGGACGGCTGGTACTACCCTTACTACCCCACCGGGTACTGGAGAGTGGGGTACTGGGGAGAGGTCTGTGAGTATAGGCCTTTCTACCGGCCCTACCGCGCCTGTCACAAAGTATGGGTTCCCAGAGAATGGGTACCCTACTAAAATCTCGCTTCGGCGAGTGCCCCCGCGCAATACGGGGGCTTCGTCTTTTTTAAGAACTTTTTATTACTACTAGCGTCCCCTTTCTTCCCGGAACTGCGCCCTTAAGCGCAATCAGATTATTTTCGCTGTCAACTTCAACGACTTCCAAATTTTTAACCGTTACCCTGTCGCCGCCCATCCGCCCCGCCATCTTCATTCCTTTAATGACATGCTGGGGCCACGAAGCGCCGATTGAACCCGGCGCGCGATGGCGATCTTTCTGGCCATGGCTTTTGGGCCCGCCATGGAAACCGTGCCTTTTGACAACACCCTGAAAACCCTTACCCTTGCTTATTGCCACAACCGTAACTTTGTCGCCCACATTAAAATCAGAAATTTTTATTTCGTCACCAGCTTTCAGTTCTGTAGAGTCAACGCGAAATTCTTTTAGCCATCTTAAGTTTGTGATTTGTGATTTGTTTGGAATTTGGGATTTGGGGTTTGGGATTTTAGCCAAGTGTCCGCGTTGCGGCTTCTTAATGCTTTTTTCCTTCCTGAAACCGAATCCAACCTGAATAGCGGAATAACTGTCTTTATCCTTTGTTTTGATTTGGGTAACAAAATTTGGCCCGCTTTCTATCAAAGTCACCGGCACAACATCGTTCCCCTTATATACCTGGGTCATCACCAATTTTTTTCCGAGTAAAAACTTCATATTTTATTTATAAACTAAACGCCCCGCAGTTGCGGGGCGTTTAGTTTTCTATACCTATACCCCTTGCCATTACATTTTTATTTCAATATCCACTCCCGCCGGCAAATTAAGATTCATTAAAGCGTCAATGGTTTTTGCCGTCGGGCTCAAAATATCAATCAAGCGCTTATGAACCCGCATTTCATATTGGTCGCGGCTGTTCTTATGAACAAAAGTGGAAGAATTAACGGTATATTTTCGCGTTTCGGTCGGCAAAGGAATCGGCCCGATAACTTGAGCCCCCTGCCGCTGCGCCGTTTCAACAATCTGGCGGGCCGAGGAATCAATTATTTTATTATCATAGGCCTTGATTTTAATCCGGATTTTTTGTTTTATTTCTTCCTTTTCCTTTTTTTTAACCATTTTACTTTAAAGAACAATTATTATAACGACAGTAAAATTTCTTTTCTTATTTATTAATTTTAGTCACCACGCCGGCGCCGACAGTCTTGCCGCCTTCTCTAATGGCGAATTTCTGTTTTTCTTCCAAAGCCACCGGAGCAATAAGTTTTACGGTGAATTTAGCCGTGTCGCCGGGCATAACCATTTCAACCCCCTGCGCCAAAGCAACTTCGCCGGTAACATCAGTGGTCCGGATGTAGAATTGCGGTTTGTAATTGGTGAAGAATGGAGTGTGGCGGCCGCCTTCTTCTTTGGTCAGCACGTAAACTTCGGACTCAAAATCAGTGTGGGGCGTAACCGACCCCGGTTTGGCTAAGACCTGGCCTCTTTCAACATCTTCTTTCTTCAACCCCCTCAAAAGAATGCCGGCATTGTCGCCCGCTTGGCCTTCATCAAGGGATTTGTTAAACATTTCAATGCCCGTGACAACAGTTTTAGCGGTCGGCTTAAGTCCGACAACTTCAACTTCATCGTTTAATTTGACGAGCCCTCTTTCAATCCGGCCGGTAACAACGGTGCCGCGGCCTTCAATGGAGAAAATGTCTTCAATAGGCATAAGGAAAGGTTTGTCGGTATCGCGGACCGGATCCGGAATATATTCATCAAGCGCTTTGACCAGCTCTAAAATCGGCTTGGCCGCTTCATCATCCGGGGACTTGGCTTCCAGGGCTTTTAAGGCCGAACCGCGAATAACTGGGGTTTTCTCGCCGTCGTAATGATATTTGGTCAAAAGTTCGCGGATTTCAGCTTCAACCAAATCAACCAGTTCCGGATCGGAAACCATGTCAACTTTGTTAAGAAACACAACAATTTTAGGAACGCCGACCTGATAAGCCAAAAGAATATGCTCTCTGGTCTGGGGCATCGGACCGTCGGTGGCGGCAACAACCAAGACTGCGCCGTCCATCTGGGCTGCGCCGGTAATCATGTTTTTGATGTAATCGGCGTGTCCCGGAGCATCAATATGGGCATAGTGGCGTTTTTCGGATTCATATTCGGAATGATGAAGTTGAATAGTAATACCGCGCTCTTTTTCTTCCGGCGCCTTATCAATATCATCAACTGATTCCGCTTTCTTCGCCAAACCCTTCATAAAAAGGATTTTAGTTATTGCCGCCGTTAAAGTGGTTTTGCCGTGGTCAACGTGGCCGATAGTGCCAACATTAACGTGGGGCTTTGTTCGTTCAAATTTTTCCGCCATATTTTTTCTTGATTATTTAATAAATTACGCACTTATCTCATTTAACACGCAAATTCCATTTTAGTCAATATAGATAAATCTGTCAACAGTATGTACAAAAACAAAAGTCGCGAATCCGGTTCGCGACCCCCTTGAAAAAACTTTTAAACTATTACTCAAGACATATTATTAAAGTGGTGATTGTAGCAATAGTAATTATAAATAATGGCGTAAGAGGAGCATAAGAACTATTAGCTATGGCGTAAGTGCCAACTCCTACAAACCAGACGCTTAAAATAGCAAAACCCTTGATAAGACGTTTCATAGCAACCTCCTATGAAAAAGAACAAAATTGAAACTAAAATTTAATGTTTTGTATATTATATCTAATACGGCAGTTCGTCAACCCAGTATATCAACTTCCGAAACCGAATGCTTTAAAATTTTTTTGTGGCATTCGGTATTTAATTTCAAAAATCTTTCGGAAGTTGTATATCTGGGTCAAGACCGAGGTCTTCGAGGGTGACGTTTTCGTTGTCAGTAAAATCAATATCGGCAAGTTCTAATGATTTTTCGGCTTCAGGCTTTATTTCGTTTGTTTGTGATTTGTTTCGAAGAAGCTCATATTCTTCCATATTTAAAATAACACCTATTGGCTCCCCATCTTCGATAATAAGACATTTGCCCCCGTCTTTAAGTATTTCTTTAATTATTTTATCCATTTATTTTTTGCCGGCGATAATTAACTCGGCGACGTTATTCGGAACTTCCTCGTAGTGGTCAAATTCCATCGTATATGAAGCGCGGCCTTGGCTCATTGAACGGAGTTTGGTGGCATAGCCGAACATTTCAGAAAGCGGCACTTTGGCGTCAACGACTTTTGTCATCGCCCTTTCCGACATTTGTTCAATTTTGCCTCGTTTGCTGTTCAGGTCTCCGGTAATATCCCCGAAAAATTGTTCCGGCACAATCACTTCAACTTTCATAATTGGTTCAAGCAACACCAGATTAGCGCGTTTACTGGCTTCCTGCAAGGCAATGGAAGCGGCAATTTTAAACGCCGCTTCCGAAGAATCAACTTCGTGATAAGAGCCGTCATAAACCGCCGCCTTCATATCAACCATCGGGAAGCCGGCTTTAATGCCTTTTTCCATCGCTTCGCGTACGCCTTTCTCAATTGCCGGAATAAATTCCTGAGGAACAATCCCGCCTTTAATTTCATTTATAAATTCAAAACCCCCTCCTCTGTCGTTCGGCTCAACCCTTATCCAAACATGGCCGTACTGGCCGCGGCCGCCCGATTGCCTGATATATTTGCCTTCGGCCTCGGCAATTTTTTTGACGGTCTCTTTGTAAGCCACCTGCGGCCGGCCGACATTGGCACTGACTTTAAATTCGCGCAGCATCCGGTCAACGATTATTTCAAGATGAAGCTCGCCCATCCCCGAAATGATGGTCTCGCCCGTTTCCTGATCGGTTTTAATCCGGAAAGTCGGGTCTTCATCCGATAAACGCTTGAGCGCCAAACCCATTTTTTCCTGATCGGCTTTTGTTTTCGGTTCAATCTTTTGAGAAATAACCGGTTCGGGAAAAACAATTTTTTCAAGAATTATCGGATTTTCTTCGTCGCAAAGCGTGTCGCCCGTTGTCGTGTCTTTTAAGCCGACGGCCGCGGCAATTTCGCCCGCTCTTATTTCGTCAATTTCTTCCCGCTCGTTGGCGTGCATCAATAAAATCCGTCCGATTCTTTCTTTGGAATCCTTTGTTGAATTCAATATATAAGAGCCCTTGGTAAGCTTTCCGGAATACACGCGAAAATAAGTAAGAGAACCGACGTAAGGGTCGGTGGCGATTTTGAAAGCCAAGGCGGCAAACGGCTCGTTTTCATCGGGATGGCGTTCTATTTCGCCGCCGGTTTTTGGTTCAATACCTTTAGTGGGCGGCACGTCAAGAGGACTCGGAAGGTAATCAATTACGCCATCAAGCACTAATTGAACGCCTTTGTTTTTCAAAGCCGAGCCGCAAAAAACCGGCACAAATTTATTGTCGATAACGGCTTTTCTTATGGCGCTCCTTATCTCATCTTTAGAAATTTCTTGTCTTTCCAAATATTTTTCCATCAGAGCGTCATCGGTTTCAACCGCTTTTTCAAGGAGATGACGCCTCGCAGCCGCTGTTTGTTCTTTAAGATTTTCCGGAACGTCATAATATTCAACTTTTTCGCCATTTTCACCCAAGAAACGAACGGCTTTTTCTTCAATTAAATCAATGACGCCTTCAAATTTATCTTCAATGCCGATGGGCAAAGTGACCGGCACCGCGTTTAATGTCAGCCGTTCATGGATTGACGCCAAACTTTTTTCAAAGGAGGCGCCGGTGCGGTCAAGCTTATTGATAAAACACATCCGGGGAACATTATATTCATCGGCATATCGCCAATTGGTTTCCGACTGCGGCTCAACGCCGGCCACGCCGTCAAAAACCACGACGGCGCCGTCCAAAACCCGCAGAGAGCGCTTGACTTCAACGGTGAAATCAATGTGGCCTGGGGTATCAATAATGTTTATCCGACACTCATGCTCTTTATCGCCATTAAAAAGAGTTGGGGTCCAAAACGTTGTTGTTGCGGCTGCCGTGATAGTGATGCCGCGCTCGCGTTCCTGCTCCATCCAATCCATAATAGCCGCTCCTTCATGAACTTCGCCGATTTTATGGGAAAGGCCGGTATAAAACAAAATCCGCTCACTGACCGTTGTTTTCCCGGCGTCTATATGAGCGATAATCCCAATATTTCTGACCTTTTCAATTGGAAAGTGTCTTTTTTCCATAAAAAATTAGTGACAATAAGACATTATTTATCGAATTCACTGAAAGTTGCTTTACCAATCTCGCCCAGTCTTATTGTATTAAGTAATTCCTTTGAAACATTAAGACTGATTGCATAATCATAAAGTCTTATTAAAAAACCTTCTTTGGAAAATTTCTTTTCCTTATATTCATCTATTATTTGGTTGGTTTCGATTCTTATTTTTTTTGCTTCTTCATTCTTATTTTCCAATTCAAAATATTTTTCCAATTCACGAAACATAATTATCAGGCCTAACAGGATTTTAGTTGCGGTTTCCGGATCAGTTTTATTTAGTCTGATAATATTGTCAACCGACCATTCATTTGATTCCTCCTCGCTTGTTTTTTCTATTTTGTCTTTATCGGTAATATGTGATTCTCTTTCCACAGCCGGTACCTTTTTCTTTCCTTCAATAATTTCTCTTTTTATTGCTTCGTCCAAAAATTTCCTATATTCGTCCGACAAATTTTTGTCTTTATCCAATTCTTCAGCTATTTTTAACCATCCTTCCTCATACCATCGGTCTTTTGCTTGATTAAAAAGTTTTTCTTCTCGGGGAGTTTCCGGTTGGAATCTTTCTTCTGGAATTTGTTGTTCTGATTTAAACTCTTTTGATTCGCTCATAATTTTTATTTTATTTTACCAACTAAAGTGCGCAAAGGCGCGGTTAGCTTCGGCCATGCGATGAGTGTCTAATTTTTTCTTAATGGCCGCGCCCTCATTGTTGGCGGCAAGCATAAGTTCTTCGGCCAATTTAACGGCCATCGGCTTGCCTTTTTTTGACTTAGCCGCATTAATTATCCAGCGAAAGGCCAATTGAATTTTTCTTTCGGGTCTCACCGGTTGAGGCACTTGATAGTTGGCGCCGCCAATCCGCCTTGATCTCACTTCCAAAGACGGCAAAACATTTCTCACCGCTTTGTCAAAAAGTTCCAAAGGGTTGCCCTTGGTTTTTTCTTTAATAATATCAAAGGATTTGTAAACCACTTTCTGGGCCACCGATTTTTTACCTTGGCGCATAATATGATTTATAAACTTGCCGACGGAAGGGCTGTTATAATACGGATCTGTAATATTAACTTTTTTTCTTTTTATTTTTCTTCTCATTTGGGTTTTTTCGTTCCATATTTACTTCTCTGCTGCTTTCTGCCTTCTACGCCCGCAAAATCCAGCATGCCGCGGATAATATGATAGCGGACTCCGGGAAGATCTTTAACTCTTCCGCCACGGACCACTACCACCGAGTGCTCCTGCAAGTTGTGGCCCTCGCCGGGAATATAAGCCGTCACTTCCTTGCCATTGGTAAGGCGGACCCTGGCGACTTTGCGCAAGGCCGAGTTCGGCTTTTTCGGAGTAGTAGTAAAAACCTTCACGCAAACGCCGCGCTTAAAAGGAGACGGCGAAAAAACCGGCCTGTTTTTTAACACATTAAAATAATACTGCAAAGCCGGCGACTTGGTCTTGCTCGCCTTGGGCTTTCTTGGCTTTTTTATCAATTGATGAATCGTTGGACACATAAAGAATAATTTAGCTTTATTTTATATTTTTGTCAAACTGGAAAAACAATCATATAATATATATTAATGTATAAACCGGTGATTTTAGTAATTTTAGACGGATTCGGGCGGGGGCCGGAAAATGCCGCCAACGCCATTTTCAAGGCGAAAAAACCGAATTTTGATTTTATTGAAAAAAATTTTTTGGGGACCAATCTTCAGGCCTCGGGTATTGCCGTCGGCCTGCCTTGGGGTGAAGAGGGTAATTCCGAAGTCGGCCATTTGAATTTAGGTGCCGGCCGGATTGTTTACCAGTACCTCCCGAGAATCATGTTTGCCATTCGCGACGGCTCCTTTTTCAAAAACCCCGAACTTTTAGCGTCCACCGAACACGTCAAAAAAAACAATTCCGCTTTTCACATCATCGGACTCATCGGTTCGGGCAACGTTCACAGCTACATTGACCATCTTTATGCCGCACTTGATTTTGCCAAAAATGAAAATATCAAAGAGGTTTTTATTCACGCTTTCACCGACGGCCGAGATTCGCCTCCGAAAGACGCGCTGATGTTTTATGAAAAACTCCAAAATAAAATTTTGGAAAGCTATCCTTTCGCTAAAGTTTCAAGCTTAATAGGGCGCCATTTTGCTTTAGACAGAGACAATAATTGGGACCGAACTGAAAAGGCCTATAAACTTTTAACCGAAAACACGGGCGAGGTTTTTAGCGATATCAAAAGCGCCATTGAGTCGGATTACGGCAAAAATATTACCGATGAATTTATCGAACCAAAGATTATTCCCAGCACTTCGCAGAGGGACGGAGGACCGATAAAAGACGGCGATGCCGTTTTATTTCTTGATTTCAGAGAAGACAGCGCCAGGCAGCTCACCCGGGCTTTTGTTGAAGATGATTTTAATCATTTCCCCAGAAAAAAAATAAATGATTTATATTTCGCAACAATGACGCGTTATGAAAAAGGCCTGCCCATCAACGTTTTATTTGAACCCTTAAAAATTGAAAGCACTCTGGCCGAGGTTGTTTCCAAAGCCGATAAGTCCCAAGTCCATATTGCCGAAACAGAAAAGTACGCCCATGTCACTTATTTTTTTAACGGCCTGGTGGAGCCGGCTTTCCCAAAAGAAACAAGAGAACTTGTCCCTTCGGAAAAAGATTATAATTTTTCTAAAAGACCGGAAATGGACGCTTTTAAGATAACCGAAAAAATAATTGAGGCTTTAAAATCAAATTGCGATTTTGTCGTCGCTAACTATGCCAATTCGGACATGGTGGGCCATACCGGCGATTTTGACGCCGCGGTTAAGGCCGTTGAAGTTTTAGACAGTGAAATCGGAAAAATAATCGCCGAGGTTTTAAAAAACGATGCCGCCTTAGTCATTACTTCAGACCATGGCAACGCCGATGAAATGATTAATTTACTTACCGGCGCTCCCCAAACCGAACACACGGGAAACCCCGTGCCTTTTTACTTGGTGGCTAAGGACTTAAAACAAGAAAAAGATCCAGAAGAAGTTGAAATTGGAAAATTAGAAACCGGAGGAATCTTAGCCGATGTGGCGCCGACCATTTTAGAGCTTATGGATATAAAACAACCGTCGGAAATGACCGGGAAAAGTTTGTTGAAAATATTGAAATTAAAGTGATTTTGTGCTATAATATTGTGCGCCCTTAGCTCAGTGGATAGAGCACTTGTCTTCGGAACAAGGGGTCGGGGGTTCAAATCCTCCAGGGCGCGTAAAAAATCAAATTACGCCCCCATAGCTTAATGGTAAAGCAGTTGCCTCTTAAGCAATTGATCTAGGTCCGATTCCTAGTGGGGGTACAAAGATTTGACTTATTATTTAGATTATTATAAAAAGTAATCAGTTTTTATTTTGTTTGTTAAAAACAGGAGAATGCCATGCCGTATATTAATCCGGAATACAAACCGGAATACAAAAAGGTTTTAGAAAAAGATCTTCATTTTTTGGCCAATAGGATAAAAATTGCCGCTAGAGAACAGATAGGCGAAATTCCATTAAAACGCACCGCCCCATATCGTTATGTTTGTTGGACATTGGGTATAAAAGCACTGCCGGCAAAACGTTATACATTATTGTCCGGAATTCGAGCATCTTTTGGGGACGCTTTCGATGAATGGTGTCGAAGAAAGAACGTTAATCCGCAAAGAGTGGAATTTGTATCTTGTAATTTTCCTACATTAAATAAAAGAGTTGGTAAACTGGCTCGCAGAATAAAAAAGATGGTAATTGATAGTAAAGATTATTTGAATTTTCAGGGAATTCTGACATATTGTTATACAGAATTGGGGATTAAAAATAACAGACAATGGGGATAATGTCATGGAAAGGCATGTTGCCGGAACTCTCAAGCACTTATATAGAGACGAGAGTTTTTATCCCATAATTATGGCTCCTTACGAAGATGAACAGATTAAGAAAAACGGTGACGTTTATCCAGAAAAGAAGGCATAATTATGGCAAAACAAAAACCATATATCATTAAGGGGACGGATCCGACAGAAGAAGAAATGAGAAAAGAATTAGGCCTTTCCAAAAGAGAGGTCGGGCAAGTGAATAAAACAGTGAACAAGATTATAAAAAAGAAGAGATCGAAAAAAACAAAGAAATAAATCCCGATTGATTTCGGGGTTCTTTTTTTATAGTATTAAGCCACGAGGAGGGTTGGCTGAGCGGTCTAAAGCGCCGGTTTCGAAAACCGGTTGGGGAGCAATCCCCTCACAGGTTCAAATCCTGTACCCTCCGCAGTGCTGAGCACCGGTTCGAGAGACCGATACTCCCTAAGCGGTTGCTAGACCGAAATACTCGGAAAGTTAATCAAAAAACAGCCTCGAATTACGGGGTTGTTTTTGATTGCAATATAGATTCTTCTAAAAAGGTATTTTATCTACGCTCTCTCCGTTATCCTCACTTTCAACTTCACCACCTTTCTTTATTTCCTTGCGAATTTTCTCAAATTCGTTCTGCACTTCAGATAAACGTGTTTTACAATCTTTAACCAACTTAGCCCCTTCTTTAACTTTTTCCAAACCAGCTTCAACGTCAACTTCTTCCTGGTTTTCAAACCAGTCTACTATTTCGTTTAACTTGCGAATAGATTCTTTTAAATTAAATTTTTTATCGGCCATATTTTTATTTTTTATTTATTTTCTTAACTTCGGATTCAAATGATCCATCTGATACCGCGACCTCAACTGATTGACTAATTTTCACCTGACTAATATTTTTTATTATAGACCCTCCCGAACTAACAATGCTATATCCCAGTTTTAACTGTCTTTCCGGATTATGCGCTAATAAAAGATTCTCAAGAGATGAAATTTTCTGTTTTGCCTGCGAAATGCCGCGATTCATATTAGTTAAAAAGATATTCGGATATTCGGCGAATATTCTTCCTAATTCCGCTATTCTAGAGCCAAGGGAAATAAATGACTGTTTTAAAGATTCTTCCGCTTGATTGAATTTTTTAAAAATTGACTCAAAATTTGTTTCAATGGTTTTAAAGCAATTATTGACTGTTTCTCTGCCGCTAAATAATGCACTACTAAAAACATTGAATA
>Ga0209518_1001326_pt1 | contig 27059 bp, 37 predicted proteins | sample RifGroB1_FD_183993 | JGI IMG/M metagenome (GOLD analysis project Ga0209518, IMG submission 183993) | Groundwater microbial communities from Rifle, Colorado, USA - Groundwater B1 (SPAdes) (version 2) | ecosystem: Environmental > Aquatic > Deep subsurface > Groundwater | place: Rifle, Colorado...
GTTGGAATTTTTAAGAGAAGTTATTAATTTAAAAATCTGTACTTAATTAAAGTATATATAGCTTCAACACCATCTTTCCAATTAATTTTCTTACCTTCATTTTTTTCCCTAGGGTGGTATGATATCGGGATTTCCACAATTTTTATCCCCTTTTTCGCAATTTTAGCAGTCACTTCTGGGCAGAATTCAAATTTTTTGCATTTTAATTTTATATTCTTTATTATATCTGCCTTGAACACTTTATAACAAGTAGCTTCATCTGTTATTTTTATCCCATATAACAAGTTTGCAAGTTTGCTAAGAAATACCCCTCCAATATAAAATGAAAAATGAGAACGTTCATGTTTCCCTTTCCCAAGATTTCTAGAGCCATATACCACTTTTGCTTTATTTTTTATTATTGGGTCAATTAATTTTTGATAATCATTTGGGTCATATTCTAAATCTGCGTCTTGAATAATGACTATGTCTCCTGTTATCTTTTTCAGACCTGTTCTTATTGCACTCCCCTTTCCAATATTTTTTTCATGATAGAATATATTTATATTTCTCTTCTTTATATTTTTTAAAATATCTCTTGTTCCGTCTGTAGAAAAATCGTCTATTATGATTATTTCTTTTTCTATAGACAAAGGAGTTTTATCTATCCTATCTAATATTTCCAAAATTGTTCTTTTTTCATTGTAGGCAGGAATTATTACTGACAATTTCATATTTTTATTTATATTAAGATATTAATTTATATTTTTTATAATGATAAGGTTTATATTCTTATCTAAAGATTAAAATTTATTAAAATGGATATTTGTTTACTTAACCCGACAAACAGCTTAAAAGGAGAAGCAATGAATAAAGATTTAGCTGGAGGACTCGGAACTCTTTCTGATTTTGGCGGGTCTTTTACCTCAAAGGTTCTATCTTTTATTAAAAAAAAGAGCGTTATTCTACCAATAATATCTTTTGCATATATTCAGGCCATTTTAAAGAAAAAAGGACATAATGTGGCATATGTTGAAGGAGATAATATTACTAAAAAATATGATTTAATTTTAGTATATGGATCAATAGTTGACTTCAAAAATGAAGTAGATATTTGCAAAAAAATTAAACATAATTTTCCCTCAACAAAGATAGGTTTTTTTGGAAGTTTTCCAAGCATTAGACCTGATTTATTTAATGAATTTGATTTTGTAATTATCGGTGAAGCAGAAAGTTTTTTTTTATATGAATTCAAGAGTATGAATCAGATAAAAAAGATAACAAATGTGAAGAAAATCCTTAATTTAGATGATTTACCATCTCCTGATTTTGATAATTTTCCAATAGATAAATATTCTTATTTTCCAGCGATAAAGGAAAAACCGTTTTTAGTTTTGCAGATGAGTAAAGGGTGTCCTTATTCTTGCGCATACTATTGCCCATATGGATCTATTCAAGGGAAACAATATAGAAAACGTTCGGCAGAAAATATCTTTGCAGATATTTTAAAGCTTATCAAGAGATATAAAGCAAAAGGAATTCAGTTTAGAGATCCAACTTTTGGAATAGATAAGGCAGAAATAACAAAATTTTGTAATTTAATTATAGATAATAAAATTAAAATAAAATTTGGAATTGAAACAAGAATTGATTTATTAGATAAAGAAATAATTTCACTCATGTTTAGGGCAGGATTGAGAAATATTAATGTGGGGGTAGAGACAATAAATGAGGGTGTGGCTATAATCAATAAAAGAAAGCTTATTGAAATAAAAAAACAAGAAGAAATAATAAGATATTGTGATAAAATTGGAGTAAAAATTTCAGCATTTTATATAATTGGATTATTTGGAGATAGTATTGATTCAATAAAAAAAACTATTGACTACGCAATCAAACTTAATACAAATACTGCACAATTTGTAATTTCTTGCCCATATCCTGGGACAAAATATTACGATTACTTAAAATCTAAAGATTTAATAATTGAAGAAGAAATTGAAAAATTTAATTCTGCAAATTTAGTCTTTAAGCATGACAAGTTAATTCCTAAGGAACTTTTAAAATTAAGAGAGTATTCATTTAAAAGATACTATTTTAGGTGGGGGTATATCTTAAATTTTTTAAAATGGAGAATAAGAGAGTTTTGGTTATAGGCGGTACAGGATATATTGGAGAATCTTTAGTAAAAAAACTAATTTCCAGTAAGTATGATTTAACTTTATTAGTTAGAAGAAAATATTTAATAAACACTAACAAGAATTGTAAATACCTTCTTTCAGATATGCTTAATAAAGAATCTCTTCTTGAAAAAATAAAAGATTTTGATGTTGTTATAGTGTTGGCATCGCTAATAAAATCTATTAATAAAAAAAAATATATTGAGAACTCCATTGGTATTAAAAATATTATAGATGTTTTAAATAAAAATAATATAAATAAAATTATTTATTTTTCCTCACAAAATGTTCTCCTCAAAAATAAAGGGCCTTATGCAAAAAGCAAAGAAAAATCAGAGGGAATAATCAAAAATTCTAATATTCAGTATGTTATAATAAGACCTAATTATGTTTATGGTATAGATAAAAATAATCTTTTTTATAAATTATCTTTTTTAATAAAATATTTTCGTACTGTGATTATAATTGGTAATGGAAATAACAAAATTCAACCAATTTTTAAAGACGATCTATCAGAAATAACTATTAAATTATTGAAAAATTTTAAGGATTTCAAAAATTCTGCTATAAATGTTTCTGGAAATAAATCTCTGTCATTAAATGAGATTATAGCCTTGATTGAAAAAAATTTAAGATTAAAATCATTGAAGTTGCATTTACCCCCAAAATTATTTTATTTATTTAAATCTATTATTCCTTTTGATATTGAGGGAATTGATGAAAGTAGAACAATTAATACTTATTTTAAGAAGCATAATTTTTCCTCATTAGAGTCAAATATTAAGAAGATAACAAGTCTTTTCTAATCATTCTCGTTTTACTAATATAACTAAGAGGGATATTATAGATATAATTATTAAGGTAATCGCCATATACTGTATTAGACGAGCAAATTTGTGCAGGAATTGATATTTGTTATAATTGTCATAAATAGGAGATATTTTTTCATCATATCCTACAGGATAAAGCCACAATTTATGGGTAGAGTAGGCAAAATCCAATGTTGTTGATTTAAGACGGAAAGTTGTTTTATAAATTCTATAATAATCTTCCCCTTTATTTTGTTTGAAGAAAGGGAAATAATACTTTGAATTATCTTTATTTTTTATTGTTTTCACCTCTATTGATTTTAATTTAAAGAAAGAGGTTATATCTTCCATTGTTTTATTAAACTCTGGTTGATCTTTTATAGTCCCCCACCCACAATCATCAACGACACACTCTATATAATAAACAGGTATGTCAACAACCTCTCCTGGAAGCTTATCTTGATTATTTAATATTTCTGACAGGTAATTGGATTCAAGATAATATTTATCATTAAGCGCCCATGTAAATGTTCCCCTATATATCCTCCCATCAGCTACTACCAATGAATAATCTTCAATATTTTTTTCTTTAAAATCCATCAATTCTCCTATGGCTGATTCAACATAAAAATGGTTATGGGTATGAGGAATTTTAAACCCTAAAAATATAATATAAAATAAAAATAGAGCAATAACAATATATTTTACTTTTACCGCACCCTTAATTTTTTTAAAGATTAAATCTAGAGAGAATGCTGCAGAAGGAATTAAAAAAACTAGAAGAAAAATATAATGTTTAGAAAGTAAAATAATAGAAGCTAGATAGAAAAATGGGATAAATACAAATGATAGAAAAAATATAACATACTCTCTATTCCTGTTGAAAAGTAAAATTAGTCCAAAAAAACCTAAAATAAAGACTAATGGATCATTGTACAAAATAAAAGTTAGGGCCCATATAGAACTTGGCCATGTGCTCCATGGTAATTGTATAGAGTTTCCTAGGAAGAATCCTTTAAAATCTGCTTTAGCCCCCCATCCTGCATCCCATGAATAAAATTTTGCTGCTCTTTCTTCACCTAACCCAAAAACTCTAGTAAACTGAAAATCTAAAATTCCTTTGTCCTGATAAAGAAGATAGTTATGGATTACCGCAGGCAAGAAAAAAATAAATGCTAATAGTGTAAATAAAAGTAATTTTTTGATCAAATTTTTATTGATAATCTCTCCAGTATTTTTTTTAGTTAGATATGTTGCATAAATATATATTCCTGGTATGAAAAAGAAGACATAAAGTTTAGTCATTATTCCCAATCCAATCAATATCCCAGAGTAAGCTATCAGTTTCGTTTTGTTTTCCTTAAAACCAAGAATGAAAAGATATATTCCAGATAAGACGAAAAACATAGTCATTATATCTTGTTCTGCTAGTGTATTTTTTATAAGGAAAGGGGAGAGAGTGGCTAATAATGCTGCAATTAATGAGATTCTTTTATCTCTGAAGAATTCATATGTTAATAAAAAAATAATAATTATTGTAAATGTTCCAAATAATACTGCTGCAAATCTTGATCCAAATTGGGTTATTCCAAAAATAGTGTAAAATATATCTGTTACAAGATGCCATAAACTTGCAGATTGATGATATATTTCTAATTTTCCAGAATCTAAAAACCCTATAGCGTAAATTGCATGACCGACATCATCTGCATGAACATCTAAATTTAGTGCTGCAATAACTCTGATTATGAAACCAACAATAACGAGAAATAGTAAATATAATCTTGTTTTATCTTTAGAGAACAATATCTCAAAAATGTTATCCACTCCTTTATCAACAATCCCCATATTATCTTTATCAGAAACAGATTTATAAATTATTTGAAAGAATCATACAGAGATTTTGTTATTGGGCGAATCAATTTTTTATATCTCTTAAAAGGGGAATTTATAATCCTTAAATTTATAACTGAAAAAAGAACTCTAATGCTAGCTTTTTTAAGATTTAATGTGCTCTGACCAGGCTCTTCCCATATAGTTGGGTGTTCTTTTATCTTCAATTTATTTTTTTTCATTAAATACAATAAATTAACATCAAAAGCCCATTCACTATCATTTATTTGTGGGAGAATAAGCTTCAAACTATTTTTTCTCAATATCTTAGCCCCACATTGAGTATCTTTATATGGAAGTAAAAACAGACTTCTTATAATAAAATTCCCCCCTCTGCTTACAATTATTCTGGATATCGGCTGTTTTTTCTTTATAACTGCGTTTGGAACATATCTACTAGCAATAATTCCATGATTATTTCCAATATTTTTTATAAGGTCATAGAATGATTCTGGGGAAGTTGCCATATCAGCATCAACAAATCCTATTAAACTTGAATTTCCTTTTAAAGCTTCTTTAAAACCTTCTATGACTGCAAAACCTTTCCCACTTTGTTCAAAATTTAGAATGCTTAACTCATTGCATTTATATTTTTTAACAATTTCTAGAGTTTTATCTTTACATGCATTTAAAACTACAATTATTTCAAAATCAAGAAGATGCTTCTTTTTTAAATCTTTAAAGTATTCTAGATACCTTTCAAGGGTTTTTCCAATTCTTCTTTCTTCATTATGCGCAGGAATGACTATACTAACTTTTTCCATTAATTTTCCTTATTTTTAATGATTAAAAAACTTCCTATAAACATGATTATACTAGAAACCATAAAACCAAGTATAAACTCCATAACATTGTCATGAAAGAGATAAAATAGTCCAACTTCAATTATCAAGAACGAGAATAAATAGTAAGAATTTTTTATCTTATTTGTTGAAAGTCCATAAATAAGGATAATATTACTTAGTGATAAAAAACTTAAAGCAATACCAGAATAGACTAAATAAGGAGCCATTTCTAAATACTGGCTTCCATATAAAATACCTATAACTAATTTTGGAAAAAATGCATATATCAGCACAACAAAAGTACAAAGTGAAGCAATAATTACAAAAGATTTTTTAAATAGTTCTATAGAACTTTCATTGTTGTCAGTTTTCTCGGAGGTTAAAGGGAACATTGCTTTACCAATAGCTATAGTTCCAAAAAAAATCATCTTACCTAACATAGATATCACAGCATATTTTCCAGCTATTTCTGGTGAGAAAAACCTTTTTGCAAGAATAATATCCAAACTTAACACCAAGAATATTACCAACATTGTGATAAAATAAGGGACACTTTGAGGATAAATCCCTTTGAAAGAAACTTTCATACTTTTTTTCTTGAGTATATCTCTATTAAAGTAAATAGAGAACATTAGTCCTGTAGTGAAACCAATGATAACCCCAATCATTGCCCCAAATACTTTAAATCCAATCAACACAAAAAGAATGGCAAATAACAGTTTAAATCCAGATTCAAGAATCATATTGTTTCCAAGCAATCCAAATTTTTTTCTTCCTTGCAAAATCCCTTTTGTTACAGGATTTAAAAAAGAAGCAAATATGAGAATATCTGTAATAAAGATGAGCCAAAAATCAATATCTAAAAATTTAGACAGCCAAATAGAAAATAGTAGTGCTATTAAAAATACCCAAAAGGCAATATTACTTGCTTTTTTTAATGATTTAAACATTAGAAATTTTATTTTTCCATACTCTTTTTTGACATTGAGTTTTGAAGTGTATCTTGAAATAATATTCTGTATTGCTTCACTAGGAACACTAAAGATATATACTACTGACATTAAAACCGCCAAAACTCCATAATCTGCAGGCCCAAGAAGCCTTCCCATTGCAAAATGGAATAAATAATTTAAAAAATTAAATATGTTTATTGTAATAAATAATATGAATGCTCCTTTTCCCAGTTCACTAGAAAAAATTTTCTTCAACATCTTATTAGAATATAGGCCCTCTAAATAAAAATAATCCTAAGAGTATTATTAATATTTGGAATATGTTTATTAGATAAACAACTTCTTTTTCATAAACTTTACCATCTTTTTTTATTTTTTTCAAGAGATATATGGCTATATGCTCTAATCCATAGAATTTGCTGTAAGGCAATTCCAGACTTCCATCTTTATTCAGTCTTGCAAAACTCTCTTTTGACAATCCCCCTCTAACTTTCAATAATGTTTCAATGATGTATGGAATAAAAAAGAAAATTGCAATTTTCTCCACATTACCTAAAATGGCTATTATTGCAATTAATGCCCCAGTCGAATAAGTAAGGACATCTCCAGGAAATATTTTTGCAGGGTATCTGTTAAATATATAAAATGCAATCAAGCATGATACCATAATTAAGGAAATTAAAGTTAACCATTCGTTTCCAGTAAGCCAGGTTACTATTGCCAACGCCGATAAAATTAGAATTCCCTGGCTTGCTTCAAGCCCGTTATATCCCGCAATAAAATTGAAAGTTGCAGATGCTCCTACTATTCCTAAAGGGACTAAAAATAAAGGATAAAATAATCCGAAATTTATCCCCATCATGCTGGATACTCCGGCATTTATGACTACTAATGGAATAGCCGCAAAAATTAAAGAAAAAATTCTTGTTTTTTTATTCAACCCTATCTTCCATCCTAAAATGTCGTCAATTAATCCTATAAAACTAATTATCAGTATAGAAGTCAATAAAGAAAAAATCTCAACTAAATTTTCCAGTGAATTAAGATAGAAGGTATTTATGGCTATATAAATCAAACTTCCTAAAATAAAACCAGAAAGTATTGTAACTCCTCCGGCTTCTGCTATTTCTTCTTTTGAAATTTTATGTATATCTTTTCCAGTAAGTCCTGCCTTTTTAGCTCTTTTAATCCATACAGGAATAAAAAACAGAGTAATAAAAAAACTTAGAATTAATGAGATTATTAATATTGATTCCATTTTATTTTAAGTTAATATTCCCCAGATTTTGCTATCCTTACTCTCTCATCTGGGAATGCAGTCTCTAAGTAATCAGGATTGGATTTGATATCTGACGGGTATGTTATCTCCCAAATTTTAATTGGTCCCTGGAATCCTTGGTAGTATAGGAATTCTCCAGCATCTGCCCCCTGCTTTTTTATATTATCAATAAGGAAATTATCTTCAACATGGACAAGTTTAAAATAATCTGATTTTTGATCAAATAAGTATAATCTAGCAAGTTGGGAATGAACTGTTCTTTTGCTCAAATACATTGCTGCACCAAGGTTGTTTATGTTGGCTTTTCCATCAGGATTTACATCTAATCTTGGAAATAAAAATATCCCTGCATCAAGCCCTGAGCCATAGTCGCGCAGTTCTTTATCAAAATAAGCAAATCTTAATGGTATTCTGTATTGGTTTCCATTATAAACAAAAATTCCCTCTGGCTGGAGAATTTCTTCATTCTGATTTTTTCTTAATATTATTGCCCCAATTCCTGCAATTTTTTTTGGCAAGAATATTTCTTTTCCATCTTTCTCCCAAACTATGTCTTCATCCAGATTCACTCCTCCAGCATAAACGTAAACTGTTTCATTCTTTGTTTCTTGCGTTTGTCCATCATTCATTAAAAAAATCCCTATCCATGAAAATCTGTCATAATTTTCATCTGAGCCAATGCTTGAATATGCAGTATACTTCCCGATTTCAGTTGAGTCAATCAAAAGGTGCGTTCCATTATGAGCGTATAAAAATTCTAATGCTTGAATCTCATCAGTTCCTGTCAGCACATATCTTCCTATTAAATGATTCCAATAACCTATTGCATTCCCTCCATCTAATATTGTTGCCCTCTCTCCAATGCTCTGAAGCCAGTAACCGTAATCCCACCAGTGAGCGAATACTGCATTCTCTGAAGTGTTTGTTCTAACCCATTCCATTGCTTTTTGCCATTGCCATTGATATATTCCAGGAGCAAAGTTTTCTGCAGTAATTTTATCTTGCTGGAAATAACCACCCCATCCCCAAAAATTAACCTTTTTAAACATCAAAAATGGATTTCCAATTAAGGTAAATACAGAAGCAAGCAGAATAATTATAACAATAATCCCAATAAGAACTTTCATTGTCTCATCTTTTTCTTTAAGGAATTTTTGAGATGTTTTAACTATCAAAAAAGAAACTGCAATAGGGCTTACTGCTCCAAGAACCATAATCAATCTTATTCCTCCCCTTGCTCCGATAATCCCAAGTGTAAGAATTATAAAGTATAATATATAATTAAAGTTAAATTCATCAAATGTTGAGAATCCCCCATCATTATATTTTTTATAATAAACATATGCAAAACTTCCAAGGAAAATCAACCATCCTCCAAAATAGAGTGTTAAACTTAGCCCGCTTATTCCATTAAATATGCTGTCTGGAGAATATCTGCTGAATATCAGGCAGATTAAAAAAATTGCATAAGACAAAGTTAAGATTATTTTTTCTTTATTATTTAGCTTGCTGATTAGATTGTTAAATAATGCAATAGCTCCTATAAAGAATAACCAAAAAAACAGAGGAATAGGAATATTATCAAAAACCGGGCCAAAATTATTCTTCCAGTCATTGATAAAGTATGGCTGCTTGTTTTCTGCAACAGTCAGGCCAAATCTATCTGTCATTGGAGTAATCAACGAATTTTTTACATCTGTTATTTTGTCATAAACAAAGCTTGGGCCAAGAGTTACAAATACAATTATAGCTAAAATTAAAACCGAGATTATTATTGAGAAAATCTCTATCGGGAGTTTTGTTCTTTTTTGTATCCCTCTTAATCCATTTATCTTCATAATCAGCAAGCTAATTCCAATTAACACCATAACTGCTATAGCTGATCCAGTTGAGATTGACATAACAATATTTTTTATTGTATATCTAGTGGAAAAGGGCATCATTAATAGAATTGAGCTGATTAACCAGATAGAATAAATCATAAACTGCTCTTTTTTAACTTTCCCTAGAATAAATGCAAGCAAGACAGAAATTGGAATTGTTAGAAATATGAAAACAACTCCTCCCCAAATTAAAGCCATCCCTGCAGTTGCAACTCCTGATAAAATTCCAAAAATGATGCTTCTATCAAAAACTTCTTGTATTTTACTGTGAGAAGTTTTTGGGACAGAAAACAAAAAATGTTTAATTTTGTTTTCTGTATTGATTTTTTTTGAGGTGAATGATTCTAAGAAAAAATAAAATGCAATAAACATAAAGAAAAAAGCAGCAGACTCTTTTTCAGGAATCCCAGCAATAGTTCTTGGCAACAAAGAAGGAATAAGGGCAAAGAAGGCTGTAGCAATAAGAGCAATTATATTTTTTGTTTTCTCATCCTCTTTATAGAATATTTTCCTTGCAAAAAGAAAAAATGCTAGTATAGTAAGAGCAAACATGAATACCGGGAATATTACAGCAGCATAAGTAACTGTAACATCTTTGGAGAAAAATGATAAAAAATAATAGAACCATGCAATCATATAAGACAGTAATTTCATCTCTCCGGCAGTATTGTATCCTAATGGGACATATCTCATTGTGTCTATAACCATCAAACTCCCATTTTCAACAATATCTTTAGCCCATCTTAGGAAAAGAAAAGGATCCAAATCAGGCCCTAAAGTCCATGTTCCTGTTGTTATATCCTTTAATTTTGGGATATTTCTTGTTCTTAGATAAACACCTATAAAAACAATAATTGACAGTATTAAATAATAAATCCACCCTGATTTTACTAATAAATTTTGTAACTTTTCTTTCCTTTCTTCAATAATATCTTTTTCAGCCATCTTAAGGTTTACTCGCAAACTAAAGAAAAAATCTTTCTATATAAAGATTTCTTATACAGAGAAAAAGAATAAACTGCCTCCTTTAGGTGGCAATTTTCTTAGAGTTTTTTATATTTCTAATGCTTATTTTTATTTGAAAAGCATAGGAGTAAAATAAACTTCAAGCCAGGCAGCAATTATTAGTATGACTAATGCAATAAAAAGCAAAATCACTGTATTCTCAATAACTCTCAATGATTTTGCATTCTTAAAGCCATTTCTAAGAATAGAGACTCCAAAAATCCCTCCAGCCAGAGCAGTCATGAAATATGCAGCAATTTCTGGGAATCCATGAATCATGTATCTTCCGATTCCTATTGGAATTTCAGTTATCTGGTATTTTGTAAATACCCCAATAGCCGCAGAGATAACACTAGCATTCCACGCTAAAATAAATATTGCCCCTGCTCCGAATATCAATGAAAAAACAAGCGTGAAGATCATCACATAAACATTGTTTTCCAATATAGATAAAAATTTCATCTCATTTGTAACAGCCCCTGTAACAGACATCTTCTGACTGAAGCTATATTTCTTGACGCAATCTTGGATATCTTCTGGATTGTTTATCATGCAATATGTCTCTACTTGCGCATTGAATATATTTGGGTCTTGAAGAATAATATATAAAAAAGAAAAAGATAAAATAAATCCTAAAAATAGCCACATTAAAGCATAAATAGCATCACTATGGACTTTCCATACCTTAAAAAATCCCTCTATGTTTTCATCTTCAACCTCTTCCTGTTTGATCATATAATACATGAATGGCAGTGAAAACATTACACAAAATGTAACAACAATTATACCAGAGAATTTTGAAAGGATAGGATCACCTGAAAAAAGCCATTGAACAAGCAGGATAGAAAGGGCACCATAAATAAGCCCGATAAAAAACATTTTCCATGGCCTCTTTTCAGCAGATTTTGGATTAATAAGCATTTCCAGCATACTCTAGTTAAAAAAAGAGAATTTTTAAAGTTTCTTACCATTGCGATTATACCTTTTTTGAGTAATTCTAAACAAAAGCATTTTTATAATGGGTTCTCTTAATGTTTTTATGGATAATAAAAAGAGGTTTAATCAAATAACAAAAGACATTAAAGAAATTAGGATTCAAGGGGCTAGAAATATAGCTAAAAAAGCAGTTTATGCTTACTCATTAATTCCTACCAAATCATCAAAGGAGAGACTTTTGAGCTTGAGGCCGACAGAACCAATGCTCTCAAATGTGCTTGACAGGATTGAGGGGCAATCTTATGAGTCAATATTAAACCATTTTGATTCTGCCCAGGAAAAAATAAACCAGCATACATTAAAATTAATTAAAAATAATGATTTAATCTTCACACACTGCCATTCAACAAATGTCATTAATGCTCTTGTTTATGCAAAAAAGAAAGGGAAGAAATTTGAAGTTTATAACACTGAAACAAGGCCATTATTTCAGGGAAGAAAAACCTCTAAAGAATTGAGGAGAGCGGGGATAAAAACAACACAATTTATCGATGCTGCCGCGATGATTGCTCTGACAAAAAAGCAAGGAACAAAGAAAGTCAGCAAGATATTCTTTGGAGCAGATGCCTTGCTGAAAAATGGAGTGGTTAACAAAGTAGGAAGCGGCATGTTTTCTCAAATAGCCCATGACAATAAAATCCCTGTTTATATAATTGCTGACTCATGGAAATACTCTCCAAAAGAAGTAAAATTAGAAGAAAGAGATTTTCACGAAGTATGGAAGAATGTTCCAGGAAGATTAAAAATCAACATAGAGAATCCTGCATTTGAACTCATCCCTAAAAAATATATCAAAGCAATTATTTCAGAATTTGGAATTTTAAAATACGATGGATTTCTGAATAATGTTAGCAAGAATAATCAATAATTAACTGTTTTAGACCCAAAAGGAATATAAAAATAATCACGCCCTTCATTTGAATAAGGTCCTCTGGAATTCCATAAAATCTCTCCTTTTTTCATGCTTGTATTCTTCGGATCGACAACTACTTGAAGGCTTTCAATATCATCATGATCATGATTTCTATGGACATATCTTTCAAAGCGTATTCCTTTTTCACATATATACATTGAATATTCGCAACAATCTTTAGGATTATGGAAGTTTAATGTTAATTTTCCATTAGATTCTTTATCAAAATTAGTTATAATTAGATTAAATTCATCTTTATTTATTACTACTCCCTCTAAATTTATTGAATCCCCATGTTCAATAATTTCTTCCATTTTTCTTCTCGTCCTCATAAATGTAAATTATAAATTTATATTAATAAAGATTTGTATATTTTATACTATCTGATTAAATATACACTATAGTAAAAGATAAAAACTATCTTCATTTTTATTATACATGGACAAAAAAGCACAAGCAATAAGATTTGAACAGTTATTTGTAGGGTTTTTTATCTTGCTAGGAATTGTTGTTTTTTTAATAACTCTTCCATCTTGGTTAAATTCGTGCCCAGAAGAACCAAAAGATGAATTTAATATTAAATCTTATTTTCCTGAGCTGCAAAACCAGTCCCAGCAGATTCAAGAGTGCGAACAAAAACTAAATTCTAATACAACTGCATTATATAATTATAGAATTGTTTTTTTAATTTATAATCTCTCTTTGTTATTGATTGTTTTGTTGCTGTTAAATATCTTTAAAGGAATGTTTCACTTTGAGTTTGAAATTAAAAATAAAATATTATATCCCTTATCTAAAATAATCAAAATAATATTAATAAAGATTAAGTTTATTTTACTAGGGATATTAATAATCTTATTTATCGGATCTTTATTGTTCCTTTTGTTTCCTAATATTCTTATATAATTTATTTCTTTTTTACACTCTTAACTTCTTTTTCCTGAGCTTCTGCGATTATCTTTTGTAATTCTTCGCTTATTTTGTCAATATTTTCATTTAACTCATCTTTAACATCTTCTAATTTTTTGATTTGTTCTTCAATTATTTTTTTTGTCTCAGGAACGCTTTTTTTTACAAAATTTTTCCCTCCGATATCTACTGTTAGCTCTTCAGATATAAGTTTTGTTTTTGCAAAAATCCCTCTTCCTATTGGAGCAAAAATCTCCTTTCCTTTAGCACCAACAAGTTCATCAAGTCCGATATTAATATAACCCATTTCAATTATTCCCTGCTCAATTGCCTGCACCTGCTGCTGCAGATGATGCAGCTGCTGCTCAAACATGCTTAATTTAAACATTAACTCCTGCTGTCCGTGTTCCATGGGTTAAATTAATGAGACAGCTTTTAAAAACTTGTGTTTTACAAAATTAAACTAATCAACCTTTTTCACACTACTTTTAAAATCTTACGCAGAATCATGCTAAAAATTATAGACCCAATCAGATAAAACCAAAACCAGCTCAAGAAGCCAAAAAATTTAGGATTCCCAATAAGGGTAAAAAAATCCATAAACCATCTGAAGAATAAAACTAAAGGAATTCCTGTATATATAACCGGTCTCATGCTAAGTTTCATTGTTTTTGGAATAAACTCAAATTGTTTTTTCTGAAGCTCCATTAGTTTTTTTGGATGCTCTTTGTACTTTTTCATTTCATCCTGAAGTATTTTCTGTTCTTTTTTCAATTCTCTAAGAGTTTCCTGGTCTGTGGCATATTTTTGGACTAACGTCATAAATAATGAGATTATGAATATTAAAATAATCATGCCATATGTCAAATTCCAATCAAACAGCCATCCTGCTGTTGGATTCAAGACTAGGTGAACAGAATCTTTTATAGCTGGAAAACTTTCCCAAAAAATAGCAATAAGGAATGAGATACTTATTACAATAAATATCCATTTAAAACTCCCTCTTTTATCCATATTAACTAATAATCAAAATAGTTTTTAAATCTTGACTACTATTCAATAAGAGTCTATATGTCAGATATTTTTGGAATTTTGTATTCTTCTGAGAATTAAAATCTATCCTCCAATAAATTTTCTTATTGCTGGATTTATATCTGCTGCATGTTGCTGTGCAATATTCTGATAGAATTGGAACATAATCATAATAACCAATAGGATAGCAGTTCCTGAAACTAATGCTCCGAGAAGATTAGTAATTGATGCAAGCAGGCCTATTGCAAGGCCCCCCATTACTGTTAACGGAAGTATATACCTGTCAAGTATACTTTCTATCACTCTTATATCCTGCCTGAATCCAGCTACTTGCAATCCAGATGAAGATATTTTATGCGCTTGAGATTTTGAATCCATTCCAGATGTTTTAACCCAGAATACAGCAAAGATTGTTGAGAAAACCATAAAAAATACAACGTGGGTTATTCCCTGAATCAAATAAAGTGGCAGGAATCCCCCTCTAATAATTAATTCTAAAATATTTGTAGAACCCATCCAGAAAGCTAAACCAGAAACAGGCTGCCCCTGGACAAAATGCCCTAAAAATCCGAAATAAGAGGCAAATTTTGCTGTCCCGGTGCAAACCCCCCCTTCAATAAGGCATGGAGCTGCAACATTTTCAATAAGCCCCCCAAATAATTGGATATTTGCTATTAAAGCAGCTGTTAAAATAACTGGGAGTACTGAAGAATAAAAAAATGCCAGAGGCCATTTAATAGAGTATCCTCTAATTCTCCCAAAAGACAATGGTATTTCAACTTTTAATGACTGTGCCCATACAACTATTAAGAATATTACAACTGTTGATATAATTGCCGCAAAAGCAGACAAAAACTCTATAGGGTATTTGTCTATTACTGACTGTATTAAAACAAGAACTTTTCCAGGGCATAAAGTTTCATTAAAATCAAGCAAGCAGTTTTTTCCTTGCTGGTTTATGAACTGAAACATTGTTGCAAACACTCTCCAGCTAACTCCAGCAGCTATAAACAAACTAACTCCAGAGCCAAGCCCCCATTTTTCACTAAGCTCATTCATATAAAAAATTGCCAGCCCTCCTAATATAAGCTGGAAAATAACTATGTATACAAATCCTGGAGCTGCCTGAAGCCCTTGCATTAAAACATAAACTAAAGCTTCAAAAATTATAAAAAAGAAAACTAACATCTTCTGGACCCCTTGAAAAAATTTCTTTCCTTCTGATGTTGTTGTGTCAATGTTTATTATGCCTGAACCAGTAAGCAATTGCAGGATAATTGAAGCCATCACGATTGGGCCGATACCTAATGAAATAATGCTTCCAAAATCTGTCCCTAGAATTATAGCCAGATATTCAAATCTTTCAAGGGCATTGTTTGACAGCCCAAAAAGCGAGATGTTAGCAAGAACAAAAAAAGAAACCAATACGATTATGGTCCATTTTAATTTTACATTAAAGCTTAATTTCTTTTCTTCCGGCTTTCTAACTTCTGGAATATAATCAAATATGCCTCTTAAATCCATAAATATTAATTAGAAATATTGTTTTTAAAGGTTGTTGGTACTTTTTTATTCTATCTCTTTCAATTTTTTATTTTTATCACTAACGGCTCCAAACCAGTTCTCTCCAAGCCAAGTAGTCACCTGAGTAGACAATGAAACTTTTTTTTCTTTTCCTCCTTCTTTAGCAAATATAGTAAATTTCCCTTCGCTATTAATTGAGAAATAAGGAGATTCCTTGTAATCTGGGAAAAAATTTACAGGAGCAGATGGTTTTGTAGAGGTTTTTATTATTGTAACTTTAGCTTCTTTAGAATTAACATCTATCAATCTATTCCCATTTTCAATACTGAATTTACCATCACTTATTAAAGCTGGAGGATTTCCTTCTTGTGCAATTATCTCTATCTCGCTTCCTGCTTCAAGACTTTTTATTACAAAATTACCATTTCCACCAAAAATAGAGTTTCCTTCTAGGAATGTTATCCTATCCAATGCTCCATAGCCGTAACCAGAAGCTGAAAAACCCTTTTGAGAAGATATAATTACTCCTTTTCTATCAGGATAAAAAGAAACATACTCTCCAGTATGCCTTGCCCCATCAAAATAAATATCTCTCCCAGTATATTCATCACCTAATATTTTAATTCCATATATAGTTACACTTGCTTTTGGAGGAGCAGACCATTTATTATTAAGTTTATCATAATCTAAAGTCCCTTTTTCCATATTAACTCCAGTCGGAAGTTTAATATTACTCCCATAGATTTTGATATCTTCTTTTGGAATTTCATTTATTTTGCTTCCTTCTGGGAGAGTAAGCATTCCAGTATCTTTATCATACTGCACTCTTGAATTTGCTGGAAGGTCAAATTTTGTCCCTCCTAATGTATAAGTTCCGCCTTTCTCATTCGTAGTAAAATCTGCTTTTGTAATATCCCCAAATTCATCTAGTGTTATAATTGATTCTCCTGATTTAGAAAGAGGGACTATATTTGTAAATTCATTTCCTTTAACATTTAAGCTGGAACTCGTTCCTGTAAATTTTACAGTTGTTATCCCTTCTGATATCTGAGTGCTTATTTCAGTCCCAGTTACATCATCAGCTGTTCCTGCAGAATCAAGAATAACAATTGCCTCAGCAGCAGAAATAAATAATATTAAACTAAATAAGATACACACTGATATAACTGTTAATTTCATAAATTGCAGAGTTATTTTATCTTTCATTGTATCTCGTATTTATTGGCAAATATCCATATAAATGTTTCGTTATTTATGTTTGAATTTTCATCAGTTACAACAAATACTACTGTATTTTCATCATAATCCCATAGTTCAGTTTCTAAATCATTTTTAATATCAATTTCTAAGATACAGCTCATGCAAATTCCATCCTTCCCAGCCTCTTCCATTATTTCTTGAATAGAGTTATATACAATTCCCATTCTTACAGGAATTTCTATATTCTCAAAATTATCAATTATAGAAGTAGTATCTGCTTTTGTCACGCTTATAGGAGATATAATGCTTAATGTTATTATTTCATTATCAATTTTTGCTTTTGTCTTAATTGTTTTCTGCTCTATATTCAATTCTTTAAAATCTTCAAAATTTTTAGTACATGAGATTAGGCTTCTATCAACGTAAGATGAAATTTCTTTTTCAACATTTTCTTTGGATGGCATCTTATTCCCCCCATCAATGTAATAATACGGGATTCCTTCAGAAGTAGCAAGCTCTGGAGGGAAGAAATACCCCCCACCTACTCCAATAAAATATACTGCTTCTTCTCCAACCTCTCTTACACACTCTTCAACAAAAGATTTTACATTTTCAATTTCAGGGGTAAACACATCTTTTTTTTCTATCCCTTCTCTAAATATGAAAAATAGTGCAACCCCTCCAATAAATATTATCGCAATTATAACAAATAATGTAACCTGCCCTTTTTTATTCATAATTTTTAAATAGTGTTGGGAGTATATAAATTTATCAACATTATTTAGACTTAACGTCAAATTCAATTCTTTCAGAATCAATTTCTCTTCTAATAACTAGAGTATATTTTCCTTCTCCAAAAGATTTTATTTTATCAGAGAAATTAACTAAAATTGGCTGACTTTCAGCTAAGTCATAAGAGGTTCTGTAGACTTTTTCACCTTGAGGATTAATGATTATAACATTATATCTTCCTCCACTTTTAGGCTCATATATATAAGAAATATATTTGCCAACTTCTTCACTATCAATAATCTCATTTTTGTTCTTATCACTTATAACAATCTCTATTTTTTTAGGGGCATTAAAATAATTATTTAATGTTTCTTTTGCTAAAGGCAAGCTCGCAGATGCATTACCATTAAAAGCTAATCCTCCTGCCAGCAATGCTGCAACTAATGATTTTTTCATATTCTATCCTCCAACCCTCTTCTAATTAATTTTAAATCCTTTCTATCCCCTCTGATGTATTTAATATCAAATCCAGCATTTCTTAAATATTCTTCAATCCCTCTATGTTCAGCATATCTCATGGTATTCACTGCCTCATTTCCATGATACAATCTGTATCCCTTATCAGCAATTTTGTTAAACTTCCCGTCTAGATTATATTTTGCAATTAATCTTCCAAAATAATCACTTTTTCCTGAAATTTGATATCTTGATGTCCTTTTTGATATTTCGGCATTTTCAATTGCTTTTTCTTTCTTATAATCTTCTCCTGCTTTTTTATTCCAGTCAAGCCTTAATCTTTTCCCAGCAAATATTGCTCCAGCACCTAAAATTCCAACTGGACCTAAAATCAAGCTGGAAGCCAAGCTGGCCAGTCCTAAATACGTTAATTTTTTTTGAATTTTTAGCTCGCTCATCTTATTTTACAGGTTTAACATTTATTTTAATTGTGTTGCTGGTAATGCCGTCGCTGGTTTTTATTGTATACTCCCCTTTCCCATAATTTTTTACTTCTGGTGCAATATCAAAAAGAACACCCTGCCATCCTTCTAAATCATAATCTTTAGAGAATACACTTTTTCCGTTAGGATTAGTTATGGTTATCAGATAATTTCCTTCTTTTTCTGGAGGGTTTGTAGTGAATACAATACGCCCTTTAACCTCTTCCTTGTCAATTAAGCCATTATTATTCGCATCTTTTATTTTAACATTGTATGATTCACTCTTGTTCATAGATAGACAATTTTCTTTACTAATTAGTTCTTTTTCTAATGGCAGATTAGCATGCACTGGATTAATTGAGCCAAGAGATAATCCTGCTAATAGTATTGCAACTAATGATTTTTTCATATTTTATATATGCCTTTAAACTATTTAAATCTTTCTATTTTGTGTTACTATTAAGTGACAGCAAAATATACTATAGAATTAATTATCTTTTATTCTTCTTTTCTTCACTAACTTCATCTTCTTTTACAGACAAGAGGATTATTTCTCCGCCTGCTTTTTTGACTTTCTCAACTGCTGACTTTGAGGCCTCTTTTGCTTTAATAACTAATTTATTTTTGACATCTCCTGTTCCAAGGATTTTATAAGAGCTTAAATCTATTTCAAAACCTTTGGAAGTTTTTTTGCCATATTTTCCTAAATTAACTTCAATTTGCTCTAAATTTATTCTTTTTCTAGTATCTCTTTTTGTTCCTTTGCTTGTGATGCCCTGTTTTCCAAAATATCCATGCCCATAAAGTTTTGTAATCAGAGTTTTTTTCTGGTCTGCCCTTTTACCGGTTCCAGCCATTCCTTTTCCACCTTTATGCCCTTTTTTCTTATGTTTTTTTCTGGAGCCCCATCCGTGAGTGCCCATGCCTCTTCCGTGATATCTTGAGGATTTTTTTCTTTTATGTGTTTTTCTCATTTTTGCACCTCGCCAAACATTTTTATAAATCTGCTAGCAGATGCTTCAGCCCTTTCTTTTACTTCTTTAAGATTTTTAGGTCGGTAGAGTTCCCACTTACAGTCTTTCTGGTCTACCCCATTATATAATCTTGTTAAGAATCTGTCACCTGCTTGTTGGGCTAAAATATCAATTCCCCCAACTTCTTGTGCCCTCCTTGCTAACTGGCTTTCTACATATTTAACTGCTTCTTTGATTTCTAAATAATTATATGTCATTTTACAGCATCCTTTCAACTAATTTATTAATTTCCTTTCCATTATCTCCTAAAACTCCTTTTGGGAAATGCAGTTTGCTTTTAATTCCTTTTCTAGGAGGATGCAACCTGAAAAATGCCTTTAAGTTTAACTCTTCATAGCTTTTTCCTTTTTCCAGCCCATCTATTATTTTTTTTGCATCAATTTTTTTTGACTTGTCAATTAACTGGCCACGAGCTTCAACTAACTTTTCAAAAATAGTTTTATCTATTTCCCCGAAAGCAACGAAATTTCTTAATTTTGCTATCATTCCTAATTGCTCTTTTGTTGGTTTGGCCAGAACAATGCATGAATATTTTCTTCTAAGCCTTAATCTGTTCAAAGTTTCAACTACTTCCTTATTTATATTCACTTGCCCATGAATTCTTATTGCGCATATCATTTTTTATTCCCTAGAAAATCCTTTTGAATTGGATTTTCTGGACCATAAAATTCCAATTTGGAGAATTTTATCGGCTCCATAACATTTGTTTTTTTAAGAGCATCAACACACGCTTTAATTAGATTAAAAGTTGTTCTTTTTCTTCCAGAAGTTCTGCTGTATACATCCTTAATTCCTGCAAGCTTTAGCATTTTTTTTAACTCTCCTCCAACAACAAGTCCTGTTCCTTGAGACGCTGGAATTAAATTTACTCTGACACTTCCAGATTTTCCGGTAATTTTAAATGGAACAGTGTGCAATTCTGAACAAGTGCACTCAAATCCCGCACACCCTCTTTTTATCTTAAAAATGTTCAATTTAGCTTTTTTTATTGCTTTGTCTCTTGCAGGCAAAGTTTCTTTAGATTTTCCAGATCCAACACCAATATGTCCATTCCCATCCCCAATAATAGCCATTGTTGAGAAAGTAGGGACATTCCCTTCCTTAGTTTTTCTCTGAGTCTGCCTCCATGCTCTTCTTTTTCCTCCGCCAAACTTTCCTTTTGATTGGCCGATAGAAATCAAATCAGATTGAACATTTATCAGTGAATCAACAATCTCTGATTCAAGTATTTTTTTATTGGAATCAAGTATCTCATCAATATTTTTTATTTTACCGTCTTTAACCTCTCTTCCAAGTTTTGTTTTTGGCTCCCAAGCAGACATAATTTCCTCTCTTGTAGGGGGTTGATTTCTTCTTTTAGGTTTTCTTTCTTTTAGAGTTTCAACTATACCCTCCACGTTATTTTCTTCAATTATTTTTTGTTTTTCTTTTTCAGCCATTTTATTCTTTTTCTATTTTTGATTTAATTCCATCAAATAATTTTGAAAAATCATTGGTAAGATGTTTCCCTTTTATTCTTTCTTCACTAGGAAATGTCTCCTTTTCACATTTTATCTTAATGCCGGCATCTATAAGCCCTTTTAAGAATGCATACACTTTTGATTTATGGGGGGTCCTGAGCATCCCAAAATCCACAATTGGATTCTCTAACTTGTGTTTGAGAATATTCCTGCCAATTAATAATCCAATTAAATATGATGCAGGGAGTGATTTTAAACTTCCTTCCCTCTCCTTAGGCCAACCATATTTTAATAATATTTTTGAACTTATTCCTATTTCAATTTTATCCTGAGCTTCACTGCTTGTTACATATTGTGCAATAACATACTTATTTGTTTTTCTAAATACAACTCTTGGCGACCCACTTTTAAGCAGCTTAATTCTCTTTAAGTAGTCTGTTTTATATTCTTTTCTTCTTCTTTTTATTGTTTTCATTTTTTATTAATTATTCTCCTAAAAAATGAAAGGCTCAAAAATTTCATGTTTTTGTTGTTTTTCATTTTTTTAAATCTCCAACATATTTTTTTAAATGAGCTTTACTTTTGAAGAATCTATTCCTTATCTTTTTTCTTATATCCTCAATCTCTTCATTTTGCAGCATTCTTTGTTTTTTCATATTCCAAATATCTTTTCTTAGCTTTCTTGTTAGCATTACATATACTTGTTTTTTTCTGTTTACTACCATTCTAACATTTCCTGTACTTCTTTTCCCAGATTTTTTTATAGTTTTCCTCCTTCCTTTAACCTCCTTGATAACTATTGCCCCTTCTTTCTGCAAATCTCTTATATCTTGCTTGGTTATAGCTTCTTTAATTTCATTCAGTCTAGACTGTAAGAATACAATTCTTTTTTCCCCTACATTTAGTGTTCTTGCAGCTAATGCCTTTTTCTTACTTAGATTCATTGTTCTTTTTATCCTCAGGTTTTCTCAAGATATTTTCAATTTTTAAATTTTGAATCTGAATTTTTAATTCTCTTGCTTTTTTTGCCATTTCTATCTTATTCCTTTTTCCAACACGTCCTATGATTGCGATTTCATCTTTTTTTATTGATAATAAATCTTTAATATTGTTGACCAATACTGGTTTTTTATTATCAATTGTTCCTCTTGTGCTTTTATCTTTTCTATAACCAACACTCACTAATGCAGGATATCCTTTTTCCTTTTCCCTCATCTTGTTATGTCTTCCTTTTGGGCTTCTCCAAGTTTGTTTTTTCTTTCTGCCTTTCCCTAACTTAGAATATCTGCCCCATGTTCTTCTAAGAAATTTTTTCATTATATTTCCTTCCCATGTTTATTTATAATAAATATTCCATCCTGGAAGACCCTTCTATCCCTCTTTCCAACTTTGGTAGCATTTTCTAAGTTTGCCGCTGTTTGCCCTGCTAATTCTATTTCAGCAGATGTTACTGTTATGAACTCTTTATCCACTTTAATCTCACTTCCCTCTATAATTTCACTCTTTCTAGGAATCTTCTCCCCCAAGAAATTTTTTATTACAGCCTTATTTCCTTGAACATCCACAGTTATTGGAAAATGGCTAAAACATATTTTTAATTTATATTCGAATTTTTTCTGAACACCTTTTATCATGTTCTTTATATGTGCTGCGATTGAATTCATATTTCTTTTCTCTTTTTTTGTTGCTTTATTGTATTTTATAATTATCTTATTTTCTTTTTTTTCAAAAATTAGTTTTCCTATGTTGAACTTTTTTTCTATCTTTCCTTCATGCCCTTTGACAGTTAATTTATTACCATCTATTTTTGCTTCTACTTCATTTGGGATATCAATTTCTTGGAATAATTCTTTTTTCATCAGTAAAAATATGCAATTAAGCACCCTCCAATTTTTTCTTCTTGAGCTTCTTCGTTAGTTACAAGCCCTTTATTTGTAGAGATTATTACAGTACCAATATTTCTAGAAGGTAAATACCTTCTCCTGTATTTTTCTATTTGTTTCCTATCAACACTGAATCTTGGTTTTATGGCCTTGCATTCAGATAACTCCCCAATTGTTACTTCTAGGGATTTTTCTTTACTGTCTATTTTATATTTTTTTATAGCTCCCTTTTGCTTCATTATTTTTAAAATCTCAATTAGCAAATTTGAAATTTTATCTATTTTCACAGTTTCTTTTCCAGCATTTTTTGCATTCTTTATCATATTTAGTGCATCAGCAACAATATCTTGTGACATTTTTAAATTCCTTCCATATTTATTTTAAAATTTAATTGCTTGAAAATTTTAATCTTCATCTTATTTTCTCCTAATTGTACTTTTTGAATCCGATTTCTTCAGCAACTTCTCTGAAGCAGTGTCGGCATAAATTTAATCCGTATGAGCCTATATGTGCCCCAAATCTTCCGCATCTCTCACATTTTTTGGCAGCTATTCCACTTTTTCTCTCTTTTGGTCTGCAATGTTTCAAAAACTTTTCCTTAACTGCAGCCTTGCCATTTAATTGCTTTAATATTTTTCTCCAGTCACTTGCTGTCATCTTATACAAACTTTGTATGGAATTTATCTTCCATAAATTTAATTATCTCTTCTTTTGAGATTCGTTGCCTTTGAGGGATTCTCCCCCTGTTTATCTTCCTTAATTTAACTCTTCTTCCAGTTCTTTTAAACACAACTGTAACATCAAAACCCATAATCCCAATCTCTCTTTGGTATTCAATTCCAGGAATTTCTATATACTCTTTTATTCCAAAAGAGAAATTGTTATTGCTTAATTGCTTTTTCCTTAATTTATTGTCGATTGTTAGCAACATTTTCTTTAAAGTCTCATCCATACCCTTCCTGATAGTAACAACTGCTCCTACTTCTAATCCAGGCCTAACCCCTAATGAAGGAATTCTTTTACTTGATTTTGTCTTAGATGGTTTTCTTCCAGTTAACAGCTTCAATAGTTTTACCCCTTTTTCAAGATTTTCCCCGGTTCCACCTATACCCATAACTATTTTTTCTATTTTTATTTCTCTCATAGGATTTTGTATATTTTTGCTCATTTTATTCTATAGCCATTAATTGTTTAATTAAAACATTGATTTTTTTGGTGTTTACATTTAATTCCGCCATTTTTCTTCCTTCTATAATTTTACTAACACTTCCTTTCTCTCCAATATGTTTACCTTCAAAGACAATCACATTTGCCTTTTCTTTTAATGGAAGGCATTTTTCTATTTTCTTATCTTTGAAATTAATCAAAATAGAATCATTAATATTACATTTAATGTCTGACAGGAAATTTCTTCCATCTCCTAAATTTAGCTGGGTTTTCTTGCCTTTTAATGTTTTCTTATCTACTATTTTTGAGATTTTTTTATTTGCTTCGGACTCAGTTATATCTTTAATTTCAAATTTTCCTACTTCTGATAATTCTACTCTGTAATGCTTCTTTGAAGGGACAAGTGTTAAAGTGTCAAACAATAAAACACTGTTTTTCTCATCTACAGCATTTTTGTTATTGACTAATATATTTTTTGAATGAATCGCTTTCTTTACCTCTTTTTTTGTCCTGGCAACTTTGAGTATATCTCTTAATACAACTAATAACGGCATCCCTTTTCTGTAATCAAAGTTAGCCCTGACTATGTAAGCTGTGCCTTTTCTTTCTACTGGATAATTTTTTGGAACTTTTTGCCTTTTTAAGTGCATTATTTCTTCTCCTTAACTTTACTTATTTTTTTTGATTCTGGCTTTTTAATTTCTTTCTTCTCACTTTTTTCTTCTTTTTTATGCTCAATGTTAATTCCACTTTCTAAACTTTTACTTCTTTTTTTATCTTCCAAATTTAATTCAATGATCTGCATGTTTGATGGCTGTAAGTATATATTAACTTTTGACCCATCTTGTTTTTTAATCTGTAAACCTTCAATGATTATTTTTGATTTGTTTAAGTTTACTTTTGTAACTTTTCCCTGCTTATCTTTAAATTTACCATTCATTATTTTCACACTATCTCCTTTTTTTACAGGAATATTTCTTTTTCCATATTTCTTTCTTAATTCTTTTGATAAATTTACACTAACAAACTTCTTTTTAATATGCAATGGAGCATTAGCTAGATATTTTCTCTGTTTTCTAGGCTGTTTGCTTGATTTCCAAGATGTATTAAATTTTTTTTTCATTTTAATATACTACTGAAGCGATTTTAGCCACTGACGACCATCGCTCCATCACCTCCCTTGCAATTGGACCTTTAATCTGAGTGCCTTTTGGATTGCCTTTGTCATCTTTTAGTATTGCAACAGCATTGTCTTCAAATGCAATTCTCTCTCCATTTAATCTTCTGTACGGCTTCTTTTGCCTTATTACAACAGCATCAAATACTTTTCCTTTCATGTCAGGAACCCCTTTTCTGACACTAACCTTTACCCAATCAGCCATCTTTGCGCATACTTGTTTTCCTTTTTTTGCTTTTGCTCTTTTAACTGAAACTATTCTTACAATTTTTGCTCCGCTATTGTCGGCTGCAACTACTACTGCTCCTAAATTTAGCCCTGCTGTAGCCTTTGCACTTATTGCTTTCATCTTTCTTCCTTTCCTTTTATTTTTTTAGTGACTACAAAATGAATTATCTTGCTTAACGGCCTGCACTCTTGAACTCTTACTAAATCTCCAATATTGATTTCATTTTCCATGCAAATAGGGAGCCTTGCATGAATTTTTGTCTTTGATTTAGCATATCTTTCATATTTCTTTATATAAATCATTCTTTCAAATTCTATTGCAATTCTTTTATGGAATTTACTTGTGACTTTTCCTTCAAAAGTCCTTCCTCTTACTTTTAAGTTTCCGTGAATATGGCAGTCTTTGTCATTGCATCCAGCTATAGCTTGTTCTGCTTTTCCCTTGCCTGTTTCTTTTTTCTCTGTTTTTTTATTTTTCATTTTTTGTTTTTATAGTTTAATCAATTGATTCCTCATCAAATCCAAGTTTGACAAGCATTGGTTTTATTTTTTTTATGTGGTCTCCCTGAAGTTCAATTATCTTGTCTTTGTAAGTCCCACCACAAGCAAGCTCATTTTTCAGAGCCTTTGCGATTTTCTTTATATCTATTCCACTTTCGAATCCTGTAACCATAGTAACTATCTTCCCATATCGTTTTTTTTCTGTTGTTACTTTTATCTTTTGTGAACTCTTTACTATCTGTTCACATACGCAAGCTTGCTGAGGCAAGCCACATTTTGGACATATTTCCATGTTATTTAAATTCGTCCTTATCGGCAATTAAGCCACAAGAATTTAAATTATTGAAAATATTTGTTTTCATTTTATTTATTGAGTGTGAGCATTCTTGCAATAATTTTTTTAATTTCTTTGATCTTAGCACCCCCTGTTTTTGAAGCGCTAACTTTTGCCTTTATTAATTCTAATTTTAATTCTTTCAATTTTTTTTCCTTCTCTTCTTTGCCCATTTCTTTGATACTTTTTGTTTTTAATGATGCCATTTTATTCTTTATCTATAATTTTTTTAGCTGATTTTTTCTTTACTTTACTCTCTTCAATT
>Ga0209518_1001328_pt1 | contig 27051 bp, 16 predicted proteins | sample RifGroB1_FD_183993 | JGI IMG/M metagenome (GOLD analysis project Ga0209518, IMG submission 183993) | Groundwater microbial communities from Rifle, Colorado, USA - Groundwater B1 (SPAdes) (version 2) | ecosystem: Environmental > Aquatic > Deep subsurface > Groundwater | place: Rifle, Colorado...
ATTTATAGGCGGTGCAAGTATTGGGCTGGATATTTTGTTTTTTACCTCTATTTATGAAAAAGGCAGTCAATGGAGTTTTTTAACCATGTATTTTTATTTTAACCTGTGGATATGAAAATGAAATTATATTTACAAGTAAAATCTTTAATTCTTTTATTTTGGTCATTGAGCGGAGCCGAAATGACACCTCGACTCCGCTCGGTGTCCGAATTAATTCATTTACTGGTTTATCTGAAAAAAAATTTGACTCTGAATAAACTCCTGAATAAATTTCTTTTATCTATTTTAAACATTTATTTAAACAAGGAGCTAAAAATGAACACACCAAGACACACCAAGACACACCAAGACACACCAAGGAGTCAGTAAATCGGTATTGATTTTCTTTATCGGGCTGTTTCTGTTTTCCTGTTCAAAAAAATTGCAGGAAGAACCCAAAGACATGGAAATGACTTCTCAACCTTCCCAAACTTCGCAGGTAGCCGGAGATTATAATTATTTTTTTAAGGTGATTGTGCCCGAAGAAAAAAAATTAACAAAATCTGAAGAAACGATGCTCAATTCATCTATTCAAAAATTGACAGATATTTTTAATCAAAGAGTTACAAAATCCAGAAACAGTTTCAAGAACTCTGAAAACAGTTTAGAAATGCCTGCATTTACAGCGGCAGCCATATTCGCCGATTATGAAAAAATAGGAGAAGTCGTAAAAGAATTAAATGAACAGGATTCAGCAGTTTTATTTTCCCACGATGATTTATTTATTAACAATTGCATAGTTCCGGAAGACAGTAAATCAAAAGGGATTTCAAAAGAATTTGTTGTCTATAAATATGATAATTTAAATGGTATAGTGAAATATAGTGAAACAAGAAATGTTATCGTTTCTAAAACTGAAGAAACCAATTCAGAAAATGAAAATCAAATCAAAGGTTTTGTACTCAAAGATGAAGAATTATATCAAAATTTTGCTAATGAGATGGTGAATCAACTCACTCTCATGCCTGATCTTAATATTGCATCATCAGAAAACAGCGATAACCTTGTTATTAAATCAGATTTGCTGGAAATGACTGTTGAATACGAAACGAATACAGACACGAACTCGGAAACTGGCAACACAAAATCAAACATAAAAAAAGGATTTTGGAAAAAAATAAGAAAAGCAGCAACTAAAGTATGGAGTGCAGTGAAAAAACCTGTTGCTGTTATTGGATATGCATGGAGTGGGGTATCATGTGTTTTTGGTAATGTATATGGATGCGCTAATTTTGCTGTTTCTTCTATGATGCTATTAGCAGGATATCCTCTCTGGGATCAGCCAACAATTTTATTTCTCCCTATGACTATTTAAAAATTTTATAATAAATTAATTGGTGAATTCTTTTCAATTAATTAGAAAAGAGTTCACTTTTTTTGGATATTTACTTTCATTTATAAAAAAAGGATAAAATATAATGAAAAAACAGGTTTATTTATTATCGATTTTGGTATTTCTCAATACATTACTTTATTCAAAAACAAACAAAGAAGAACAAGATTCTTTTTATGCGGTTTATAGTTTAGGCTATCCTTTTCTTTATATTCTTGACAAAGAGCTGAAAACAGAAACCAATGGCGAGAAAAAGTATTTTAAAAACGGATATTCTGATTTAAGCTTCTATTTTCCATCCACTCAAAATATTTTACTTGGTTTTGGATTGGGAGGAATGACATCATTAGATGAAGAATCTTTTAATTATGCGTCGTTTAATTTTACTTCGCTCTATTTTTTTAAAAGAACTTTTGAAGGTTTGTTTATCAAAGCGGAATTAAGCCCTCTGGCTATTATAACAGTGATTGACTCTACTGCTAGAGAAACCGATAAAGGAGGAATAAGTATCAAAGCTGGAATCGGGCATTCAATTCCAAATGAAACATTTATAGGCGGTGCAAGTATTGGGCTGGATATTTTGTTTTTTACCTCTATTTATGAAAAAGGCAGTCAATGGAGTTTTTTAACCATGTATTTTTATTTTAACCTGTGGATATGAAAATGAAATTATTTTTAACCGCTTTTCTTTCTCTGTTTTTATTTTCAAACGGTTTTTCTGAAATTTTTTATTTGAAAAACAAAGAAAAAATAGAAGGAATCATTCTTTCTGAAGATAAAACCAATGATACGGTTCGGATTAAAACAAAAGAGAGAACGGTTTATATTCAAAAATCTGAGATTGAAAAAATTATTTACCGGGATATTCCCGATGAAATTGATTTTTATTACCTGAAAATCAGTGCCGGAAGCGGCTGGCTCGATGCCGGGTTTGGAAATGTTCAATTTGAGGAAAACAACAATCAGAAAGGGATTCCCTATTATTTTGATTTCGGGGTTTATTGGGTTCAGGATAAAAATAACCTGATCGGCTTCAATGGATCCTATTTTTACAGCCTGTTGAAAAAAGAAAAACTGACTGAAATAAACGATGAATTCGTAGAAGAAACTGGACTAGAACAGTTTTTAGCTAGAATACATATTCTGTATTTTTGGGATAGGATTGGAAAAGGGTTTTATCTCGATGCAGGGATTGGATTTGCTCAATTGTACCTCATGAAAGAAAAATCTGATAAAACAATGAAATCCAGTGGAATAGGCATGAGCATGGGACTTGGATATGGGTTAGGAATAACTGAAAAATTGTTTTTACAACTCGGCACAAATATTCTTGTTATCCCGACTCATTATGTCTCAGAAGACGGTAAGACCTATAAATGGTTCAGCGCTTCATGTTCTTTTTATGCAGGTTTGATGTGGTAAATATTTGAGCTTGACTCAATAAGTCAATTTTTTTATCTTCTTCTTGGAAAAAAAGTTTTTCAGCAGGCTTTGGGCGTTTCCGAGCTTCCTGAAAAATTCTTAAAACTTTTATAAAAATAATAAATCTATTCAAGTTTCTTATGTTTTTTAAAAATTCACCCTGAGTTCTATTGTTTTTTTAAGGAAATTTATATTAATTTAAGAAACTTAAATATATAATTGGGAGAAAAAATGAATTTAAAAAAAAATTTTATTTTATTATTCTTACTTTCAAGTCCTTTATCGATTATAGCCGATGAAATAAAAATTGATCTGGGAGTGGAAAGGAATACCGGATACACTCTTTATCAAATCGGGGGAAAAATCGAAACAGAGTCAGAAACCGGATATCTTCATTTTCCTTTGAGCGAATTGAAATTTCCGGTGGATGTCTTGTCATTGAATTTGGATTTTTCTCTTCCATTATCAGAAAAATGGACTATTAATGGAAAAACTAAAACAAATATCCAGCAGAAATCTGGAAAAACAGAAGATTCAGACTTTGGAATCTGGTATTTAAGCGGAGTTCCGGGCGCGACAACCAACAGTCTGGATGTATTTTCAGAAAGCGATACAAAAATAAAAAAATGGTACCAGATTGATATCGATATAAATTATAAAATATCAATTCAGCCCAATTATTCGATTGCGTTTGGGGCAGGGTTTTTTTATCATTCACTTTCTTTTGAAATCAGTAATCTGAATCAATGGTATCCTTCTTATTCTCAATACAGTACTTATTTAACTCCAAGTACAGCTGACCATTATTATATAAGCGGAGTAGTAGGCAGTTATGATGTAACTTATACAATTCCTTATATTGAACTGGTTCCGGAAATCTATTTAAGCGAAGGTTTATTAATCAAAGGAAAACTGGCTTTTTCGCCTTTTGTTAAAGCAGAAGATCTTGATGATCACAAAATGAGAAGCAAGAAAGGAGAGGGAGATACTAAAGGTAAGGCTTTTCTCATCTCTTTTCAGGGTGACTATTCTTATAATAATATCATTTTTTCCATCAACGCCGATTTTAAATCTATCCAAACGGACGGAAAAGATGTGCAGACCCGATATGAAACAAACAATGAAGGTTCTGCCGGATACATCGCGACAACAGATAAAAAATTAAAAAGCATTCAATTTTCAGCAGGATTTAAAATTGGGATCAGTTTTAAATGAAATCTCTTTTCTTCTTGGAAAAAAGATTTAAAAACAATAAATTTCAAAAGAAAAAAAGAAGAAATCGATGGATTTGATTATAGTCGAATCGCCGCATAAAGCGAAAACTATTTCTCATTATTTGAAAAGCAAGTATCGTGTGATTGCATCTTATGGTCATATCATTGACCTCCCTGCAAAAAAACTCGGGATTGATGTGGATAATCTTTTTACTCCCGAATGGACGGTCATGGCTGGTAAGGCAAAAACGGTAGAGTATATCAAAGACAGCCTGAAAAATATCAAAAAAGTCTATCTTGCCTCCGACCCCGACCGCGAAGGGGAGGCGATTGCCTATCATATCCAGAAAATCATTGAAGAAACCCATAAAAACATACCGATTCAAAGGCTTTGTTTTTATGAAATCACAGCCGGGGAAATTGAAAAAGCATTAAAACAGCCGAGAGAAGTGGATTTAGTCAAGGTAGAATCCCAGATTACGCGCCGTCTCATTGACCGGCTGATGGGGTTTTATCTTTCACCATTTCTTTGGAAAACACTCAAAAACTACAAACTTTCGGCCGGAAGGGTGCAGTCGGTTGTTCTTCGCTTTATTTACGAAAAAGAATTGGAAATTGAAGCTTTTTTATCAAAAACTTATTTTGAAATGAAAGCGGTTTTTAAAAAAAACGAGATTTCTTTTGATGCGGTATTGATTCAGGCGGAAGATAAAAAATCGCCGTTTGAAGATAAAGTTTTTTTAGAAAACCTGAAAAAAAAACTGGGAAAAACCTTTCGGGTCTCAAATATTGAGAAAAAAGAAACCCGGGTTTATCCAAAACCTCCTTTTACAACCAGCGAGCTTCAAAAAGACGCTGCCAATCATTACGGTTTTAACTCTTCTAAAACCATGCAGGTGGCGCAAAAACTCTATGAGGGAATTCATTTGGAAAAAGGACTGACCGGATTGATTACCTATATGAGAACGGATTCTGTCAGGGTTTCAGAACAGGCTTTGGAACAACTCAGGGGCTTTATCCGTAAGAACATGGGCGAGCTTCTTTCCCCTTCCCCCAGACTCTATTCAAACCAGAAAAACGCAAAAGTGCAGGATGCTCATGAAGCGATCCGTCCCGTCAATATTTTTATTACTCCAAAGTCTATTGAAACCCGGCTTTCTCCCGATGAGTATAAACTTTACAGTTTGATCTGGAGGCGGTTCACGGCTTCCCAGATGAAAGAAGCTGTCTATGAGGATTTAAAAATAAGTCTTGAAAATCAGGGAAGTCTATGGGAATGTAAGGGAAAGAAAAGACTTTTTGAGGGGTTTGAAAAGTTTTATCCGACCTATCATAAAGAAACAATTCTGCCTGAAATCAAACTCAACGAAGAACTCAATGCTGAATCAGTGAAAATCAATAAAAAAGAAACCAAGCCGCCTTCCCGTTACACAGAAGCCAGTTTGATTGATAAAATGGAAAAAACAGGAATCGGACGACCCTCTACCTATGCACCGACTTTAAAACTGCTTTTAGCGAGAAATTATATCGAAAAAGTGAAAAACACTCTCAAGCCGACCCAGATCGGGCGGGTTGTTTCACAGGTGCTTGTAAATCATTTTAATACGCTTGTCAGCGTTGATTTTACGGCTACCATGGAAGACGAGCTGGATAAAATTGAGACCCATGATTCTTCGCGCCTTTTTGTTTTGAAAAATTTTTTCAAAGAACTCAAAAAAGCTCTGGAAGAAGCCGGAGAAAGCCTTTCCAGTGAAAACAAAACCGAATATCTTGAAAAATCAAAGGTTTATCATGATAAGCCCTGTCCTGTCTGCGGGAAAAGAATGGTCCAAAAAAAAGGAAAGTATGGTTTTTTCTTTTCCTGTGAAGACTATCCAAAATGTAAACATCTGGAAAAAAAAGAAGAAGTAAAAGTTTATCGGGAAGAAGTTTGTCCTGACTGCGGGAAAAAAGTGATCCGAAAAAAAAGCAAATGGGGTTTTTTCTGGGGCTGCGAAGGGTATCCTGTCTGCAAATTCACCCAGTCTATCCCCAGAAAATCTTCTTCTAAGGCTAAAAAGAAAAAAGACTAAAGGATCCGTGCCTTCACTTTTTCTTTGTAACTTTCCACTCCCGGCTGGTTGAAAGGATTAACTCCCAGATAATAAGCTTCTATGACCACAGCCACCATTTCGCTGAAAACCAGTTTTCCCCAGGTTTCGAGGGTAAAATCGTTGACACGGTAAATCATGACAGGAATTCCTGACTCAAAGCGGTCCTCAATAATCGATTCTGTAAAATCTTTATTAATTTCATTCAAATTATTTTTTTTAATATGAATGTTTTGAATCGACAGTTTGTTTTCAAAAAAGTAGTCAGGGTTGTTTTTGACCAGAAAAAAAGTTTCAGCCACTTTTCTAGGGCCTTCTTTCCAGATTTGACCTACGGAATGAGCATCTTCAGGATAAGTGCCGACTGAAATAAACATACTTTTATGTTCCTTGCCGTTTGATTCGGCCCAAAGCTGCCTTGCCCAGTTTAAAGTGGGGCGGATTTTTTTCTGGTTGGAAGCAAGGTTTTCTAAAATTTTCCCGTCTGAAAAAAGAAGGTAGCGGGCAATTCCCCTTTCAAACGGAATAAAGGTAAATCCTTTTTCAAGGCTTTCCCGCATATCCAGAAATCCTTTCATAAAATCTTGAAAATTCAGTCCTGTGAGGTAACAGACCACCAGCCCCATAATACTTCCGATCGCAAACCGCCCCCCCACATTGGCAGGGAGAAGAAAAGTCTCAATTGTTTTCACTTCTTTAAAACTCTCAATAATAAAATCAGAAAAACCGGGATTGGAAGAAACAATGGTAATCCATTGAGATTTTTTGATCACATCTTTAAAAAGATTGATAAACATGATAATTTCTAGGGTTCCTCCGCTTTTGGAGATAATGTTGAACCCAATTTTTTTCCCTTCCACTTTTTTCGTGATGGCGGCAATTTCTTCAGGATCCAGCGAGGGACCGACAAAAATAAATTTATCTTTATGTTTGGAAAATTCCACCAGCATTTCCACTCCCTGATAGGAGCCGCCTGTACCGAGAGAAATAATATAATCCACATTTAAATCAATTTTTTCAAACTGCTTGGACACTTTTTCAGCGTCAATATTGCCGAGCTGATAGTACCATCCGGTCATTCCATAACGGTTCATGTATTCCCAGATTTCTAAAAAATCAATGGTTTCTGCCATCCGTTTTGTTTTTCTGACCATTCTTGGTGTCAAATAAAGTTCCAGTTCCATCAAAAACCTCGTTTATTTAATTTGTAGCTTTATATAAATTATATAAAATTCAAAAATTATTGAATAAAATTATTCATTTAAAAAAAATATAAATTAATCAGGCTGTCGATTATTGAAAACTATACACAACTGAATATAAAATGCAAAATTGTCATTCCGGTTTTTGCTTGCAAAAGACCGAAATCTGTTACTTAAAACACTTATTGTCAATAGATTCCCGCCTTCGCGGGAATGACAGAAAAGAGTCGTTTTTTTTGCAATTTAAATTCATTTCAGTATATTTCCATCAATCTTCTTCTTATCATTGATATTTGTCAGTTGATCAGAAAGTGTCATTGTCTTTTCTGATGCAATCTTTCATAGCTTTGTTTTGGTCATTAATCGAAGCCGTACGGTCACTGAGCGGAGCCGAAGTGACACCTCGACTCCGCTCGGTGTCCGAGTTCATTTCAATAATAATCGACAGCCTGAATAAGTGACTTATATTATTAAGTTTTTATATATCCTTATTTATGTTAAATTAATGCATAAAAAAATGTTAGCACCATTTTAATTTTATTTATTGGTGGTAAATAAAACTTATTTATTATACCGTTCTAAAAAAGCTTGAAATCTTTTTTTATTATCAGATGTAAAATACATACTCATTTTACTTTTTTGACCAATAATTGTTAAAAACAGATCTTGTTCTGAATTGATCATTTTCTGAATTAATTCTAGCGTTGCAGGATAATAAGCAGTCTCTACATTATTTCCCATCCATTGTCCCCTGTATTTTTCGCTTCCTTCCCCAGTTAATTTTATTGTTTCTTCTTTATTTATCTCTATGATAAATGTTTCACCGCTACCAATTTCTGGCAATGGATCAGGATCAATATATCTAAATGCAAAAAAATAATTATTACCTTCTTTTTTTAAATTTAATTGATATGCAATAATTAATTCTTTATTATTTTCTCTAAACAAATAATTATTTTCCATCTCATAAACTATTTTTCCGTCATTTTTAGTTTCTTTTACATTTAAGCTAGGTCCACAAGATATTAATAATACAGTGAAAATTAAAAAAAATAATTTTTTCATTTTTTCCTCCTAAATTTTTATAATAATGGTGCTAACATTTTTTCTATAAATATGAATCATTTAAATTAATCAAAAAAAGACTATGGGTCAATCATTTTCGGACTTTCACCCTTTATTTTTCCTGATTTCTTTCTGAAGATTCTCAAGGATCAGGATTGCCTGAATCGGGGTTGTCTGAAGAATATCGACCGAAAGAATTTTGGTTTTAATTTTTTCAAATGGATCTTCAGCCACTGAAAAAAGCATATTTTCGCTGTCATCCCGTTTTTTTAAAAACTTATTTTCATTTTGAATCAGGCTGATTTCCATGGAGGCTAAAATCTCTTTTGCCCTTTCAATAACGGGGAGAGGAATCCCTGCGATTTCTGCCACATGAATTCCATAGCTTTTATCGGATGCGCCTTCTTCTACTTTATGGAGAAAGACAATCTCATTGTTCCATTCCTTGACAGCGACCCGGTGGTTTTTAATTCCCCGTTCCTCACCTAAAACCGTCATTTCATGGTAATGAGTGGCAAAAAGGGTTTTACCGCGGTTTTTTGAAGGGTTATTCAGGTATTCGACAATTGCCCAGGCAAGCGAAAGACCGTCATGGGTACTGGTGCCTCTTCCCACTTCATCCATGACAATGAGGGATCTTTGAGTCGAGTTTCTTAAAATTTGGGATGTTTCGGTCATTTCTACAAGAAAGGTGGATTCGCCGCCAGCCAGGTTGTCGGATGCCCCGATACGGGTAAAAATTTGATCCGTCAGTCCTATCACTGCTTTTTTAGCAGGCACAAAGCATCCGATATGCGCCATCAGGACAATCAAAGCCGCCTGACGCAAATAAGTGGACTTTCCTGCCATATTGGGCCCTGTGATCAGCAGGAGACGGTTTTCTTTTTCATCCAGTTTGATTGAGTTCGGAATAAATTGATCGGTAAAAAGCTCGACAACCGGATGACGACCCTCTTCAATCGTTATTTTTAATTCATCGTTGACCAGGGGGCGGGTGTATTTTCTCTCTTTGGCGGTTTTTGCAAATGAGGCAATAATATCGAGTTTTTTGACAAAAATAATATTGGCCCGGATTTCTTTCACTTGTTCTATGATATTCATTAAAAGCTGATTGAAAATCTTTTTTTCAAGTTCGATCAAAGAAGATTTTGCATCCAGAATTTTTGATTCATATTCAATCAACTCTTCAATTGTATATCGTTCTGCATTGACCATGGACTGTTTACGGATATATTCTTTGGGTACGGAATTCTGGTTTGCTTTCGTGATTTCGATATAATAGCCGATGACTTTATTGTAACGGAGCTTTAATGTATTGATCCCTGTTTTTTCTTTTTCTCTTTTTTCTATTTCCAGTAAATACTCTTTTCCTTTCTGGGTAATATTTTTAAGAGAATCCAGCTCTGGGTCGATCCCTTCTTGAATGACTCCTCCTTCAGAAAAATCAATGGGAGGATTCTCATAAACCGTTTTTTCAATTTGACTGATGACACTGAGAAGCGGGTTAAGGGTTTTCATCTCATCAAAAGGGAGTTCTTGAAAAGTTTTCAATAGTTCCAGATTTTTAAGCCCTTCTTTGAAGGCAATCACTTCTTTCGGATTGGTTTTAAAAAGCCCGATCCGGGAGAGCATTCTTTCCAGATCAGGAATGTTTTTAAGAATCGTTCTGATTTTATTGGAAATATCGCTTCTGTCTTTTAAAAACTCTGTCTGCGAAAGCCGCTCGTTGATTTTTTCAATATCCATGAGAGGGTAAATCAGCCAGTTGCGGAGTTCTCTGGCTCCCATAGAGGTCAGGGTTTGGTTGAGGTTTTGAAACAGCGAAGTGTTTTTTTGCGAGGTGAAAAGAGGCTCAAGGATTTCCAGATTCCGGACTGTGGCTTCAGGAAGATAGACAAATTCTTCCGGCCGGATAAAACGGATATGGTCTAAATGCTTGATTTCTTTTAATAAATTATCTTTTAAATAGCGTAAAACAGCTGCAGAAGCTCCGGCAAAAAAAGGGTTTTCAATCCCAAGACCTTTGAGAGTGCCTACTTTAAAATGTTCTAAAAGCATGATCTCATTGACAGCGGGAGAAAAATAGTACTCAGGTACCAAAGTGGAATAGTAGTTTTTGATAATAGATTCAAAATTTTTAGGGTATTCTGAAAGAATAATTTCAGAGGGATTGACCAGTTTTAAAAGGGATGAAAGTCTTTCAGGGCTTCTTTTTTCTTCGATCAGCCAAAACTTTCCTGTTGAGGCGTCTGCGCAGACAGCGATGATTTTATCTTCTGAAAAATGAAGAGCGGTGAGAAAAGAATCTTCTTCGCTGGAAAGGTATTTTTCGCTCGTGAAAGTACCGGGGGTCATCACCTCGACCACTTGCCGCCTTACAATTTTTCCTTTGCCCGGCTCTTCCACCTGCTCGCAGATAGCCGCTTTTCTTCCTGCTTTGATGATTTTATGAAGATAGTTATCAAGCGCATGGTAGGGGAAGCCGCACATTTTCTGCCCGTTTCTTTGTGTCAGGGCAATGTCTAAAATTCTGGAAGCATTCTCAGCGTCTTCTTCAAACATTTCATAAAAATCGCCGAGTCTGAAAAAAAGAATAAAATCCGAATATTTTTTTTTAATCTCAAAATACTGCTGCTGCATGGGAGTAAGTTTGGAATCTTCCATAATAAACCTTTTTTTGATTAATCTAGGTTTCAAAATTTACTGATTTTTTAGGCTATCCTCAATTTTTTTCTCCATAATCACCTCGGTTCCGCAGATTTTATTCCCGATGAAAATATTTTTAAAATCAATATTGTCAAATGTTTTTTTGACATAAAGAAGACCTACCCCTCCAGTCAATTCAATTCCTTCTTCCAGCTGGCGGAAAGTGTTGAAATCAGAATAATATTTTTCTTTAAACAAGTTTAAGTCTTTGTAAATGGAATGAAGCAGGGAAGCAGGCGATTCTTTCTGGTTGTATTCTTTCAGTTTCTGGATGACAGAAAAAAGTTCGCGCCTGGATTCTGAAAAAAGGTTGTGTTCTTTGATATTCATCCCGCTGCCTTCGTCCAGAATGCGAAATATTAAAGACACTCCTGAACTCGATTTTACGGGCGAAAAATAAATCTTTACTTTTTTCTTTTCATTATACTTATTGCCGTGAACAATAGCGTTGCGGATGACTTCTGCCAGACTGTAGTCAATGGAAAAAAGAATTTCAGCGTCTTCCAGAAATGGTTCTGCTTTTTCAATAATTTTACTGACAATAATGGGTTCAAAATAAATATTGGAAGGGATTTCCCAGAAAAATCCGTCTGGAGTCTCCTGATAAAAAATATCTTTTTCATCAGCAAGATAAACCAGATTCTTTTCATCGATCAGCTGGATTAAAACCTCTGTAATTTCAGGATCATAGAAAGTATTTTTTCCTTCCCTGAGAGTTTGAATGATTTTTTCCTTTTTATCCAGAGTCTGAAAATCTCTTTTTTCAAGGAGTTCTGAAAAATCATCCGCAAGCGCAATAATCCTTGCTCCTGTCTCGATTTCCTTTCCTTTCAGCCCTAAAGGATATCCGCTCCCGTCAAATCTTTCGTGGTGCTGAAGAATGATTTTTTTGATTGTTTCTGATCCATAAAGTTCCTGGATTAATTCTACACTTTTTTCAGGGTGGCTTTCTAAAATCTTTTTTTCTGTCTCAGAGAGAAAATTTCTTTCATAAACCAGTTTTTCCAATACCCCGATCATTCCCAGATCATGGAGCAGGGCGGCTATCCTTACATTTTCTGTTTCTTCCTGTGAAAAGCCTATTTTTTGAGAAATGAGTTCAGAAAAAACAGCGGTCTGCTGGGTACGGTTATAAATTCGGGAAGAAGCATTTGAAATGAGAGAAGAAATAATTTCAACCAGATTGAAAAACTGTTTCCTGATAATAGATGTCCGTTCCGCATTGACAATGGAAATAGCGGCTTGAGCAGTGAAAACCTGAAGAATCTTAAAATCTTCCTTTGTAAAAAGAGATTTAAGAAGCCTTGAGTCCAGATAAAGGATTCCGATCAGTGTTTCGTTGAAAAGAAGGGGAATGGAAATCATTGAAACAATTTTTGATTGATCCCAGTCTTTGATTTCTATTTTTTCAGAAAAGCCTGTTTCAGAAGAAAAAAGAATTCCTTTCTTGTTTTTTTCAACAAATTGCAAAATTAAATCAAAAATGGGGGGAAATCCTTTACTGGAGCATCCTTTTTTGACTTGGCATTCAAGGGGTCTGTCTTTTTGGTAAAGAAAAAGAAAACCTCTTTCAGCCCCGGTTATTTCAAGCGTTTTTTCGACAATCGCTTCCAGAAGTTTGTCCAGATCAAATATAGCGGCAACCATCTGGCTGATTTTAATAATATTTTCCAGTTGGAGATTTTCCTTAAAAAGAGACATAGAGCTGGTATCCGGGAGTTTTTCTTCCTGAATGAGTTGTAAAAGTTTGTAAGCCCTGTTGAAAAAAACATCAGAACCTTTATTTTCTTTTTTATAAGACTTGATTAAATCATCTATTTCTTGAGAAGATTCTCCTTTTTTTTCCAGAAGGAGCTTTTTTAAAACCATAAAACAGGCTCCCTCCATCAGTATTCCGCTTTCCTGAAAAACTTCAAGCCCTTTCTCAATTATTTTTTCTAATTGAGTCAAATCTTTTGAACGATAACTTTCGATCGCTAAAATTCTAAGAGATAAAATTTGAGCAATTTTATCAGCCGCTTCTTTCTGATAAATTTTTTCAGCCAGCTGCACACTTTTTGAAAAGTTTTTTCTTCTGAAAAAACTTTCTGCCTGCCAGGCTAACATCAGATTGATTCCAATATTGATCTTGTATTCTTCAGAAAATTCAGATATTTTATGAAATGTTTTATCTGCCTTTTCAAAATCTTCAAGATAAATTTCTCCAAAAAATCGTGAAGCTAAAGACGAATACTGAAAAACAGTATAGTGGATTTTTTCAGCGTATTCATAAGCTTTTAAGGCATAATTATAGCCTTTCTGAATATCGATTTCCCCCCAGATGAGAGAAACGGCAGCCGAGTGGTAAAGCTGGGCAAGAATCATTGGGTGAGTAATTTTTGTGATATGTTTTTCAATTTCACCAATGTCTTTTTTTGCTTTTTCAATTTCTCCTAAAAGAACGAAAGACCAGCCCCGAAGACCATGAATCGGGAGCAGTTCATCCAGAGAATCTTTTGGGGTATATTTGATTGCCTTGCTGAAATAATATTCCGCTTTCTTCATAAAACCGCTGAACCAGAAAGAAGAGCCTATCAGCCGGTAAGGAATCCCGTTTTTAATTTCTTTTCCAGTCTTTTCGGATAAAATAAGAGACTGATTAAAAAATTGAAGCGCAGAAACATTGTCATTCATGTAATAATAAGCAATTCCACTCTGAAGAGAATAATCAATTTTTAGTTTTTCAGAAGAAAATTTTTGAATCTTTTCTTTAATTTTTTCAAGATAATAAAGACTTTCTTTAATTTCCCCGATCTGCTGCATGATTTTACAGAGAAAAATCACAAATTCAAGGCTTTCTTCTGTAAAAGAAGCGGTATAATCAAAGTTTTTTTCAATTTTTTTCATGTAATAAACCGTATCTGGAAAAGCGTATTGAGAAAGCGCTTTTTGATAGGCAAGACGGTTGTAGTAGTCTTTTTTTTCTTGATTATCTGTAAAATCATAATGATATGCCAGTTCATAAATAGAAGATTGAATCTTTTCCTGTCTTGAGTTTTCAAGATAAAAAGCGATGGATGAGTGTATTTTTTTTCGTTCCTTCTCGTCTATTGTTTTGTTGAACATTTCTACAATTTTATCATGGACAAAACTATAATATCCCTCTCCTATCAAAAACTGATCCTGAAGAATCATTTCCTGTTTTGCCTTATCTAAAAGACTGATAAAATTCTCTTTTTCCAGATTTTCAAAATGAAGAATTTTTAATATTTCATAAAGAGCGCCGGAATGAAAATTTTTTCCCATAACTGCAGCGGCTGCCAGAATCTTTTTTTCCTGCTCTGAAAAAACTTCCAGCCTGTGAAAGGCTATTTCAGCCGAATCTTGAATAAATTGGTAATTTTTAAATTTCTGATTGTTTATTTTCCATTCGGGGGTTCCGTTTTTATATAAAATTTGATTTTGAAATAAATTTTTTAAAATTTCCTGAATATAAAAAGGGCTTCCAAAAGTATTTTTTTCAATCATTTGATAAAATTCTTCTTCCATTTCAAAGTCAGAAGAAAGTATTTTTTTACACAGTTCTTTTATTTTGGAACGGTTGAAGTAAAATATCGGGAGCACATAAAAATTGTTATACTTCATGAAAGGATCCAGCAGATCTTTCTTTTCATCTCTCAAGGTGCCAAGAAGCAGAATTTTTTTCTTCTGCCAGGCGGATAAAAAATAGTCGAAACTATTGAGAGTCTCCTGATCTGCCCACTGAATATCATCGATGAGTAATACAATGCTTTCTTCTTTTGCGCTTATGATGTCAAGCAGGGCAGTAAAAGCCTGAAAAATTTCTGATTTTTCGACTTCAGAATAAAATTCTTCCTGAGATTTTTCGAAATTATTTTCAGTGTAAAAAAGTTCAGGAACAATTTTAGATAAACTTATTATTTTTTGTTTTTCTTCCTGAGAAAAAAAAGATAAAAAAGTTTTGTTTTGAAAATTTAAATATTTTTCAAAGCTTTTGATCCATTCAATCAAAGAGTAGTAGGGGATATTGGAAGTGTTTTGGGCGCATTTTGAAAAAAGGTATAAAGTAGATCTTGAAAAGTGATTTTCCCGGAACGATTCCATAATCTTACTTTTTCCAGCGCCTGATTTTCCAGCTAAAATACACATCTGAAAGTTGTTTTTTAAGGTTTTTTCATAAATTTTTTCAAGTTCAGCCAGCTCTTCATCTCTTCCCACTGCTTTAAACTGAAACTGAATCCCGCTTGTTTTATCATTTAATCCCAGCTGATTCAATTCTTTTGAAGAATCAGACAAGTAAAATTCAAGGTCTTTTTTTAACCCTTCTGCGCTTTGATATCGTCCGTCCGGTTCTTTTTCAAGGAGTTTAAGGATTATTTTTTCAATAACGGGGGGAATCTCTTCGTTGATCAGAACCGGTGATTGGGGGATAACTGCCAGATGTTTGTGAATGAGGGCGGAAATCGATTTGTCTTTAAAAGGAAGTTCTCCGGTCAGAAGTTCATATGCCATAATGCCCAGAGAGTAGAGATCGCTTCTTTGATCAATGTTTCTTCTCAAAAGTCCGGTCTGCTCGGGAGAAATATAGGAGAAAGTCCCGATGCCCTGCCCCTGCCTGAAAAGGGTTGAAAAATCATTGAGGTAGGCCAGTCCGAAATCGATCATTTTTACCTGGATTTCTTTTTTTTCTTTTTTTACCAGAATGTTTTCAGGTTTTAAATCACGGTGGATAATTCCTTTTTGATGAATGTATTCCAGTATTTCTGAAATCTTTAAAATAATTTCGATTTTTTCTCTTAAATTAAAAAGATGAGAAGAGTATTTCAGGTTTTTTCCTTCAAAATATTCCATAGCCAGATAAAAAGAATCTTTTTCCTGAAAAAATTCAGAGCATTTTTGTACGCCTGGATGAGAAATCAGTGAAAGGGTATGCGCTTCTTTTTTAAATCGGACAAGGGATTCATTTTTATTTTCAGATGAAAACCCGGAAAGCTTTTTCAATGCTATTTTTTTATCTGCTTCTTGATCCTGAGCAAGATAAACTTCACTCATAGCGCCTTTGCCTAAAGTTTCAAGAATCAAATAATGCCCGATTTTTTTCTTCATAGGTTTCCTTTATGAATATCATTTAAATTTATAAAATTATATAATAATAAAATTACTCAGAATAGCAAGGAAATTTCTTATTTTTGTTCAATTTAGTTTTTTAAAGAGGTTTCAATCCTTATTATATTATAAGATAAATTTAAAGCTATGTTTCGAGAAGTAAAGCGTCAGTAAGTAATTTAACCCGTGCACCGAGCGGAGTCGAGGTGTTTGTGAGGCATTTCGACCTTAAAATTAAACTTTGGTATAATTGGTTTGGTGATTAAAAAGAACTATCTTTTAAAATTAGAAGTTGATTGATAGAAAGATTTTTGAAAAATTAAACTTAAGTATGATTGTTTTTTTGTTCAAAAAGCTTTTTATTTATTAATAGAACTTGAAATTAAAATTAAGAAACGAAGAAGGAGAAAGCGATGAAAAAAAGTCTTAAACTGACAGCTTTGGGGATTGTGGCATTTATCCTGTTTTTTGTAGGATGTGCTACCGGACCAACAGTTGATCTTCCAACCACTACTACAACCACTACTACAACCGGAAGTAAAGCCGTTACCTTGACTAAGGTAACATCTTTTGGAAGCAATCCGGGAGCATTGACCATGTACAAATATGTACCGGCTGATGTGCCTGCAAATGCGCCATTAGTGGTCGCTCTTCATGGATGTACTCAGGATGCGGCAGCCTATGCCCATGATACGGAGTGGCATGTACTGGCTGATAAATACAAATTCTATGTTGTTTACGCTGAAACAACCAGCTCAAACAATTCAAGCAAATGTTTTAACTGGTTTGAATCTGGGGATATCGCAAGAAATTCCGGAGAAGCTCTTTCTATCAAACAAATGGTAGATAAGATGAAAACAGACTACACTGTTGATAATTCAAAAGTATTTGTAACCGGTCTTTCAGCGGGCGCTGCTATGACAACTGTTATGCTGGCTGTTTATCCGGATGTGTTTGCAAGCGGCGCTGTTATGGCAGGTATTCCTTATAAATGCGCGACTTCTATGAGCAATGCGTTTTCCTGTATGTCTCCAGGGGCTGATAAAACTCCTAGCGCATGGAAAACTCTCGTAACTTCAGCTTATTCATACAGCGGGACTTATCCAACCATGGCTATTTTTCATGGAGCGACTGACTCAACTGTAAAAAACTTAAATGCGACTGAACTGGTGGATCAATGGACAGCAGTTCATGGGACTGACCAAACGGCAGATGCAACTGCGGCTGTCGGAAGCCATACTGTCAAAACCTATAAAAATGGAGACGGAAAAGCGGTCGTTATTTATTATTCAATTTCCAGTATGGGACACGCTATTTCAGTTGATCCAGGGACAGGCGAGAAGCAGGGCGGGGCAACCGGATCTTACGCAATGGATAAAGATCTCTGGTCTTCCTACTATGCGGCTGAATTTTTTGGTCTTTTAAGCGCTCAGCCGACTGAACTGGTGGTTACCGCCGATAAGGAAACAGGAAGCTTCACTGCAGGAACTGCCATTGAAGTGACTCTTTCTGTCAATCAGACAGCCGATATTTACTATACTGTGGACGGAACAGCGCCAACAGTATCTTCCACTAAATATACTGCCGCTATTTCTATCACCGGAGCAGCTGGTGAAGTCAAAACCTTAAAATATTTTGCGAAATCTGCGACAGCAGAATCTGCGGTTGTAGCTAAAACTTATACATTTACAGCAGAGGATGTAACAGCTCCAGTCATTACAGCTGATAAAGAAACAGGAACTTTTACTGCTGCTATTACTGTTTCTTTGACATCGAATGAAGCGGCAACTATTTATTACACTATCAATGGAAGTACTCCGACCGAGTCTTCTTTAGTTTATTCTTCACCAATCAGTATTTCTGCTACGACTACTTTAAAATACTTTGGAAAAGATACAGCTGGAAACGCTTCAGCCGTTCAATCACAAACTTACACCATCAATATTAATAATAACACTGACCCAATCACTCCGGGAGTGATGGAAAAAGTAACCAGTTTCGGCTCTAACCCGGGAAATCTGGCTATGTACCGATACACCCCTAGCGGAATCTCTGCAAGCGCTCCTGTGGTTGTCGCTCTCCACGGATGTACTCAGGATGCAGCAGGTTACGCCCATGATACTGAGTGGAATGTATTGGCAGATAAATACAAATTCTATGTCATCTATCCAGAACAAAACAGCTCAAACAATCAAAACAAATGTTTTAACTGGTTTGAACCCGGCGATATTACCCGAGGACAGGGAGAAGCTCTCTCTATCTATAACATGGTTATGTCTTTGAGCGGAAAAATTGACACAGATAGAGTGTTTGTAACCGGTCTTTCAGCAGGCGCTGCTATGACAACTGTTATGCTGGCTGCTTATCCGGATGTTTTCGCGTCAGGCGCTGTTATGGCAGGTATTCCTTATAAATGCGCGACCACAATGACCGATGGCTTCACTTGTATGAGAGCGGCGATCGATAAAACAGATGCGGAATGGGCTGCGTTAATTCCTGCGAACACCAAAAAACCAAGAGTGGTTGTATTTCAGGGAACTTCTGACTATACAGTCTATCCAGGAAATGCGGATGATTTGGTTGCTCAATGGACAGGAGTTCATGGAACTGATAAAACAGCGGATGGAACTGAAACTATAAGCGGACACGAACATAAAATTTATAAAAACTCAGCAGGAGTTTCTGTGGTTGAAACTTATCTGATCAACGGAATGGGACACGCGATCACAGTTGACCCCGGGACAGGCGCTGCTCAAGGTGGTGCAACAGCAGGATTTGCCGTTGACAAAGACCTTTATTCTTCTTACTGGGCATTAAAGTTTTTCGGATTGGATAATTCTGATGTAACTCCACCAGAAGCCGTTATCACAGCTCCAGCTTCTTCCATAACAGCTGGAACTGTTTCTATTGATGTAACAGCGACTGACAATGTCGGAGTTACGAAAGTAGAGTTCTATATTGGGACTTCAACAACTCCTCTTTCTACAGATACAACAGCTCCTTACAATACAAGCTGGACTGTTGCTCAGGATGGACTTTATACTATTACTGTAAAAGCCTATGATGCAGCGGGAAATATTAAAACAGTAACCAAATCGGTTACTGTATCAGGCGGACAGGTTGATGGTGTTAAACCGGTTGTAACAGTCAGCAAAGATTCAGGAAGCTATTCTGGATCAGTGGATGTGGTTCTTTCTGCTACAGATAATGTAACTGCAAGCCCAGCTATTTTTTATACTACAGATGGAAGCGACCCAGTTACAAGTTCTACCAAGAAAACCTATACAGCTGGAAGCACACTGAAGTTTACTGCAACTACTACGATAAAAGTAACAGCAAAAGATGATGCAAATAACACTGCTGATATTGTGACCAAAACTTACACGATTACTTCAGTTTATTCTGAAGAAGTTTCAGCAACCGTTTTGGATCACGCTTTGGCAAAGAGAATTAACTGGTATCCTGATTATGGAACTTACGGAGCAAAATACGGATATCAAACTGCTTTTACTCTTTACAAACTGACTTCTACCGGAACATGGGTGGATAAAGACGGGCTTCCTCAATAATAAAAATGAGAGAAGATTTTAAAAAAAGTGAATAAGAAGTAAAAATATTTAAAAAAAAGGGAAGCTTTCAGGCTTCCCTTTTTTAAATTTTACTGATCACAAAAAAGGATTTCAAATGAAACAAAAAATGAGAGTTTATCTTTTTCTGACAGGAATTTCTTTTGTTTTTTTATTTCTTATCGGATGTAAAAGTAAATCAACCGATACCGCTCCTGTTGTTCCTGTAACCACACTCACAATAGAAAGCGTCAATATTCAGGCAAACGCAACGGTGGGCGGAGTTATAAAGATTGAGGCGACGGTTCCTTCTACCAGTACAGTAGAAAAAGTGGAATTTTATGTAGATGGAACGAAAATAGGCGAGGACGATATTAAAATTAACAATATTTTTGCCTACACATGGGATACAATGACAGTGAGCGATGCACAGCATACTTTAATTTTAAAAAGTATTGACGCGCAGGGTAAAAGCGAGTCAAAAAGCATAGGAATCACAGTTTATAACCCATCTGTGATTACTTCTGAAATAGTTTATCCAGTGGATCAGTTTGTCGTGAATGGGCAGGTTAATCTTTCTGCAAAAATTACAGCCAATAAAACAATTTCCAAAGTTGAATTTTATATTAATAATACTCTGCTTGGTGAAAAAACGACGGCAACCGGGAATATTTATAATTATGAGTGGAATACAACAAGTGGTTCGTATCCTGACGCTTTTTACACAGTCAGAACGATTGCAACGGATAGCAGCGGAAGCACAAAAGTTTCCAGTTCTTATGTTAAAGTATCCAATGCTGTCGGCACAACCGCTATTACTTTTTCGGCTTTGACACCAGCAGCTGATCAGACTTTTAATTCAAGCGTTTATGCAAATAATACCCCGATGCCGATTTCAGTGACAGCGTCAGGACCTTCTGCTATGGTCATTCAATGTCTGATAGACGGAACTTTAAAAGAAGCGGGCTCTGTGGTAAGCGGCGGCACTTATACTTATAACTGGGAAGATGCGTATAAAGCGGCTCATGGAATGCATGTCATCACTCTCAGAGCTTATGATATATCAGATCCGAATAATGTCAAGACTGAAAATATCTTTCTGACAATCAATGATGATGTGGCTCCGATTGTCAGTCTTTATTCACCGGCTGCCGGTTCTACAATCAGCGGAAATATTGTGGCTAGTTCTTTGGTGACAGATAATATTGAAAATGATATCACAAGAATCAAACTTTATATGATGGCTCCGGGCACAACAACCTGGGTGGATAAGGGAGATGCGATTTACGCGCCTTTCCAATGGGAAGTAAAGACAACCGATTATCCGAATGGAGATTATCATGTCAAGCTGGTGGCTTATGATAAGCAGAATAATCAGGGTGTTTATGATACGACAAACTTATCGATAGCGCCTACATCCAGACCTATCACAATCAGTAATTGAAGATAAAAGTGGTTTGTTTGCAGCCGGGAGAATTGGGCGATACTCCCGGCTGCTGTGAAGAGAAAAGAGGTTTTTTATTGAATAAACTACTTAAAGATTTTTCAGAGTCTCTTTGATTCCGGCGTTCATTCCCCTATAATTTTTCAGGAGTTCGTAGGCAATTTCCAAGCTGAACTTGGCAAATTGATATTCGCCGTTTTTTAAATAGTAATCACCTGTCAGATAATAAATCAGACCCTGTTTTAAGTCGTGATAAAGATAGAGTTTTTCTCTTGTTTTATCTAACAGGAAAAAAAGGTGTTTTAAAACCGCTTTTTTAGGTTTTATTCTTTCGGCTTCCAATCCTATGAAATTGATTTCTTTTTCTATTTCATCATAGGGATGGGTAAAGTTCTGATTCGTTTCTATTGCGTTTATTTCTATGAGATTTTTCATGGTATCCTCCTGATAACAAGACAAAAGGAAACATATTAAGTTGAATCTCATTTTAATTATTTAAAGATATTGATAGCAATAAGCGTGCCAATTATTTTTCAAAAATCTTTAAAGCTTTTTTATGAGAAAGTTTGAAATGATTGTATTTGAGGTATTGACAGAGTTTTTCTCTTTGAAAAATCATTTTTTCCTTAGAATCATAATTTTTATCCCGGTTTGGAATCCCGTCAATAGAAGTATAAAGTAAAAAAAGATCTTTTTGAGTCAGCGGAAAAACAATGTCTTTTGGGTTGAGGGATGCAATCACACCGCCTCGTTTTCTTCCAAATGGCTTGGTATAGCCGGTATAAAAACCAGACTGGATCAGTCCTGATATGACCGGGAGAGAGGATGAATAGGTTAAAATCTTTCCATTGAGGGTTAGTTTTTTTTTAATTTGATTAAAAAAATGAAATGACCAGAGTTCAGGGTTTTTAGGAGGCGAAAAAGGGTCTAAAAAGACACAGTGAATCGAATGATCGGGAATGAAATGAATCGTTTTTCTCGCATCTCCCCAGAGTATTTTAAGGTCAATCAAATTTGTTTCAAAATGACTCTTTTCGAGGAGAGTTTTTAAAACTTCCTGTTGAAAGCCTTTTAATTGACAAGCGGATTGAATGACAGGGTCTTTTTGAAACTCAAAAGCGGTAACTGCTACTTTTTTATTCCTTCTCATTGTTTCCTCAATGAGTTTGAGCGTATTATATCCTAAGCCGAATCCAATATCCAGAACAGAAACAATAGAATCATCCTCGAGTATTTTCGAAGGAATAATAAATTTTTCCAGACTTTCTTTTTCGGCGCCTGCCAGAGTATGATAGTTTTCCTGAAATAATTCTGAGTAAAAGGTAAAAGAACCGTCTTGAGTTAAAACTTTTTTCATTGCTGCCCGAAAGTTTTTTTGACTTCTGTCGGGTTCAAGCTTGGAAGTTCGGTGAGGGTCAGTTTAAATAAAAAGGAACTTTCAAAATAAAATGCGCCGTTTCTCTCAATTTTAGGAGTAAAAGTGGAGGAAAGCTCCAGCATCCATTTATGGAGGTCATGTTTAATATTAAAACCGAATGAGCTCATTTTAAAATAAGTATTCTGACGATCTTCAATGCTCCAGAGTTTAACCGATTTATAAAGGTCTTTCCAGAAATCCCTGCGGATGCTTTCATCTACTTTTTTGGTATAGTAATAAAGCTTGTTATTGCTTCCTGAGGAAACGAGGCTGAACTGCCAGAATTTCGTATAATTAAAGTTCATTGAGAATGAATAGCTGAGGTAATTGCTTTTATAATCCTGATAACTTCTGTTCCATGAAGTATTAAAAGAAAGAGAATTGATCCAGAAATTGTCAGTAATAAAAATTCTTGTGGCAATGCTGCTGTTGATGGATAAATTATTGCTCTTGTTTTCTTTTAAAAAACGGTCGTAGGAAAAAGAATCCTGAATTGTGATATTAGGGATCAGGGATGTAGAAAAATTGAGGTTTAAGGGACCTTTTCGGCTTTCTTTTGCCGTATTGTCGGAGAGATTTGAACTGGTCGAAAGTGAAAAGGAAGATTTAAGAAAAGAAAGGCTGGCAGTATAAGTATAGTTTTTGGTTTTGCCTTTTTGAATATCATCGATTATGTTTTCGCCGTATTTTTCGCTGCTGGAGTAGGTAATATTGGTAGTAAGAGAGGTGAGAAGGTATTCGTATTCTTTAAAAAAATCAAATTGAGCCGTACCTCCCAAAGAAGTCGATTTCGAATTGTAAGTCGCGGAAGCGTCCAATGATGAAGTATTGGTTGAAGTCGAAAAAGCGGTTTTTTGTTTATTGAGGGTGTAAGAAGTTGAAACCGGAAAATTAAAAGCGATTTTATATGCTTTTTCATCGATTGCAAAATTAAAAGGAGAATTGAATGTGAAAGTATAGGTGTTTTTTTTATAATCATTGGATAAGATGCTGTTGGAATAAGATTTATTATAGTTAATCTGATTCCCGTTGTTGATGCCGAAGGGAAGGGAAACGGAAAAAGGCTTGAAGTTGAAAGTAAGGGGGGATGTGAAATTTAAATTGAGGGATTCATTGATTGTTTCGGAAGTCAATTTACCGGAAGTGTCATATCCTTTTGTTTTAGTATAGGCTGCTGCTGTTGAAAGATTAAAGGGGAATGTGATCGAATTCCCTTCGCCGAAAGAAGCGGGATCAAAAATGAGGGCAATCGGATCAAAAAGGGAAAAAGGGCGGCTGATATTAATACTGGGAAAAGTACTGCTTGACTTATAGTTTTTGTAATAATCCGGTTTGTAACGATTTTTGGCGTTCTCTTCATTGTCTGTTTTAGACATATTGTAGTTTAAATTTCCTGTTACTGAAAGCGTAAACCCTAAAAAAGAGCTGTTTATAGCAAAATCCATTTTCCGACCTAGTCCGGAACCTGATGCAAAGCTTCCAGCAAGCGAAGAGGGGGAGTCTTCCGGGAAAAGAATTTTTTTAATATCAAAAGTATCCATTCTTCTGGACTCAAATTGGGATGTCAGATAAGGATCGGTGGGTTCAAACCAGCTCCCTTTGATGCTTGTGGTCAGTCCCAGAAAATTATCTCCCGATAAAAGCGTTTTATCAAAAGCAATATCCATTTTGTAACGGAGTGATCGACCGGAAACAGGTCCTTCTCCGCTGACTTCCTCGAAAAAATTTTTAAATTCAGTCCCTTCATACTTGACATGACGGTCATAAACCAATGCTGTTTTTAAAGTCAGGGTTCCGATATCGCTTCTGGTGTGTTCAAGACCGAGGTATTCTCCTGTCTTTTGGTAGTGGTCGATCATGAGTTTTAATGTATAAGACTGACCCTTTGTCTGATAGGTATTGTTTAAGAAAAAACCGACACCGTTTTCATTGCCGAGCGCGGTGATGAGTCCGGTGCCATAATAGGAACGGTACATGAAAGGGAAATAAAAAATAGGATCTTCACCGACCTTGATATGAAAACCGAAAAACATATCCATGTCATCTTTATAAATCCAGCTTTTATTGGCTCCGAGAGCATAATGAGGAAGCTGGAATTCACAGTTTGTAAACTCCGTATCTTTGACAATCAGTTTGTTTTCACCCAGAAATTTGAAATATTCTCCCCGGATAAAATAGGGTTTATTGTAAGTCTCAGCGGAATAAATAAGACCTTTTTTCGTTTCAGGGTAAAGAAAAAGGAGTTTTCCAATAGTAATGTTTTTATCCGTTTCAATAATAATATTGCCTGAAGCAACCAGTTCTTTAATACTTTGATCAAAAAACTTGATTGTGATCTCGTCTGCAAAAATTCGTTTTTCTTCATAAAGAATATAAACATTTCCGTAAAGCTCGGCTGTGGTGTATCCTGTGCTGTCTTTTTCTTCAGAGTAGTAAATCTGATCCGCATTTTTAATGACGAGGGATTTTTTTGAGTCACCTGTTTGAATTTCCTGAGTTTCAAAATTACTGGTTTCCCATTCAGTCCCTTTTTCCTGCGAAAAGACAGAGGATTGAAAAAAAAGTAAAAAAATCAATAATAGGCTTTGTCTTAAATGTTTTATGGCCGTCTCTTCATTCTGTTTTTTTAAAAAATAAAATCAAATTTAATACTTTATGGATTCAGAATAAAACGGATTTCTTTTTGAATGAGGCGAAGTTTACTTTCAATTTTCAAATCAGGGATTGAAAGCTTCGGATTAGAAAGATAAATAACAGGGATGTTTTTGTAAAAAGTTTCATTATCAATTCTATTTGTAAAGCAAATAATAATATCTGGTTTTTCTTTTAAAAGAAAAATTTCTTCTGAAACCTGAATATAATCTCTTTCACTATTAAGAAGATTGGTGCCGCCTAAAAAATCTAATAATTCTGCAAGGTAAGAACTTTTTCCAGCAGCGAAAACAGTTTTCCATTCTCTATCCCTATCCACGACAGCAAGATAACGGAAAGGCTTGAGTTTTAACTCCTGAGTCAGGGGGAGGATAAAGCCGGGATTGGGGAGCGCTTCATTTTTCAGCCCAAAAGTTTTTCCAATTTTTTGAGCAGCTTGGAAAATTGAGTTCAGATTATTGAGGGAGACCTTTATAAACTGAATCTTGGGATGGTTTAATATCGGTTTAATCCATTCTTCCTGAAAATCTTGATAAATAACAGTTTTAGGATAAAGACTCAATATCTTTTCTAATGAAAAATGAATAAATGAGCCGACAGAAGTTTCTAAAATAAATTCATCATTAGAGGTGACGGCAATGACTTCTTTGTCTATTCCCAAATCAAAAAGAATAGAGCTGATAGCGGGAGTCAGGGAAATAATACCTTTATGTTCTTTTTGATTTATTTCACATGAAAGAAATAAAAAAGAAATTAAAATGAAAAAAATCAGCCTTGGCAAAAGAAATTGATTTTTTTTATGTTTTGAAGGAGCCATTTTTGTATTTCATCCATGTTTTTTTGAACCAGTTTTTTCTCAAAAGGAGAAGCAGTGTGGCAGAATGCCTGCAATTTAAAATAGAGATTATAAATCTCCTGAATGTTTTTTAAGTCAAATTGAGTTTTCATTTATTTACTATCGGAGATAAAGCAAAGAAAATTTGAATCATTTTTTTAATTTCCAGATCAGGAGATATAAAAAAATCAAAAACGAGACAAAACAGAGAGGAATTTGAAAAAAAACAGGGCAGTGTCCATTCAAAAAAAGTTTATGGATTGAAAACCATGCTCCCAGCCCCAATCCAAGGAGATTCCCTGAAAAAAAGAAGAAATAAGAGAGTTTTTTTGAAGAATGGGTAAAGATTTCAGAAATAAAAACCAGAACAAAAGCAATTAAAACCAGAAAGCAGGCTGGAAAATTAAAAATTCTGGGGCAGAAACTGCCTGTCCGGGTTTCAAAATAAATCAAAAAGAGGGAAGAAATAATCCCTCCCATCATCAAAATAGAAGCAATTTTTCTCATCATTTTTTACTATCCTTGATTTGATTCATGATTTGAACTACATTCCAGTCTCATGCTTCGTAAAAAACTGGAATGACATTTTTGCATTTTATATTCAAGATTATAATATAACATTCTTTTTCACAGACTCAAAACTATCTTCTTCTCTACTCTTTTTACCTTGCATCTTGTATCCTGACCCTTGTCCCTTGATAGTACATTCCATTAAAACAAGGATTGCGGGGGATTGGGACGAGGCAGGATTGGGACGAGGCAGGATTGGGACGAGGCAGGTTTTGAACCTGCCTTTACATAGAGAGGATAATGCATGTTTTAACAAGGATTGAGAGTGAAAGGTGATAAATGAAGACAATATTTAATTGTTTGTTTGTATTTCTATTTATCTTTTCTTCAAGCGGTTTTATCTTTGCTGAAAAATGTACTTCATGCAAAAGAGCAAAATCATAAAAAACC
>Ga0209518_1001329_pt1 | contig 27045 bp, 28 predicted proteins | sample RifGroB1_FD_183993 | JGI IMG/M metagenome (GOLD analysis project Ga0209518, IMG submission 183993) | Groundwater microbial communities from Rifle, Colorado, USA - Groundwater B1 (SPAdes) (version 2) | ecosystem: Environmental > Aquatic > Deep subsurface > Groundwater | place: Rifle, Colorado...
GTAAGCTTGGGTACAGCGGACGAGCGGAGACTGCGACTCAAGCTGGCGGCGATCGATATGCAGTTCTAGCTGGATTAATTGAAGATGTCGGCGAAAGACCCGTCATACGATTCGACCCCGATACCTATCATCTAGGCGCTGGCCACTCTGGTGGCGCCATAGATGACGCTCAACAAAGGATAAAGATAGATGCAAAGAATGATCTCTTGACAGTCCATCGCTCTGACCAACTTCCCCAAAACTTTGCTGCTGTGGGTGGAGAACAAAAGTCGGATTTGCTTGCGGCAAGTTCTGCGGTTCTGGAAGAGTTTGATGGACTTGTTGGCGCAGCCCTAGGTCCGGGGTTTGGAGGATTAACCACCCAAGAACAATTGGGGCACATTGACGCCCTAAATGGCGCTGACTTAACCCAAATTTGGAACGGTGCTAACCCCAATGGATCAGCGTTACACCGGGCTATCAGAGCTATAAATGTGGCCACACCCGAAGGCCAAATGCAGCTGAGACGCTCGTTGCGCAGTATCCTTAGCAATAACGCTAATCTTGTCGGGCAAGCTTCTATGTTGGGCGCTTACATTGGGGGTGTACCCCCCACTACCCCCTAGACATTAACTAACGCATATGAAGATTTTATCAACAAAAGAATTCGCGGACATATACGATAACCTGCCAGAAGGGTTAAAGACCGCTATTAACTCTGATGTTCTCAACTCTGCTCTTAATGATATCCTAAAAAACAACCACCTTGCTGATTCTAAGGCCATAGAGTTTCGCCGCATTACTGCAGCTATTATTTTGGGAGTTGTCCACCCAGAAGATCTCGAAAGGGAGGTTATTAGTAAGGTGCACATGGATCCGCGTGCTACCAAGGGCATAGCCGATGAGATTAGGTTAAAGGTGCTGTCTAGGGTGGCCGGCGAGTTAAATAAAACTCACGGGTTCCATCTCCCTGTTGCTCAAGGTGTCTACCCTAACGCGCCCCAACAGCCATTGATAGCCCACGCCCTAACTCCCGCCGATCAACCAACTGTTACCTCCCGCCAGGAGTCCTCGGTACCAATCAACCCAAAGCAGAGCGAAGGCGGTGTCAATCCCCTAGTTATTCATAAATACCAGGGTTCTGACCAGCCGGTAACTTCACGCGAAGATAAGTATGAGGGGGGCTTAGCCAGACCAACTTTTTACTCCCCAGATAGCCACTCTGATTTTTCACCAACTCCATATGCCCACATAGAAATGGGAGATGAGAGAACTTCTAGCGAGCCTTCCACGGTCCGCATGGGAAAAGAACAAGCAAAGATAGTCCACTATAGCGCTCCCGAAGCACCAGCCAATCCATTCTCTGGGATTCAAAACATGCCCCAAACCAAACCTGCCGTTGAGAAAAAAGATGTCCCCCAAAGTAATGTCGTAAATCTCAAGGATCTTCCTCAATAATGCAGTTCCAGGTCCCTCAGTTTATAGACACAGAAGATAAGATTGTGGGACCGTTGAGCCTTAGGCAGTTTGCGTACGTTGGAACTGCCGCAGCCATATCCGGGGCTCTTCTTTTTGTCATGCAACCATGGCTGTGGGCGATAATCTCTGTTCCCCTCCTGGGAGCGGGAGGCATGTTGGCCTTTGGAAGAGTAAACGGGCGCCCCATCTCCGTATATATCCGCTCCCTTTTCCAAAGTATCTGGGCTCCTAGCGTGTACGTTTTTCGTTCAGGGGCGGAAATCTCAATTCCCACTAAACCGACAAAGATTCCCCCTTCCCCCAAGCTTGGGAAGTTTACTAAACCCGACCTAGCGGGAATAAAGAACCTTTGGATGCAAATGAACACGTCCAAGACGGCTATCCCCAAAAGAGAGCTTGCTCTTCCCATCCAAAGCCAGAGCTTTTCTCAATTCAAGGAAAAGTTTGAGGCGGTAAGGCAAATTACCGGAGAAAAAGAGATAGCTAAAAGAGTCGATTATAGATAAGGTATAATCTACTAACCAATGGCAAATGCCCAAAGAGCAAGTACGCAGGATCTAATCCCCATTAAAAGCATCAAAAATGGCGTAGTTCAGCTGAAGGACGGATCTTTACGTAAAGTAATTCTGGTGGACGGAACCAACTTTGATCTCAAATCCGAGGATGAACAGCGGGTCATAGTGGGAGCTTACCAAAGCATGTTGAATTCTTTGGACTTTTCTCTACAAACCCAAATCCATTCACGCAAATTGAATATCGATGGATACCTAGAAAACCTAGGTGCGCGAATAAAGGAGGAGGACAATCCGCTCATTAAAACTCAAATTGAGGAGTATATAGCATTTGTTAAGTCCTTTGTGGGAGAAAATGCCATCATGGCCAAGAGTTTTTTTGTGGTTGTTCCGTATGATCCATCGGCCATGCCCACAAATGTGTCAGAAACCACTTCTTTATTCAGCAATTTATTTAATAGAAAAAAGCGGGTAAAACAAAACGCCGCCGCGCCAGAAGAGGCGGTAAACCCCGTCTACGTGGAACAACTAGCACAGAGGGTAAGCCAGATACTAACGGCGCTTAACCGCATAGGACTAAGAGCAGTCTCCCTGGAAGATCCAGAGTTAGCGGAGCTGTATTTCAACGCCTACAACCCCATGACCGTCGAGGATAGAGGAAGAGAAATTGGCCGCAAGGCAGAAAAGGGTACTGACGCCGTTGGGGAATTGGTGGCCCCACCATCTTTGGAGATAAAGCCTGGATATCTAAAAGTTGGTGAAAAGCTCGCTAAGACTCTTTTTGTGTCCAACTATCCTCGCTTTTTGAACACGGGGTGGCTCTCTCCCATTATTAACCTCCCCGAGACTACTGATATCTCTATATACGTACACCCCACCGATACTGGTACCGTTTTGCGCAATCTTCGCAAAAAGGTAGCTCAAATTGAGTCTCAAATAATGGACAATACCCAAAAAGGATTGGTACGCGATCCTTCTCTGGAAACCGCCCTTGCGGATGCCGAAGCCCTGCGAGACTCCCTGCTTCAATCCCAAGAGAAGTTTTTCGATACTTCCATATACGTAACTATCTACGCGGATACCGAAAAAGACCTATCTAGGCTTGAGGCCGACATTACTAACACTCTGGATACCAAACTTATCACCGTACGCCCAGCCCAGTTTGAACACCTAAAGGGCTTTGAATCGACTCTTCCTTTATGCAAAGACTCCTTGGGCATACACACCGCCCTCAATTCAAGTCCCGTATCGTCCTTCTTCCCATTTGTCTCTTTGAACTTGAGCTCAGACGAGGGTGTTATACACGGAGTGAATCGCCATAACAACTCCCTAGTTATCTTTGACCGCTTCTCACTGGAGAATGCCAATATGACTATCTTTGCTAAAGCGGGAGCAGGAAAATCATACGCCGCAAAGTTGGATATTCTGCGCAGCCTCATGCTTGGCACCGAAGTAATCGTTATAGATCCGGAGGATGAATATATTCGTCTCGCCGAGGAGGTTGGAGGAAGCGTTTTCAAGATTTCTCTCGATTCCGATAGCCACATTAACCCATTTGAAATCCCTATTATCCCCGAAGGGGAAACTCCAAGTGAAGTTTTGAAAAGCCACATTGTTAACTTAACAGGCTTAGTAAAGCTTATGCTCGGGAAGATTTTGCCGGAAGAAGAATCCTTGCTTGACCAAGCTATCACCCAAACCTATGCCGCAAGGGACATAACGCCGGAGCAAAGTTTTGAAGGAAAAACTCCTCCTCTTTTGGAAGATCTAGAGTCCGTCTTGAGAAGCACCGAAGGGGGCAAGGGCATGGCGGAGCGTCTCTACCGCTTCACAAAAGGAAGTTACGCTGGTTTCACCAATGAGCCTACAAATGTTGATATCAACAATCGAATCATTGTTTTCTCCATTAGGGATCTCGAGGAGGAACTCCGTCCCATTGCCATGTACATCATCTTAAACTTTATCTGGAGCTTAATTAGGGCGGAGCTCAAAAAACGCATGATGGTTATAGATGAGACGTGGCTCTTGATGAAAAACGAAGATAGCGCCTCTTTCCTCTTTGGCCTAGCCAAGCGCGCCCGCAAATACTACCTTGGCATCACCACCATTACCCAGGACGTTGAAGATTTCCTAAGCTCCCCCTACGGAAGGCCTATAATCACCAACTCTTCGTTGCAGCTTCTTTTAAAACAAGCCCCGGCTGCTATAGATATGGTGGGTAAGGCATTTAACCTAACGGATGTTGAAAAAAACTACCTCCTTGAAACAGATATCGGTCAGGGGCTCTTTATCGCCGGACTCAAAAGGGTAGCTATCCAGATAGTGCCCTCTTTCTTCGAAAATAAATTAATAACCACCGACCCTGAAGAGCTTCTCCGACAATCGGAAGAGAGTAGTTAGTTTTATGAACGACGATAAGCCCTTTTCCATGGTCGAAATCCTTTTGGGATTTATGATCATAGGCTCTTTGGATACTGCTGAATTCCTACTGGACCCAACCGGCTTGGGACTTCTCCTAATGCCTGCGGAAATAGGAGTGGGGCTTTTCACCGCCTTCTGGTTTATGTACAAAGGTGGCTCTCGCATGGAAACACGCTTAATGATCTGGCTCTTGGGAAGCATAGTGGAGTTCGCCCCAATAATAGATATGCTTCCTCTGCGAACTACTGTTTTCCTTATCTCAGTTCACCTAGCGAATAAAGACGCCGAAAGGGATGCAGCGGGGCAAAAGCAGCAAGGAGGGGGTGACGTAAATGAAGAAGAGCCTGAAGAGGAAGAGGAGGAAGAACCGGAAGAGGAATACGCCGAGGACGAGGGTTATGAAGAAGAGGAGGAAGAAGAGCTCCCAGAAGCTGCTTAGTATTTTGTGGGTTTTATAACCACGTGCCTGTCCCTGCTTTCCCCATCACTTTGCGTCTCAACATCCGGGCGCATAGAGAGTTCTGTGTGAATAATCCTGCGCTCGTACGCATTCATTGAAGGAAGGGGAACGTGTTCTCCAGTGGCAACCGCTTTTCTGGCAGCCGCTCTGGCCAATTTGATAATCAAAGACTCCCTATCTTTCCGATAGTCATTTACATCCACCAAAACTTGGTCTCCGTCTTCTTTGCGGGCAATTTGGCGCGCTAGGTGAGTTAATGATTCCACCAACTCGGGGATCCTATCCGCAGAAATGCTCCTATCTCTTATAGAGATCGATATCCGATTTTCCTCTTGAATAGTTTCTACTTTCAGGTCGTCAAAGCCTACCTGGTCAAATATTTCCCTTATTTTCTCCTTGGCTTTCTCCATGGCTGCCTAATGATATCCCCTTTCCCTCCGCTTTGTTAAGGGAGTGGTTCACTACAAGCTGCTGGAATATAGAAAACACGGTGGTGGTGCCCCAATACAGCCCTATAGCCGATGGCAAATTGAAGAGGATCATAACGGTGAGGATGGGCATAAACGTAACCATATTTTGCCCTACCCTCTCTGCTTTAGACGGTTCATCCCCCTTCTTTTTACTCTTCTTTGCTAGAGAAAGTCTTCCTTGGACATACTGGGCAATAGCGGCAAACCCCACTACCCACAAGTTGCTCCGCGTAAGGTCTATCAACCCCAGAAAGCTCTGGTTGGGGGACTCGGGTAGGGTTATTGATGGGTATAATAGGTCAAGGGCGTCCCCAGAGAACCCGTTGACGAAAATTCTGTAGAGAACAAAGACGATCGGGATTTGAATAATGAGGGCCAGAAGGGGGGTAAGGGGGTTAACTTTGTGACTATCATAGAGCTCCATGATTTTTTGGGCCTGCGTCTCCTTGTCATCTTTGTGATGCTTCTGAATACGCTTGATCTCGGGCTGAAGGTTTTGAGTTATCCTTTGATGTTTAACCGTTTGGTGAAATAGGGGAAAGAGCAGGAGGCGTACTGCGAGAGTCAATAGAATGATGGCTATGCCCAAATCCTCAAAGGCAACGTTTTCGTAAAGCCACGCCAGGGCGTTAAAAAGTGGTATGTATAGTGCGTGAGTAAAAAATTCTCTCATGATCTAAAGCGCCTTTAGTCCTTTCTCTAGTTCCTTGCAAAGCGCATCTTTGACGTCGGAGTTAACCTCTATGATATGGCCGCTGACTATTACTAGCAAGTCGGATCCTCGAGGGATCTTTTCTAGGTTCTTCCCCAGAAAATCGTAGATGGTTCTTTTAAGGGAGTTGCGTACTGTTGCCTTGGAGCTAACCTTTTTACTAACCATTACCCCTAGGCGCGGATAATCGCGTTCACTAGGGGCCACTTTGATAGAGATCCTCTCCCCCCTAAAACAAAGAGTGCTCTTCTTGGGAAAGTCCTTAATTGATAGTTTGCGCGTCTTAGGAAGCACTCGTTTGGTTAGGCCGCTAGCCTCTTCCTGCCCTTGGCAATGCGACGGCGCAACACCGCTCTTCCCCCAGAGCTGCTCTTGCGCTTCATGAATCCATGGGCCTTAGCTCTCTTGCGCTTACTGGGCTGATAGGTTCTCTTTGGCATAGCGGCGTTATTATATCCGTAAAGTTGATTTTTGTTAATGTTTCCCTTCATCCACAGTTAATTCACATTAGACGCATCGGAGTCCTGTTTGACGAGTGAGTTTCATTCAATAAGATGGAGTTATGGAAAGTCAGGCTCCTGAGGTAAGTGACCTGGAACAACTGTGGGGCACAGTTCTCTCGGACATAGAACTTAGAATATCTAAGCCCAACTTTTTAACCTGGCTCAAAAATAGCCGCCTCATAGAAAGCACTGAAGGATCGGCCTTGGTTGCTCTTCCCAACAACTTCGCTAAGGAGTGGGTAGAGACGAAATATCATAAACTGATCTTGGGCTCTATGCGTTCCATAAACGGAACAACCAAACACGTTGAATACATAGTTGAAGGAAGTCTTTCCCAAAGAGCTATTAACAGAAGACGTAGAGAAACCAGAGAACACCAAGATGAAAAGCAGTTGGTGTTCCAGGAAATGCGCGTTGATCCAGAAACAAACCTCAACCCCAGACACACCTTGGAAACGTTTGTGGTTGGATCCTTCAACGAATTGGCATTCTCGGCCGCGCAAGCGGTAATCGAGAACGTCGGTACTAAATACAATCCCCTTTTCATATATGGTGGTGTGGGGCTCGGGAAAACCCACCTGATCCAGGGTATCGGCAACGAGATCCGCAGCCGTTCCGATAACAAGGTTGGGGTAAAATACGTTTCCTCGGAAAAGTTTACCAATGATGTGCTGTGGGCCATTAGAAACCGCAGGGCGGAGGATATAAAGAATACATACCGCAACGTAGATGTCCTCATCATTGACGATATCCAATTCTTGGGAGGCAAAGAGAAGACCCAGGAAGAGTTTTTCCACACATTTAACGCCCTCCACCAAAACAATAAGCAAATAATCATCTCTTCCGACCGCCCGCCGGCATCTATTGCCACACTGGAGGAACGTTTGCGCTCCCGTTTCGAAGGCGGCATGATCGCGGATATAAGCGCCCCCGAATTTGAGGCTCGCTTTGCCATCGCTAAGGCCAAGTTGCAAGAGCGAGGAGTCGAGTTGGATGACAAAATTGTTGAGTTGGTGGCTAAAAGGGTACAAAGAAACATCCGTGAGATCGAGGGCATCCTCAATAAGCTTGTTTTCCATCAAATAACATACAAGCGCCCCTTGGATTCCGCCACTACCGAGAAAATTATCGCTGAGGTAACCGACAAGTCGGCCTCCAGGGCTACCCCCAACCAGGTGATTAAGGCCGTATCTGCGTTTTTTGAAATCTCTCCGAACGATCTAATCGGTCGTTCCCGAAATAAGGAGTATGTTGAGCCTCGCCAGATCTCAATGTATCTCCTCCGCGAACTCCTTAGTATGTCTTATCCGGACATAGCGAGTAGAATTGGCAAAAGAGATCACACTACCGCTATCTACGCCTGCAAAAAGGTGGCGGGGAATATAGATAAGAGCCCGGACTTGGGACAAAAGATTGTTTTGATCAAAGAGGATGTTAATAAATTTGGGTAAAAATTGTTAAGTTTTTATGGAGCATCTGTATAAAATAAATAGCCTTGGGGGGATAAGATCAAGTGGGGCGGAAGTTAATCCCGCTCCTGCCCACAGGGTGTTAAATCAAGAAAAGCGAAATTCGGTAGGGGGCATGGGGCGGAACGAAGATCTTCCACATATTAACAGCCCCTACTACTATCTATATAAATCATGAAAGTAATTATCTTAAAGAGTAATCTCAAATCCGGATTAGATGTTGTGGGAAGGGGGGTGGGAACAACCACTAATTTGCCTGTTCTAGGAACAGTGCTTCTTGAGGCTCGCAACAACCAAATCAAACTATCCACCACCAACCTCGAGTTGGCCACAACCAAAATCGTTTTTGGGAAAATCATTGAAGAGGGGGAAATTGCCGTATCTTTTTCCACGCTATCCGGAATAGTCAACAACATATCGAGCGAAAGGGTTAATCTCGAAGTAAAAAATATCAACCTCATAATAAAAACGGACAACTACGACGCTCGCATTCAAGGGCTCGACACAAAGGATTTCCCAATAATTCCAACTATCAAAGATAAGAAAGAGTATCTCGAGATTCAGGGAGAGCTACTAAAGAGCGCACTGCAAAAAACCACCATGGCGGTGGAGGTATCGGACCTGCGTCCGGAGATCGGAGGCCTTCTTTTTGCAGTTGAGCCAACGGGAATCAAGATCGTAGGCACGGATAGTTTCCGTCTCGCCGAGGCCACCCTCTCGGGTAAGCAAATCAAAAATACTTTTTCCAAGGGGCTTATGATTACTATTCCTCTCAGAGCCGCCCAAGAGCTCTCTCGCATCATTGAGGATAAAGAGAGTGTGCAGATATACACGGACGAGACCCAAATCCTTTTCCAAACAGAGAGTTTTTCTATGGTCTCCCGCCTAGTGGAGGGCAAGTTTCCGGACTACAAAGCTATTATTCCGAAAAGTATTGAGAACAGCGTTGTGGTGGACAGAGAAGAGCTTATCAATGGGCTCAAGCTTACAAGCTCCTTCTCGGGAAGAAACAGCGAAGTGACATTACGCATCAAAGACAAAAAAACTTTGGAAATTTTCTCAAGCGACAGCTCCATAGGGGAGAATAAATTCTTACTTCCAGTTAAGGCCGACGGTCAAGACATGGAGATTATCTTCAACTGGCAATTTCTCTTGAGCGGGGTTAGGGGAGGCCAAAGCAAGAATGTCATTTTGGGGTTAAACGGCGAAGAACACCCCGCAATTATTAAATCACCGGAAGAGGCTGGGTATTTCTATATCCTGATGCCCATCAAGCCCTAGAAGAAAACGATTATCTCGCTAGATTGAGAATTGCCGTCCTCATCCTCCGCCTCTATCTTGATGCGACTCTGGAGAGCGCCGCTGCCAACCATACTTTCTTTGATCGTTAGCGATTTTCCAAAATCCCCGGAGTAGTTAGCCTTAGGAGAGTTGTCTAGAAAAACCCTGGCGGCGGTGATGTTGTTCTCACTCGAAACTTTGGCGCGCAAGGTAAAGGCCTGGTTAACTTTATCGCCATTATCGGGCGTCATAAATTCTATGTTTAGCTCTCCACTTACACTTGATTCAACCCCAAGCTTAACTTTTGGAAAACGAGTCGGTTCGGGGTTGGAGGCAAGCCACGCTCTGATACCAGCTTCCCACAAGGGATATTGGGAGTCCCCTTGGCGTCCCAGGTAATACAAAACACTATGATACTCCCCCTCTATCATCTCTCCGTTCAAGATAGGCAAATTCCCAACCACCGGATCGGGGGGATTGAAGTATTCAACCGGTAACGCGGGAAGAGCTCGCGACATAAACGAGTGCCACATAGGGACGGCGGCCAAAAGACTGGTTCCTCCTTGTCCTAACGGTTGACGGTTATTGTTGCCCGCCCACACCCCAGCTACTAGATTGGGGGTGTATCCAAACGTCCAAGCGTCCACGTAGTCGTTAGTGGTACCAGTTTTTAGGGCTACTTGGTATCCGGGCACTTGGGTAAGGGGGAGGCTTGCCGTGAACAGCCCGGAGCGCAACTCTACGCTCGAGAGAATATTGTTGATTAATCTCGGGTATTGGGGGTCTACTACTTGCTTCCCTTCGTCCTTATACTCCTCCAGAACCTTACCCTTAGAATCTTCCACCTTGAGTATGAAAACGGGCTTGTGGTATGTGCCCTCGGTAGCCAATACGCCGTATGCGCCCAAAAGTTCAACCATGCGTACTTCCCCACCCCCCAAAACCAAGGACAAACCGAAGCGATTTGGATCATCAAAGGTAGTTATCCCAAAACGGAGAGCGTTATCCATCGTTCTCTCAAGGCCAGCAAGGTAAAGAGTTTCAACGGAGGGGACGTTGATGGACTGAGAGAGTCCCTCAGCCATAGTTACTGGCCCCCTAAAGCGCAAATCAAAGTTGTGAGGGCTGTAGCAATTGGGCGGGCACGCAACCGAGAACTCTGTTTTTACGTCCCAAAGAATAGTTTTTGGGGTAAATCCATTTTGAAATGCGGTTAGGTAGGCAAAGGGCTTAAATGATGATCCGGGTTGGCGCAATCCCTGGAGCGCGACATTAAAATTACCCTCAAAGGCACAGCTTACACCCTCCGTACATCCTTCTGGTTCTGGGTCTGCAAAATAGTCGCGGGAGCCCACCATCGCTAATATCTGACCGGTCTTTGGGTCCATAGCCAAGAGCGCTCCGTTGTGTCCACCAGCCACTTCCTTGTTATGCTCCACATTGGTTTTTACGGCGTCCTCGGCGATTTGCTGCATCTCCCAGTCAAGGGTCGTTGTTACCTTGAGCCCTCCCGTGCGCAAAGCATCTTCTCCGTATTTATCGCGCAAATATTCTTGGACGGTGATGGCAAAGTGGGGAGCCCTAATACCCATTTCTGACTGGGGTTGGATTTCTGGGAGGTCCTCGGGAACACTCGCGGATTGTTGTTCGTCCACATATCCCAACTCCTTCATGCGGCTCACGATGAAATTTTTGCGGTTTTTTAAATCATCTCTATGAGATCCCCACGGGGAGTAGTAGCTGGGGGCTTTGGGTAGAGCGGCCAGAGTTGCCGCTTCATTTAGATTGATCTCGCTGGCGGGTTTGTTGAAGTAGGCTATGGACGCAGACTCTATTCCGTAAATGGTTGGGCCGTAAGGAACCTGGTTCAAGTAAAAATTTAAAATATCATCTTTGGAGTATCTTTGCTCCAACTTCACCGCTAAAACAGCTTCCCTCAACTTGCGAGTAATCGTTCTCTCTGGAGTAAGAAAGGTATTTTTTGCTAGTTGTTGGGTAATTGTAGATCCCCCCTGGACCACCCTTCCCTTAACAACATCCACCAAAATGGCACGCACCAATCCTCTCCAGTCAAACGCACCGTGATTGTAAAAAGAATCATCTTCCATACTCAAAGTAGCCTGGCGCATAATGTCAGGAATGTTATCAGCCGGGACAACGGTACGCTTCTCATCTTTGTATATCTCATAGAAAAGCACCTCGCCCTTGCGGTCATATAGCTTGGTTGACTCGGGGATATTTAGATTGGTTAGGTCCTCCGCTTCGGGGAGCTCTGTGGAAAAGTAAATGTAGCCTAGATACAAGACGCCCAAAGCAAAAAGGATACTACCAACCTGGAGAACTTTCTTTTTATCCCAATGGCGGAACATATCGTCCTTATATTCTAAAACAAAGCCGCCCTATTGTGGAGCGGCTTTGTTTTGGGCTAGGTTAGACTTCTATATCTACATCGTCTACCTCATCATCATCGTCTGTTTCCTCTTCGTCATCTTTCTTCGGGACAACCTTGTCTGGGTCTAGACCATCGTCTTCGCCACCGCCAAAGTCACTATCTTGAAGAAGAATTTCTTCCTTGAACTCCATATTGTTAAATGGTTGTGAAAACGACCTTTTGAGGACATTGCAGGAAGAAGCAAAGTCCAGACTAGCGAAAGTATATTCGAGAAAAATCTAGTGTCAAGACCCCCTAAGCGGCAGGTCGAATGCCCCCCTAAGTGCTATTGCCAAGGCATCAGAGATATCATCTGGGCCAGGAATGTCTTTTACTCCCAAAGTCCACATAACTGCCCTGAGCACGTCCCGCTTGCCAGCTCCTCCATCGCCAGCAACGGCCGACTTTACCTCGCTGGGGCTAAACTCCACAAAATCCACTCCACTTTTTTGAAGCACTAGGAGTATCACTCCCCTTGCCTCGGATACGCTAGAGGCAGTCTTCTTGTTTTTGGAGAAGAATAATCTTTCAAGACAAACAAGGTCTGGTTTGTGAGTATTGATTAACGCCTGAATTCCTTTTTCCAAGTGAGATAAACGATTCTCTTTTCCAACGCCTTCACCGTCGATAAGGCCACAGGCAAGAAGCTTCACTCCCCGATCTTTCTCTATCAACCCATACCCAGTACGGGTAGTGCCTGGATCTATACCCAAAATCTTCATGCTCCTAGGGATGTGTAGACGGCCTTCGCGTCGGGGTGGTTTTCCAGGGATTCGACCACCCTCCTAATTGTTTCAGTAGCGTTAGGAGATACTGGATTGCTGAATTTTGGTGCATACCCACTATCAGTTTTTGTAAAAGCCCACATTAACGCCCCGGGTTCAGCCACCTTAATTTCATGGCTCTTTAAAATAACCCTTATCTCCGCCATGGTGCGGTTACGATTGTCGGTTATGGCCTCAATGATGATCCCGATTCCCTCCGGGCCATACGCCTCTATAAGCAACTCCTCTAAGCTTCCAACCTCAGCGGCCCTATGGATAGCCCTTTCGATGTTGGCCTGGGGCAGGTTGTGTTTGTGCGCCTGCTCAACCGCGCTGCGCAGGGTAGCGTTGAATTTAGGGTCAGGATTTCCTCTAGCCGCTATAGCAATAGCATTAGCCAACTTAGAAAAAAGTTGAGCCCTACCCTGGTCGGTCTTAGCTTTTTTGTCCTTGATCTGCTTCCACTTATTGTGCCCGGACATATCTTCTATATCTTACTCCCCGAGGGACTTTTTACTAACACCCAAAGAGACTATTATTAGAAGAACAATCTAATGCTTAAATTCAGTCAGCAACCGATAGAAGCCAGGCTAGAATCTCTCCAAAAAGATGCAGAAGAAAGAGATGCCGCACGCAGAGCTGCGGCCGAAAACCTTCCCTATCTGGATATAAAACACCAAGTAATTGACCGGGGAGCTTTGGAAGCAGTTCCAGAGGTCCTTGCTCGGGAAACCAGAACAGTTGTTTTTGCAAAGGAGGGAAACAAGGTAAAGGTGGCGGCGCATTCCTCCAAAACCAGCGCCTTCGAGAAACTCAATCTTTTTTTAGATGAACAAAAGCTGAAAAAAGAAGTTTTTATTGTTTCGCTTTCCGGCCTTGAGGAAGCATGGAAACACTACCTTGCCATTCGTCCCGAAAACCAAGCCGAGATCGTCTCGGAAATAGTCCTCTCCGAAGGGATTCTCGAATCAAAGAAAAATGTTAAAACCATAGAAATAGCCTCCGAAGACATCGCTCAAATTGATGTGGACACATCGACCACGGATGCCCTCGTCAAAATACTGGCAGACGCTCTCGCCTTGAAAGTTTCGGATGTTCACCTCGAGCCCGGGAGGGGAAGTACGCAGTTAAGGTACAGAGTGGATGGCATTTTGTACGATATAGCACGCATATCCGAGGAGGTGGGGAGGCGCACCACCGGTCGCCTCAAGCTTTTAGCGAGCCTCAAGCTCAACATAAAAGACGAGCCTCAAGATGGACGCTTCACTATTAAAAGATCTAAGGGAGAAGACGTTGAGGTCAGGTTATCCATCGTCCCTTCTGAATTTGGCGAGGCTGTTGTGATGAGGGTGCTTGATCCGAGCGTGGTGGATTTGAATATGGCAGATTTAGGATTAAGAGAAGACGATTTAAAGATCGTCGAACGCTTTCTCAAAGAAGCCAACGGAATGATTTTGTTGACCGGGCCGACCGGAAGCGGAAAGACAACCACCCTCTACGCATTTTTGAAGCGCAACTCGTCTCCGGAGGTAAAAATTATTACCATCGAAGACCCAATAGAATATCACCTGGATGGTATCCAGCAAACTCAGGTGCGCCCCAAAGAAAATTACACCTTTGCTTCCGGTTTGCGTTCCATCTTGCGCCAAGACCCAGATATGATTTTAGTTGGAGAAATTAGAGATTCGGAAACAGCGACAACGGCAATAGACGCAGCCCTCACCGGGCATTTGGTTTTCTCAACGCTTCACACCAACAACGCTCCAGGAGCCATCCCTCGCTTAGTGGATCTCAAGGTCAAAGTTTCGAGTTTGGCATCAGCCCTAAGATTAGTTGTCGCTCAACGATTAGTCAGAAAACTCTGCGAGAAATGTAAACGGCTAGTCAAGATCGAGGGAGAGCTCAAAGCAAAAATAGAAGCATTTAAAAACCAAGTACCACAAAGAGCGATCAGGCCCTCCCAAGTCAAACTTTACGAGAGTGTTGGGTGTGTATCCTGCAACAAGGGGTTCCAAGGAAGAATTGGCATTTTTGAGCTCCTAACCTTTGATGAGGAAATGGCCGAGATTTTAGGGAAAGAGGTTACCGAAGTGCAGACCCGCAAGGCAGCCAGGGCCAAAGGTATGGTTTATATGCAAGAAGACGGCATTTTGAAAGCTCTCTCTGGGATAACTACAATCGAGGAAGTTGAAAAAGTAACGGGCCCTGTTAATTGGCCCGCCTCGTCTGTAAAATAGGGATAGAGTCAGAGGTCTGCGGGCAGTATGTGGGCTTCCCGAAGGAAAATTATAGAATCTCTCCGAGGATTACCTCAGCCGGAGCCAAGAGTGTCCGTAATATCTAAAAGAGATTCCAAAATGTGCCCGCAGACCCCAAACTCTATCGGGAGTCACTCTAACACAAATAAAAGACATTGTCAACAGCATGAGCGATACCCCTATTCAAGAAAATGGCGATGAGCAGGCGATAGATGTAGTCTTACGTCCTAAGCAGTGGGAGGACTATATAGGCCAAGAACAGGTAAAAAAGAACCTGAGAGTTATTATTGATGCTGCTAAAATGCGCGGGGAAGCCGTTGACCACCTCCTTTTGTACGGGCAGGCGGGTTTGGGGAAAACCACCTTGGCAAGATTAATCGCCAAGGAGTTAGGAGGAACCATCAAAACCACCTCCGGTCCTGCTATAGAGAAAGTGGGAGATCTAGCGGCTATACTTTCAAACCTCGAAGAGGGAGAGATTCTCTTTATCGACGAGGCCCATCGTCTCAACAAAATGATCGAAGAGGTTCTCTACCCCGCCATGGAATCTCGCAAACTCCACATCGTTATCGGAAAAGGTACTGGAGCGAGAACCATCTCTCTGGATCTTCCTCCATTTACCCTCCTTGCTGCCACAACCAGGGTGAACCTCCTATCCGCTCCCCTGCGTTCTCGCTTTGGAGCCACCTTCAAGCTTGAATATTACAGCGAAGAAAACATTAAAGAAATTATCGAAAGATCAGCCAAGATTTTGGGAATGGACGTAACAGAGGAAGGCGCTAGGATTTTAGCTAAAGCTTCTCGCTATACACCAAGAGTAGCCAACAGGATTTTGCGTCGCGCCCGCGACTACATGGAAGTGCATGAAGAAAAGAAAATAGATGAAACCGTTGCCAAAGAAGTATTGGATTTTCTTGATATAGACTCCCTGGGACTAGAATCGCACGATAGGAACCTTCTGAGAGCGATGGTTGAGAAATTCGGAGGAGGACCAGTAGGCATAAAAACCTTAGCAGCCGTACTCAATGAAGACGGCCCAACCCTAGAGGAAGTTTACGAACCATACCTCATGAAGTTAGGGTTCATTAAACGCACTCCCACCGGGCGAGTTATTGGCGAAAGTGCTAGAAAGCACCTAGGGCTTCCGCCGGACAAGTTAGTTTAATGATTTTTATAAAGGAACTTTTACCCAATCCCTCCGGAGACGATGCTCAAAATGAGTGGATTAGGCTGATCAATACAGGCGACTCAGATTTTATTCCAGGTGGATTGAGCCTAGTTGATGCTGGAGGCAAGACATTTAGCCTAAATAGCATTAGTGCTATATCTCCAGGAGAAACCATAGAACTCAAAAGGACCCTAACAGGCATTGCCCTTAACAACGACGGGGATATAGTATCGTTAAAAAACCAACAAGGAGAAACCTTAGATCAACTAAGCTATGCCTCGGGCGTAGTCGAAGGGGAGATCGTAACGGCAGAGAGCTTTATAGAAGAACCGCCATCCAGAGACTCACTAGGAGCAAGCGCCCTGGGTTTCGGGAGAATAGACTACCAACCAACCCTTATGCCTATATTAGTTGGCATATTGATTGCCATAGTGTCCGGAGCAATAGTGTGGTTTATGGTCAAAAGAGATAACCTATGAAGATAAAAACCAAAAACGCAAAAGAAACCAGGGCCTTCGCTCAAAAGTTAGCTAAGGACTTTGTGGAAAAAAGAGGGCCGCTCATCCTAGCTCTTTCTGGAGATTTGGGAACTGGCAAGACTACCTTCACCCAATCGTTTGCTAAGGCGTTAGGCGTGAAAAAAAGAATTCTGAGTCCAACCTTTTTGATAATGAAGCGTTTTCCGCTCAAGATGAGCAACTTTCAAAACCTATACCACCTAGACGCTTATAGAATAAAAGCCCCCGACCTTAAAAAGTTGAATGTAGAAGATGTGTTCAAAGGTCAGAATATTGTTTTAATCGAATGGGCTGATAGAGTGAAGGAGATTTTGCCAAAGGGTACAATTTGGATAAGGTTTGAGCATGGTAAAGGAGAAAACGAAAGACAGATTACTATTAATTGACGCAAACTCCCTGATCCACAGGGCGTATCACGCACTTCCTCCCCTCACGGGCCCCCAGGGACAACCCACGGGAGCCCTCTATGGGTTAGCCAGCGTTCTTATAAAACTCTTTAAAGAAGAGACTCCTCGCTATGCAGTAGCGGCCTTTGATCGCAAAGAACCCACATTCAGGAAAAAGCAGTACGATGCGTACAAAGGTACTCGCCAACCCACCCCGGATGATCTGATTGCTCAACTCAAGGAAGCCCCCCAACTCCTTAAGTGTTTTGGGGTATATCCGATAGACGCTCTGGGTTATGAGGCAGATGATCTGATGGCTACCCTAGCTACTAAATTTGCCAGTTCGAAAGTTGAGGTGGAAATTATGTCCGGAGACCTGGATATTCTCCAGGTGGTTGAAGATGGCAGGGTCTTTGCCCAAATTCCCCAAAAGGGAATAACCGAGACAGCAATATACAAAGAGAAGGAAGTGAAAGAGCGTTTTGGCATTACCCCATCAGCTCTGGCCGATTACAAAGGCCTAGTTGGAGATACCTCCGACAATATCCCTGGAGTCAACGGGATTGGTCCCAAAAGCGCGGTAGAGCTTCTTGATGAATTTAAGACCGTAGAGGGTGTATATAAGAACCTGGAAAAGATAAAAGCGAGCAAACCTACGTTGGGAGAAAAACTTGAAGCGGGCAAAGAAAGTGCTCTCATGTCCAAAGAGCTTGCCGTGCTTATTAAGGACGTTCCTACTCCGAACGATTTAGGAACTTTTGAAGTTGGCGATCCACTAAAAAGCCCAGCAGTTTGGAAATGTTTGGAAGAATTAGGCTTCAAGACTTTGCTCAAGAGAGTGGAGGATGCCAAACAAGAAGCTAACAGACTCTTTTGACGGTATAATATAACCGATGAGCTTGGGGAAAAAGCCAAACAGACTCTTATATAATTTGCGCATACCGGAGATGCGCCATCTCTATATCGTTCCGTGCGTGATCCTAGTCCTTTCGGGAATGAATTTTCTAGCAATGGGGGTGGGCATTTGGTTTTGGATATCCTCTGGGGTGCTTCTTGTTCTGGGTGGTGTGTGGATGTGGCACGAGTATAAAAACACTCTTCGAGGATACGGAGAAAAAGTTTCGTACGGCCGTCTTGAGAGTATAGTAACCAACCTGGAAGATGCGGTGATCGCCTACAACAACGATTTTAGGGTGCTGATCTTTAACGCCGCGGCAGAAAAAATCTTTGGCTTGTCTAAAGTTCAGATCCTGGGACAAGTGATGGGCCCAGAGAAAGCTAGCGAAAAGGGATATCAAACCCTCATCCAAACCCTCTTTCCTTCTCTGGCGCCCGTGGTGGTAGGGAAAAGCGAACCAAATAAATATCCGCAGGTAGTAGATATATCCTTTGATAATCCAACCAGGGAGTTTAGGGTTTCAACCGATCGTATTCTGGATAAAGATAATCACCTCCTAGGCTTTGTGAAGGTGGTGCAGGACCACACTAGGGAAACGGAGCTTATACGCTCGAAGTCAGACTTTGTGTCCGTAGCAGCTCATCAGTTGCGTACCCCCCTGACAGCTATTAACTGGACTCTAGAGGGGCTTAGCAAAAACCAGGCGCTTACGGAAGAGGATAGGTCCTTAGCAAAAAACGGCCTACAGGCAACCGCCAATCTTCTCAAGACCGTAAATGACCTACTGGACACAGCAGAAATTGAAGGAGGTCGCTTCGGATACAACTACGAGGAAATAGATCTGGTTAAGTTTGCGGAAGAAGTGCTAACGAATGCCCAGATGGTAGCTAAGGAATACGGATTGCAGGTTTTTTTCGATAAGGGGGGATTCAATGAACTCAAGCTGTTGGCAGACAAGAACAAGCTAGGAATGGCCCTTTCTAACCTAGTGGATAACGCCATGAAATATAACTCCAAAGGAGGCTCGGTTACCGTACGTCTCAAGCAGATGCCTCAACAGCCATACGTCCAGGTGAGCGTACAAGACACGGGGATAGGCGTTCTCCCCGCAGACATAGATAGGCTCTTCACCAAATTTTATCGCGCCCCTAACGCCCGAAAAGTGAAGGCGGATGGAACAGGATTAGGGCTCTACATTGTGCGCAACATCATTCGTCAGCACGGAGGAGAAGTGGGCGTTGAGTCAACACTAGGGAGAGGCACCACCTTCTTCTTTACTTTGCCTACTGATCCAACCCTTATTCCCAAGGCCGAAGGTTCAGTTGGGACATAAGGGTGCCAGAACTCCCAGAAGTCCAAACTATAGTCTCTGATCTCAACCGTAAAATAAAAGGGCAAAAGATTGTTGGATTTTGGACAGATTGGCCAAAGCTTGTAAAACTCCCAAACCCATCGGATTTCAAGAAAAAAATAAAGGGATTGCGAATAGAAAAGGTGGAGCGCATCGGGAAAAACATAGTATTTTTCTTGAGCAACAATAAGGCATTACTTATCCACCAAAAGATGACCGGGCACCTTATGGTTGGCAAGTGGCGCATTCATAAAGGTAAAGTAGAGACCACGGAGAATGGTCCATTTAAAGAAAGAGTAAATAAATATATCCACGCTCTTTTCTCCCTTGAGAGTGGGAAGATGATAGCGCTCTCCGATATGCGTAAGTTTGCCCGCATTGCCCTCGGAGAACGGGAGAAAATTTTGAAACTCAAAGACATAACCCAACTTGGGCCGGATGCGCTTGATCCCAAACTTACATTCGGTGAGTTCTCAAGGAGAATTAAAGCACGCCATAAATCCATCAAGCTCACCCTAATGGATCCAGGGGTAGTGGCGGGGATAGGTAATATTTATGCGGACGATATTCTTTGGAGCGCTAAGGTCCACCCCCTAAGGAAAGCGAACGCCATCAAAGAAAAAGAGCTGCGAGCGATTTTTAAATACACCAGAATAGTTCTCAAGAAGGCTGTTCGTCTGCGAGGAACCTCAGTTGGAGACTATAGAGACACTGCTGGAGAAAGGGGCATGTACGGGAAAGTTCTTCTTGCCTATAGGCGTACCGGAGAGCCATGTAAGCGGTGCGGGACTCCTATTCGCCGTACCCGGGCGGGACAGCGATCAGCCCATTTTTGCCCCCATTGTCAGAAGTTATAAACACCGTTTTCTTGGGAGTCATTTCTGGGGTACACTGTCCATATAAGTGGCCAATAAAAAGTATATTTTTGTCGTAGGAGGAGTGATGTCGGGAGTCGGCAAAGGTGTGGCCACCGCCTCCATCGGGAAGATTCTCCAGGCAAAAGGTTTTAGGATCACGGCGGTCAAGATCGATCCATACGTGAATGTAGACGCTGGCACTATGAACCCCACCGAACACGGCGAGGTTTTTGTTTTGGATGACGGTTGGGAGTGCGATCAAGACTTGGGAAACTACGAACGCTTTCTAGATAAAAACTTTACTCAAGCCAACTGCCTCACAACCGGTAGGGTATACCTTTCAGTCATTAACAAAGAAAGAGCCCTAAGTTATGGCGGAAAATGTGTAGAGGTGGTTCCCCACATACCGCTGCAGATCATCGAAGACATTGATGCGGCCGCGAAGAAAGACAAAGCAGAAATAGTTTTGGTAGAAATAGGAGGTACCGTTGGGGAGTACCAAAACATTCTCTTTCTTGAAGCCATCCGTTTTTTGAAACTGAAGCACCCCAAAGATGTTGTAACCATTCTTGTGAGCTACCTCCCACTGCGCAACAACGACAATGAGCTCAAAACCAAACCTACCCAATACGCTGTACGCACACTGAATTCAACCGGCATTCAACCGGATATGGTTTTGGCCCGCGCATCAGTTCCGTTGGATCAAAAGCGCAAGCAAAAGATTGCCCTGAACTGCAATTTGGAAGTGGAGGATGTGATTTCCGCGCCGGATGTGCGGGACGTGTATGAAATGCCCCTAATTCTAGAGAAAGCTGGTATAAGCAAGCGCATCCTTTCCAAGCTCGGTCTTAAAAGTCGCAAAAAAGATCTGAAAGAGTGGTCAGCCCTAGTGGGTAGAATAAAGAGGCTCAAAAAGACGGTAAGGATTGGGATAGTGGGAAAGTACTTTGGAACTGGGAGTTTCATCCTCTCAGATTCATACCTTTCGGTCATAGAATCTATAAAACATGCGGCCTATGAAGCAGGATACAAACCTCAAATTGATTGGGTTGATGCTGGCAATCAAGGATCCCTCAGCAAATACCACGGCGTTGTAGTCCCAGGGGGGTTTGGAGGTAGAGATATAGAAGGGAAAATTAAGGCTATCCGCTATGCCAGAGAGAAAAAGATCCCCTTCCTAGGCCTTTGCTACGGCATGCAGCTGGCGACCGTAGAGTTCGCTAGGAACGTAGCCGGGCTAAGGGGTGCCAACAGCACGGAGATAGATAAAAAGACTAAATACCCGGTAATAGACGTGATGCCCGAGCAACTAGAAAAACTCCAAGGAGCCAAATACGGGGGTACCATGAGGCTGGGAGCATATCCAGCTCTTCTTAAGGAAGGCGCTATAGCGCGCAAGGCGTATGGCACAAAAAAGATATCAGAACGCCACAGGCACAGATATGAAGTAAATCCGGAGTATATAGAGCGCCTTGAGGAAAAAGGATTGGTCTTCTCTGGCAAGTCACCAGATGGAGTATTGATGGAAATAGCGGAGCTCCCTAAGAGTAAACATCCGTTTTTCCTAGGAACTCAATTTCACCCGGAGCTCAAATCGCGCCCTCTTTCTCCCCATCCTCTATTTAGAGAATTTATCAAAGCCGCTTTAGCAAAAAAGGGTAGGTGATATAATGCGGGTATGCTAATTACGCTCTACGGTGCTGATTCCTATAGGCGCCTTAGAAAACTTAGGGAGATCGTAGATGCATATACCTCCAAACAAGGAAATCTTTCCAGAGAACGTTTTTCTCTAATAGAAAAAGAGGACCTAGAAAATCTAAAAGGATTTCTTTCCGGGCAATCAATGTTCAGCACCAAGAAGCTGGTTATCTTAGACGAGCCATTTGAATTTGAGGATACTAAAGCCTTGAAAGTAGTCCTCAAGGAGTACGTCGATTCTGTAGATACCACCATCTTGATCAACACAACCAAAAAACACCCAGCTCCGTTCAAGTTTATTGAAGAAAAGCCAAGTAAATTTGAAGAGTTTGCCCTACTTAAAGAAAAAAACTTAGTAGATTTCATTAAAAAGGAGGCGGAAAGATTGAGCATTTCCCTGGATGCCAGGGAAATCTCTTCGATAGTGGGCTCTCTTGGCTCTGACACCTGGAAAATTGTCACGGAGCTGGAACAGATAGCACTCAGGAGAGCTAAAAAGTTGGACGCAAAGCAATTTACCTCTCAGCCGGAATATTTTCCAAGCCTAAACACTCTTAAGGGGGGAAGTAACATTGGAGAAAGGTTAATAGCCCTGGAAAAGTTAATAGGAGAACGAGGCGATGACCCGGCGAGGATTTTTAACGGTCTAGCCTATCAATTAAAAAACGCCGAGGAGGCGCAGATGTATGCAGATTACGATATTGCCGTAAAGGCAGGGAAGCTAGAATACGAAGAAGTACTACTAGCCATAGCGCTAGGGCTTAGGTTTAACCCTCTAGTGTAGGAGTTTTAACCACAAGCCTTTTACTTAGGCGAGACTTTAGCCTGGAAGCCTTCCCTTTCTTGATTAAATTGGTGTGGGCAGCCTTATCTAGCTTTTTGAAAACGTTAACAAGCTTCCCGGCAGCGCCAGCCGTATCTCCAGTCTCGATGGTCTTTTTGTAGTCTTTTATGACGCTCAAAAGCTCGCGTTTCTTGCGTAGATTCAATACCTGTCTCCTCCCGCTCTCCCTAAGGGCCCTCTTGGCTGCATCTGTATTTGGCATTGGTAGCTAAGTATGTGGGTTTTGATATTTTAGGTCAAGTTTGGCGGTTCGATTCTGCCTAATCTCCACACTATTGACTTATTGAATACTTTGTGGTACACAGATACTACGTTCTTTTAAGGCTTTTTCTCGGGAATTTAGCTACTAAAATTTGGTGGTTAAGTTCCCGAGAGGAAGGTAAGTATGTTGTCCACCTATCTGGCGTTGGTAAGCGGAGTCCTGTGTGGCGCCATCGTTGTCGCCATCGTGATAAGCGGTGGTTCGATGTTGCTCGTCTCTTTGGGCTTCATGGTCTTCGTGGTTTCTATCTGCGCCGTCCTGTCTGCTCTGCAAAACATCAACGAGTCCCTACGGGACCTCCGCTCCAATGACGAGAGCGAAGCGTCCCGACAATAGGGGTTCTTCGCTTTTCTAAATGTCTCGATTCTATTCCTCCTATGTGATACAAGAACCCCTAGATATGGGGCTTTGTCGTATCTGGGAGTGCCTGAATGGCCTCCGCTGCTCCAAATATCCACTCAGACAGTTGATTCCGACTTTTACGTATAATACTATGTTATACTGTACAACAGATAAAAAATGCGCCTCGTGCTTGTTGTGAAACATTGTTTACAAAAATGAGCAAAAAAATCTCGTACGAATACATTAGAGGGCTAGTAGAAAGCAAAGGGAGCTTTGCCTTTACTAGTAATAACAGGAAAAGTGCCGCCGGGAACATTATAAACGTTAGAATTCCAACTTTCAGTATAGGAATACACGAGAGAGACCAGGATTTACTATGCTCTATCAGAGATACAATGGGTTTGGAGAATAAGGTCTATAACTATAAATCTAGCAATAAAGATGGATACAATAGAGGAGGAAGGGTACTTCTCATAGTGAGGGAGATAGGGAACCTGAAAAATGTAATAGTACCCTTTTTCTATAACAAATTAGCAGGTTATAGGAGGACTCAGTTTGATAAGTGGCTGGAAGATATTGGCAAAGATCCAAGAGTACCGGAATCCTACAAGATAATTTACCGTCTCCACAAGAACAATTTCTATAAAAATAACCAGAAGTTTGTAGACGATGTTTGTCAACAAACATCCTAAATAGCAAAATGGCTTAACCATGCGGTAACCCGGTTCTTTAGGGTTGACGAAAAGTGTTTCACATGCCGTGTTAAACACATTCTGTCAACAGTTTATGCGGAAATTTTGCATAATTTCTATATGGTAAATGGCAACGGCAATATATGGCAATTACCGAATAACCTGTGGAAACTGTGGATTACTTCGCAACCGTACCTTAGAGACATAATTGCCGTATAGAAATAATCGCTTACTTACCTATTTATCGCCCTCTTCGTTGCTGGTTACCGCCTTTCTAATGACATCCAGCACTTCTTCTATAATTTGAGCACCCTTGTCCTTGGCGTTACCCCCTTGGAAATAAGCTATAATGAGCTCCTTTTCGTAACTATTCATTGTTTTTTACAATCCTTAGAAACGACCTTTATCTCATTTGATTATAGCAATTCTAAGGTACCCAAAAATCCCTATTGGGAGCTAATTGCTTAGAAAAACATGTTTTATTTACTCTTGGAGTATAGTTAGGGCTGTATGCTCCAATATGTTTATTATCACGCCTACATTAGAGGGACTCCCAAAAGGGGCCCTATTGTTATAACGCATGGACAACTATGTAAAGTTAAACCCAGTTTACTGAAAGAACTTAATAAACAAATTAACTTCGTAGATAGGTGGGTTTATTTAAGCACAAAAGCACTCAAGCACATACATGATAGACATATCTTTGATAAGAATAGTCCAGACGATTTCAAGATAATCTTAGATTCCCTGACTCAAATTATTAAATACCCAGACGAAGTTCGTAAAAATCATAAAAGTAAAAGGGGAGACTTTTTGTTTATTAAAAAGATAAATAATTATACTTACTACGTGTCGCTCGAAGTCATCAACGCGTCAAACTTAGATGTGGTATCTGCTTCCGTAACTGGTACGAAATACATAGAGAAGTTACTTCTTTTGTGGAGCTGGGATCCGGCTAACCCCCCATCGTAATATTCCAGACTTCCGAGTTTCCCCAGTTCTAGAACACTCCGCAGTAGAGCCTTTCTGCATTTAGCTCCACAAAAGAAGAAACTTCCCCTGCATCCTTCTCAATGTAAAGACGTACAGTGTAAAGACGTACAGTTATAGTATAACATACACTGTCAAGAGGTATGCACAGGAAACAACATTTAACAACGTCTGTCAATAGTAAGAAATCATATAGTTTTTACTCTATTTTGAAGAAGGTAATAAAACACCGATTAGGTGTAAAAACCGTTCCCTGTCGTTGTGCCGATTGTTATAGTGGAAAACAAACCCGTCCAAGTAAGTCTGCAAGTACTTCTTCGAAATAACCTTGTGAGTGCCTTTGGTGCTTCTTTTAACATGAGACCAAAAAGACTCTAGGGTATTTGTGTAGATATTATCTCACACAAACTCTTTTACATTGTTGGGGGATAAGCGTGGATTACTTGCCGAAACGCCTTTCCGCTTTGGGGAAATAGGAGATTATCGTGTCAAAATCCTTATTAGTGAAAGCGGGCCACATTTTGGGGCTAAAGTGCAAAAGAGCGTCTTTTGTGTCCCACATCATAAATCCGGTACTTATATGGGGGGTTGGAGTATCCTCCCCAGTTCTGATCAGAAGATCTACAGGAGGAAGATCCTTGGTCCAAAGGTGGGATTTAAGAGTTTTGTCGGTAATCTTACTAATCTTCTTTTTGGCCATAGCATTGAGGGCAGAAAGCATCTCCCTATCACCGTTGTACCCTATGAAATAAGTAAGGTGGTGCTTGGAATATCCCTTGGTTTTTGCCTCCACCTCCCGCATAGCCTTCACGGTTTCTTTAGAAAGAAGGCTTGGCCACTCTCCGATGAACCTGACGCGAACCTTGTTTTGGTGGATATTTTTGTCCACTAAGATTCTTTTAGCCCAGAATCTATACATTTTTTCGTCTAGGAATTTAATCTCCTTAGGACTGCGTTTTGTAAGGTTATTGTATGAACCACCCCAGAAGGATATGTACTTTATCCCAAGATCAATGGCGTGTTTGGAAATATCCTCAACCCGCTTTGCGCCGCGAGCATGTCCATCCCAAGGTAAAAGCCCTCGTTTTTTGGCCCAGCGCCTATTCCCATCAATAACTACGACGACGTGATTAGGCAAAAGAGACTTGCTTAGCATCAATTTATACTGCCCAAAAGAAGTTGTATTGGCAAGGTAGCTAATTCGAGCCCGACCCCCAGAAGTGGTGGATTTTTTTGGTATCATATAATAGTTAATCCCAAATCGATCTTTGAAAAAGAGGGGGTTATATGCGAGAACAAGTAATCCAGGGAGGGATGGGGCTCGGTCTCTCTGTTCCCCTCCTTGCTAGAGCAGTCTCTACTAGAACAGGCCCTCCATGGGGACTTGGTACCGTGTCTGGCACGGCTGTCAATGTTGTCATGGCCCGAGTTCTCCAAAACGGAAGTCGCGACAAGGGTTGCGAGGGTTTTCTTCGTGCACTTGAAGAGTTCCCGTTCCCAGACGTAGCGAAGTCCGTGATTGACACTTGGTATGTCTCAAGCGGTATTCCCAAGGGGAAACGCTATCGGACGGTTGAGATGTTCACGCTGGAACCATCGCCCGAGCTCATCAACCTGACGGTGTGTGCTAACTTTGCCATCGTGTGGTTAGCAAAGGAAGGCCATCACAACCGCGTCAGCATCAACTACCTAGAGAAAGTCAATATGCCGCTCATCTACAGCTTTGTGGGTGCTATGTTGGCGGGGGTTGACTACGTCACTATGGGTGCGGGTATTCCCACCCAGGTACCTGGCGTTCTCGACACTATTACTCAAGGGAGGCCAGCGGAGTACCGTATCCCAATCGGTGGCGGGGACGGAAAAAGTCGGTTGATGAATTTCGACCCAGTAGAGCACTTCGGCACGAGATTGCCCGAGATGAATCGGCCGGCGTTCCTACCGATCGTTTCGTTGCATACCTTGGCGAAGATGTTTCTCAGAAGGGCATCGGGAAGCGTCGAGGGCTTCATAGTTGAAGCGCCGTCTGCTGGGGGGCATAACGCTCCACCTCGGGTACGAGGGGAAGACCCCAGAGCTGAGCCGATCTATGGGCCCAAGGATGAAGTGGACTTCGGCGAGATGGTTGATCTTGGGTTGCCGTTCTGGATTGGAGGGTCGTTTGCGTCTCCCGAAGGGCTTAAGAGGGCGCAGACGCTCGGCGCAACTGGCATTCAAGCCGGATCGATCTTCGCTCTGTGTGAGGAGTCTGGAATGGACGACTCGATCAAGCGAGAGGTGCGAAGGCTGGGATTCCGCGGTGA
>Ga0209518_1001331_pt1 | contig 27025 bp, 45 predicted proteins | sample RifGroB1_FD_183993 | JGI IMG/M metagenome (GOLD analysis project Ga0209518, IMG submission 183993) | Groundwater microbial communities from Rifle, Colorado, USA - Groundwater B1 (SPAdes) (version 2) | ecosystem: Environmental > Aquatic > Deep subsurface > Groundwater | place: Rifle, Colorado...
AGTTGAAAAAGGTAGGGATAATCATATTGGTCGGCTTATGACTTACATAATCTGGGGAGAAACAGGCGACTGGATTGACCCTTCTTTCCGAAAATGGTAATAAATATCAAAATTGAAGTATGGGAGGAAGTAAATCCTTTTAACTCTGCCGAAAAATACTACAACACCGAACATCCAAATGACTTTAATAAAGAAGTTAAAAAATTATTAGAAAAAATAAAAACTTATGAAACCAACATCAATGAAACAATGGGAGAAAATGAAAATACAAATGGCGGTCAAAAACAAGCAAGACGAACTCATTAAGTATTCAGTTATATTCATCGGGTCGTATCTTCTTTTCAAGATTATTATTAGTTTAATTTAATAATTTAATAAAATGTTTCAATCAATAAAAGTTTTAAGTTCAATAGACAAAGTGGCTTCAAATAGCAAGCCCTATAAAGCCCTAGAAGTCCAAGACGAAGCAGGGGCAGTTTTCAAGGTAAATATCTTCAATGACTTTCCTGATTTTGCTAATGTGAGAGAGGGAAGTGTTGTAAGGGGTCAATTAGTGCAAAAAGGGCAATACACGAACCTCTTATCGGAAACTCAAAATAAACCCCGTGCCGAGGGTGGTGGGGCTTATAAAGAGAAGATAATAGGCGAGGCGATGGAGCGAAAAGAGAAAAGTATCGGGAACTTTCAAGATAACAAGGAGTTCTCCATTAAGGTGGCTTCTACTATGTCTGGTGCGGTTGCTCTAGCGGTTGCCGAATACAAGGACAAAACGATATTAGATGGCCTAGATAGGGCAGTATTACAATGGCGCGAGTTTTTGTGGAATAACTGGAATATAAATCCTGAAGATATAGACCCGATAACAGGTAAAATGTTAGAATAAAATGAAAACCTCATTATCAAAAAATCCTCATGAGTTGGCGGAAGACAGAATGATAATGGCAGAGGAATACAGTCGATATTCTGGTGAGTTCGCCGAACAGATAAAAAAACAAGCAAAGTTCTTTGTAGAAAATAGAGGAAACCATAAATCAGACACTGCTTGTCAGCGAAGTTTTGAATTAACAGAAGACGGAATACGAATGACAATTCTAAAACTTAAACTGAAAGCCATTGAAAAGCAAATGTCCGCAAGCAACACAATGTTAAGGTTGATGGAAAATGAGGCAAAAAATCTTTACTGACATGAGAGAAATATCACTTAAAAACCGCATAGAGAATTACCTGAAAAAGAGAGATTACTTTGTGGCTTCGGGAGATATACAACGGCTCGCCCAAGAAAATGGCTACTATTCTCCCCAAAATTCCGGCAGAAGATTAAGAGAATTACACGAAGAAGGAATATTGGATGTAGAATACAGGAAAGGTCATGCTTATTATAAGTTTAAGGTCGGCATAAGTTAGAAGTGAAATTATAAATTAACTTGGCATACTGCCGAATTTTATGGAAAAACAATACGAAAAGATACCAGCGTTTAGTAATTGTCCTTCAACTTGCAAAGGACACGCAAACTTTATGCTAGACCACGAATATGAGGATAAGGCAAGTCGGGATTTATTGGTTAAATGTCTTGATAATTACATTGAGAAAAATATCGCCCCAAGTTAAAGCAGAACTAGAAAAAGAACCGCAAGTATGCGCTAGGGCTGTATGGTGTGGAGAATATGATAAATGTAGAGGGCGGATAACTTGGGAACATACTTTGATTTACGCAGGCAAGCAGATAGACGAAGTGTGGAGTATAATAAAGTTATGTGAGTATCATCATGATGTGAATACACAACAAGGAAACGGAGATTTAAACAAGGAAAAAAATGTGTGGATTGCGTTAAATAGGGCTTCAGACCAAGAATTAGAAAAATACTCCAAAGCAATAAATTACAAAAGAGAACGGGAGAGATTAAATAAAAAGTATGATGAATATAGAACACAAGCAAATTAACTTTAATATACAGGCAAAACCTTTAACGGTAAATAAGGCGTGGGTGGGTGGTAGAAGATTTAGAAGTCCTGAATATAAAAGTTTTGAAAAAGAAATAGCATATTTTTTACCAAAAATTACTGTTAAAGGAGAAGTAGAAATACGCTACAAGTTTTATATTAAGAATTATAACCGAACTGATGTAAGTAATTTGATAAAGATTTTAGAGGATATTTTAGTAGCCAATGGAATAATTGAAGACGATAGGTTTGTTAAAAAGTTTTCGGCAGAGAAGTTTAAAAATGACAACGAATCAATACAAATTTTAATAAAGCAATATGAAAGGTAAAATAATAATCCCCAAAATGAAATATCCGCCTTTGCCTCCTTTTAAGTTAAGAAGTGAAAAACAAATGGAAGAACTCTTACACCGGGCACGAGTAGTTGCTCGCAAAAATCAGATTTCTATGCTAAAATTAGAACAAGATATACCCTCTTTTTTGACAAGCATTAGGAAAAACAGAAAAATGAAATGAAGAAATAATACACCCCAAGGGTTCAGAATGGAGAATAAATTAGCACTCTTTCATAGACCACCTAACCGAGGGAAAGGACATTAACAGCTTCTTTAAGGAATTATTAGAATGAAAACAATACTTTTAATTATAATACTGCTCTTATTGTTTACTATCTCTAATGAAATGCACAAAATTCAACAACAAAATGTACTTCTATGCCAATTAGTAAATACATCATCTAATATAATTTGTAAATAATTTTATGTCTCTCTCAAACGAACAAAAGAATAAGATAAAAGAAAAGTTTGAAAAAACATTTGAAGAGTGCAATGGGGGATTTTTAATAAATTCTTGGGCAACAAGAGATAATTTTCTTGACTTCTTCCTCTCCCAGTTTGACTCTCTCCAAGCAGAAGCAAAAGAAGAATATAAATCCTGTGGAAAAGAAAGAAGTCCTTTATGGGATACATTCGTAGATATAATTGACGAGCAATTTCCTAAAGGTCAATGTAAAGAAAGAGGCAAAGCACTGGTAATGTTAGCATATATAGATATGGCAGTTTCTTCTTTAATAAAAAAAGCAAGAGAAGAATTGAGGAAAGAGATAGAGAAGATGTATAAACAATCCACCATAAATCAACATCACAAATATATAGAAGATAACACACAATATAATTCTGCCCTAGACGATATATTACAAATCTTAAATAAATATGAAAAAGATTTTACATAAAATTGCCCACTGGCTACACTTAAATTCCACAGAAGAAGTGATTGTATTCAATCAAAGTAAGGGTATGCAAATGAGTTATAGAAATGAATGTTTAGAGTATGGTAGATGCTTATTAACTAACAAATAATTATGGAAATAAAAAATCTAAGAGAATGGTATATTAGAAAAGAGGGTCAAGTTTCAACAGCTATAAACAGAGAAGCAACTATTGGAGAATTGATGGATGTAGTAGCTATTCTTATTAAAGAAATAGAATTATTAAAAATTAAGAAGTAAAATGATAACCTTAAAGCTAAATTGTAGCCGATGCGGAGAAAGTGTAATCCGGCACAGCAATATACCTAGGCCAATGTGTAGAAAGTGCGTTTTAAAAAGAAGATGGGAAAGAAGGGTTGCAATTAGAAAGGAGAAGAGAATAATATAATAATAATTATTATGATATATTCAACCAAGAATATAATTATAATACATGAATCCTAGTGATTTTACAAGATTAGCAAATAACTTCTACATATCCAAAGGAATGGAGTCCAATATTGAACGTATCAGTATAGACGCTGATTTTGTAAATTATTATGTTGAAAATCAAAAAGGTTTTCCTAGTTCTAAGGTGGCTTTAGTGTTTATTTGCCTTAATCCTTTATATTGGCAGTATGCTCCTGAAATGGTGGCTGGAGCCAAAAGATTTTTTCTTCCCGGTCATGAAACTGATTTTTTCTTTTGGACAGATATACCGACAGAGGGAGTAAAAGATAAAATAACACAGGCCTGGAAAGAACGAGGAAAGGATGTGGAAAATCCTGATGTTATAAAAACTATAAACGATATAAGTAGCGCAATTATAGATTTACGAAATAAAAAAGATATAACTCTATTCCCCACCGAAGCGGTTGATTGGCCTTACCCTACTTTATTACGCTATAATCTTTTTTTACAGCAAGAGGAAAAACTAAAAGAATACGACTATATTTTTTATTGTGATGTAGATATGAAGTTTGTAAATGTGGTAGGGGATGAAATTTTACCCAAAGAGGGGATTATGGCCGCCCAGCACCCAATGTATGCTCTCAAAAAAGAATATTGGCCACCCTATGAACCCAACGAGCTTTCAGCTTCATATATCAAACGCCCCGGCAAATTGATAGAAGAAAATGGCAAGCCTAGATTTATGCCTCTTTACTTCGCTGGAGGATTTCAAGGAGGTAAATCAGATAAATACCTAGAAGCTATGAAAACTACCAAAAAGATTATTGAAATTGATTTAACTCAATCATATATTCCTATTTGGAACGATGAATCTGCCTGGAATAAGTATTTATCAGAAAATTCGCCAGATGTAATTCTTACACCTTCCTATGTTTACCCTGATAGTTTAATAGAGCAATTTTATATTCCACTGTGGGGCTGTAATTACCAACCAAAACTTATGACATTAACAAAATGGTTTTCTACTTCTAAAGAGGGTGGGGAAGCCGTAGCCAAGATGCTTAAAAAATGATTATAATTAGAAATAAGCGGGAAAAATTAAAATGTTGACCATCAGCATAAGTTCATATAACCAGGCAGGATATTTACCAGATGCTATTGAAAGTGCGTTAACTCAGACTACGCCGTGCCAAGTTATTGTGGTAGATGATGGGAGCACGGATAATTCTTTAAAAATTGCCCAAAGTTATGAACCTCAAATTAAAGTCGTTTCGCAAGTGAATAAAGGTCTTCCATCTGCTCGCAATACTGGTATTATGTGGGCAACAGGAGATTTTGTGTTGCCACTTGATGCAGACGATATACTTTTACCTGATTGTGTTGAAAAGATTTTAGAAGTCATAAAACAAAATCCCAACGCTGATATAATTGCCCCCTCTTTCAAGTGTTTTGGTAAAGGAGAAGATACGATTATTTTAAAAGAAAATATCATTTTAAAAGATTTTGAGACAGGTAATTATTTACCATATTTTTGCGCTATCAAAAGGGAAAAACTTTTAGAGATAGGTGGATATAGTCCTAAAATGATATGGGGATGGGAGGATTTGCATTTGTGGATAAACTTGTTGTCTAGGGGTGCGATAGTAAAAACTATACCTAAAGTTTTGGTTTTATACCGCACGAAAGAAAAATCAATGTGGACCGACAGCAAAGACCATGCTGAAGAATTACAAGCTCAGATAAATAAAGATTTTCCAACTATTTTTTAATACCAAATGCCAAAAGGGATACCTAAAAATGGAATAAATAGAGGATGGTTTACCAATAGTCCTAGACCCTACAAGAAAACAGGTATTTTAAAAGTATGTAAGTGTGGTAAGGAATTCTATTGTGAAAAAAATGTGATTGAGAGAAAAAAATATTGTTCAACTGTGTGTTTTTATAATTATAAAAGCTATGGTTATATTCATAGCGAAGAAACAAACAAGAAAATAAGTTTAAGTAATAAAGGAAAAAAACTTTCAGAAGAAATTAGAAAAAAAATAAGTCTTGCCCGAATTGGCAAATCTTCTCCTAAAAAAGGTAAAGAATATCCTCACTTACAAGGAGAAAATAGTTCTAGGTGGATTGAGGATAGAAGTAGGATAAAGAAAAGTGATAAAAAACATTTAGATTGTGGTTACATATCTTGGATGTTGAAAGTCAAAAGGAGAGATAATTGGAAATGTAAAATAGAAAACTTAGACTGTAAAGGTCGTTTAGAAGCTCACCACATACTTCCATGGAGGGATTATCCTGAACTTAGGTATGAGGCTAACAATGGCATCACTTTGTGCCACTTCCATCATCCTCGCAAGAGAACTGAAGAAGAAAGATTATCTCCTTACTTTAGAGAAATAATCAGTCAGAACTAATTTTGAAACCGATAAGAAATTATATGGGTGGGTTAGGTAATAGACTTTTTCAATATGCCTATTTATATTCGCAAGTCAGAGAAGGTAAACTACCTGATATATATTTACAAGACCATAAATACTTTGACAAGTATAAACAGGAGTTGGTAGATATTTTAAGTGTAGATATAATAAAAAGCGATTATGTTTCTTTACATATTAGAAGGGGCGATTACAAAAATAATTCTTTCTATGTGGATTTAACACAGACAGATTATTACGATAGAGCGATAGCAGAATTTCCCAATGATAAATTTTTGGTATTTTGTGCCGATAGGCAAAGTGGGAGTGATGATACATTAGACCAAGAATGGGTAATGAATTGGTTAGAAGCGAAATATGGCGATAAAGTCAAGTTATTCAAGGGTTTTGACGACATAGAGGATTTTAATAATCAAGCGGGTTGTAAAGCCCACATTATAGCCAACTCCAGTTTTTCCTATTGGTGTGCTTATGTTGGTGGAGGAAAGGTTATAGCACCAAAAGAATGGTTCGTCGCAGGTAAAGAAATGACATTACCAAATAATTTTATCCGAATATGAAAACTATTTTAGTAACGGGGGCTAATGGATTAGTCGGGGGAGAGGCAATGAGTTTTTTCTTAGAGAAAGGCTGGCAGACTATTGGCATAGATAATAACACAAGAGAGAAACTTTTTAGTGTGCAACAAGGTTGGAATGTGGGAGTAAGTGATATTGATATACGAGATGAAAGGTTGATAAATAACTTCTTTAAAGACCATAAATTTGATGCAATTATACACACCGCCGCTCAACCCTCTCACGATTACTCTAAAGACCATGCCCTAGAAGATTTTGATATAAATGCTCGTGGAACTTTAATTTTACTAGAAGCAACCCGCAAGTATTGTCCTGAAGCTGTGTTTGTTCACATTTCAACCGATAAAGTTTATGGGGAGAATATGGTGCGAATTAATGATACACTCTTCGACGAGGAACACAGGCCAGACTTTCTTTTGACAGAAAAAAAGACTCGTTATCATTGTGATTTACCATTTGATGAAGAATTGGGATTAGATTTTACAGGTCAGCGTTCTCTTTTTGGTTGTTCTAAAACCGCCGCAGATATTTATGTTCAAGAATATGGAAACTACTTTGGCATGAAAACTGTCTGTTTTAGGTGTGGCTGTATTACTGGCAGAAATCACAAAGGGGCGGAATTACATGGTTTTATGTCTTACCTAGTGAAGTGTATTAAAGAGGGAATTACATATAAAATTTTTGGCTATAAAGGTAAACAAGTGAGAGACCAAATTCATGCTTACGATTTAATTTCGGCTTGTTGGGAGTTTATTCAAAATCCTAAAAGTGGAGCAGTTTATAACATAGGAGGAGGTAAAGAAAGAAGCGTATCTATTTTAGAAGCTATTGATTTAATAGAACACGAAACTGGCAAGAAGGCAATAGTAAATTACATTGACGAAAACCGAAAAGGTGATAGAATATGGGATATACATAATATCTCTAAATTTATGAAAGATTACCCAAATTGGAAATATAAATATAGTTTAAAAGATATTATCTCTGATTTATGTCAATTTTAATTACTGGAAATTTCGGCAATATAGGAAGTAGACTTGCTAAATTTTTTGATGGTTACATTGGTATAGACACAAAAGATGGAAAAGACCTTTTAACTTGTGAACTTCCTAATGATGTAGATGTAATTTATCATTTAGCGGCTCATGCTCCGGTGGAAAACTCTTGGAAAGACCCTGTGAGGACAATAGAAAATCTAGCTACCACTATCCGGCTTGTGCATAAATATCCCAATGCTAAGATAATTTTTGCTTCCACTGGTGCTTCAATAGACCCTGTGTCTCCTTATGGATTTTCTAAGTGGGCTTGTAACGAATACTTAAAAAGATTCCATAAAAATTCAGTGATACTTTATTTTCCTAACATTTTTGGTATTCCCAGAAGTGTAGTTGATATTTTTAAAGGAAAAGATGAAGTAGTAATTTACGGAGATGGTCTTCAGATAAGAGACTATGTTCATGTGAATGACATAGTTTCTGCACTTTGCAAAGCCCAAAAATGGCAAGCAGGAGAGTATTTTTGTGGCAGTGGAATAAAAACCAATCTATTTCAATTAACTAAAGGGAAAAAAGTAATTTTTAAGGAATCTCGGAAAGAGCAACGAGAATCAGTGCTTCCAAATACCACTCCAAATTGGGAACCAATTATTAATGTAATGGATTATATTAATGAGTAAAAAAGACTTACAAGTATATTGTTTTGACCTTGACGGAACTCTTTGTGAAATAAAAAAAGGGCCAAAAGGTTTAAAAGAGTATGGCAAGGCACTTCCCATGTGGGATAGAATTAAAAAAGTAAATCAACTCTACGATGAGGGACATTTAATCAAAATTGAAACAGCCAGAGGGCGCCAAACTGACCAGGAATGGGAGGAGTTTACCAAAAATCAATTAGCAGAGTGGGGATTAAAGTATCATGTTTTACGGGTCGGTGTAAAAATGCACGCTAATCTTTACATTGATGATAAAGGGATAAATGATAGAGACTTCTTTAAAGATTAAAGGTTATACCTGTGGAAGTTTTGACCTTCTTCATGCCGGGCATCTTTTGATGTTGAAAGAATGTAAAGCTCAGTGTGATTATTTGATTGTAGGACTGCATACTAATCCAACTATAGATAGACCCTTGAAGAATAAACCTGTGGAAACTGTGGAAGAAAGAATCATACGCCTGCAAGGTTGTAAGTATGTGGATAAAATTTTAACTTATGATACTGAGAAAGATTTAGTAAATCTCTTAAAAGAATTAAAACCTGATGTAAGATTTTTAGGAGAAGATTGGAAAGGCAAGCGTTTTACAGGAGATGAATTAGATATTAAAATAATATATAATAGTAGAGAACATGATTTTAGTAGTTCAAATCTAAGGGAACGAATACGCAATGCAAAAAAATAACCCAAAAATTTCAATAGTTCTCCCGATTCATGATATGAAAAACGGTGCCTTCTTTTTATGGAGAACCATCAATTCTATCATGGAACAGACCTTTAAAGATTACGAGATTATTATTACCAAAGAAGGCAAAATGGCGGAAAACACCAATGCTGGAATTAAGAAAGCGAAGGGTGAATTGATTAAAATACTATATTTAGATGACTGGTTTGCTCACCCAAACGCACTTAAGGATATTGTGGAAAATTTTGATGATAGAATAAATTGGCTTATAACTGGATGTGATACAAACCCTCATCCTGAATGGACAGATGATATTGAGACAGGAAATAATAAACTCGGTTCGCCTTCTTGTCTGACTATAAGAAACTGGAATAATATGCCTTTATTTGATGAACGCATGAGTTGGTTGCTTGATTGTGATTTATATAAAAGACTCCATAATAGTTCGGGGAAGCCAAAAATTTTAGATGGTGTAAATGTGAATATGGGTATCGGAGACCATCAAATGACTCATATCTTAACAGACGAAGAAAAATTAACAGAACATAATTTGATGCAAGAAAAATATGCCTAAAAAGTGTTTAATAACAGGGCTAGCGGGAAGTATAGGAATTCATGTTTTTGCTCATATTATGCACAACACTAACTGGGAAGTAGTGGGAATATGTAGTTTCCGTCATAAGGGGCTAGTGGATAGAATAGTGGAAATAACTGAAGACCATCCAGAATGGTTAAAGCGATTAAATATGATAACTCATGACCTTTCTGCTCCCATATCGTTCCTTACTAGAGAAAAAATCGGCAAGATAGATTACATAATAAACTTGGCTTCTCTTTCCGATGTAGAAGCAAGTATCCAACAACCAACAGAGTTTATTCAAAACAATGTGGCTCTGATGGTTAATATGCTGGAATATGCTAGAGAGGCAAAGCCAGAAGTATTTATTCAATTTTCAACTGATGAAGTTTATGGGCCAACCCAGAATAAAACAGATGGCTATAAAGAATGGTCGCCACAAGTTCCCTCAAATCCCTATGCGGCTTCAAAAGCCTGCCAAGAGATGATTTCTGTTGCTTATTGGCGAACCTTTAATGTGCCAGTAGTCATTACTAATACGATGAATAACTTTGGAGAAATGCAACAGCCTTTTAAGTTTCCGGTGATGATACAAAAAGCCATAGAGGCAGGAGAAGAAATAACTATACATGGGAATGAAAATGGAGACATTGGTTCTCGTTCTTATATTCATTCAAGAAATGCGGCAGACGCTTTGTTATTCATTCTCAAACAACCAGTCTATATGCACCAACCGGCGCAAGCAGACAAGCCCGATAGATATAATATAGTGGGAGATAAACAACTTGATAATTTAGAATTAGCTCAAATTATTGCTCGTCTTATGGGCAAGGAATTAAAATATAAACTTGTCAACTTCCATAAAACCAGAATGGGGCATGACCCTCATTATGGGCTTGATGACTCAAAATTAAAAGAGATGGGCTGGAGGTCGCCAGTTTCATTTGAAGATAGTTTGAAGTCCACGATTGAGTGGCAACAGAACCACCCAAATTGGATTTCTAAAAATCATATATGAAACGTGACCTTCGCTATGGAGGGACTCTGATAGATAGTCGTGAAATCAGAGCAATTATAAAATCAATTAACAAAAGCCGTAAAACAGGAAATTGGCAGACTGCTTCCGAAGCCCAAAAAATGGAACAGGAAGCCGCTAAATTCCTCGGTGTAAAATATGGAATACTTACTACTAGTGGTAGCTGTGCTGGGCTTTTGGCTCTTAGTGCTTTGGAGTTGCCTAAAGGTTCCGAAGTTATCATCTCGGCCGTTACTTTCCCTACTATATACAATATCATTCTTCAGTGTTCTCTCGTTCCTGTTGTGGTGGACGCAAAAGTAGGCACATATAACTTTGATGTAGATGAAGTAGAACAAGCAATTATTAAAAGCAAAGGCAAAGTAAAAGCCGTGATAGCTGTTCATGCAGTGGGCAATCCTTGCGATATGCCAAGACTAATGAAAGTGGCTAGGAAATATAATGTCAAAGTCATCGAAGATAACTGTGATGGTTGGGGTTCTACTATACAAGGCAAAAAGGTGGGTTCTTTTGGTGATGTATCAATTACTTCGTTTCATGCAGCACATATTGTTAGCATGGGAGTCGGTGGAGGAATCTACACTAATGATAAAGAAATTGCAGGACGAGTTAGACAATACCGAGATTGGGGGCGACAAGCAAATACAATAGAACCCCATAAAGTAAAAGAACTTCCGAAAGATTACAACCCTCGTTTTGTCTACGACAAAATAGGCTACAACTTCCAAATCCTAGAACTTCAAGCGGCTATGGGGAGGGTGCAGTTAAGAAAAACCAATAAGATAAAAAAATTAAGGAAAAAGAACTTTGACTATTTATATAATGGTTTAATGTGGTTAGAAGATTTATTAATGCCTGATTGGTTGCCGGATACCGATGTATGCTGGTTTTCTTTTCCAATTACCTGTTATGGAGATAGAGGTAAACTTGTAGATTATCTTGAAAAACACGGCACAGAAACTCGCAGTATGTTTGCTGGCAATATAACACTTCATCCTGCTTACCGTCATTCAAAGTTTAGGATAAGCGGAAAACTTACCGAAGCTAATTACATACTAAAACATTCATTTTGGATATCCACACACCCACGCCTAAAGAAAAGTGATTTGGATTATATTATAAAAGTTTTTAAGGATTATTACAAATGCTAGAATTACCGCAAGTTACGCTCATTGCACTTGGGACAAAAAATGTAGAAGGCATGTATAACGCTCTTCAACAAAGTCAAAAAGGTATAAAATGGGGAGCAGTTAAACTTATTACCGAGATACAATGCAATACCATAGACGAATGGAATCACGCTATTGTGTTTGAATTACGACATTTCGTAGATACACAGTTTTGTATGTTAGTGCATCCTGATGGTTTTGTGGTTAATCCTGAAAGTTGGGAGCCGGAATTTTTGAATTATGATTATATTGGCGCGCCGTGGCCACTACCAAGTGATGATTATTCTTACCAGACACCTGACGGTGAAATAGTTAGAGTTGGAAATAGTGTAAGTATAAGGAGTAAAGATTTACTAGAATTACCTTACGCCTTAGAAGTAGTATGGCGACCTTACTACGGAAATACAAACGAAGATGGATTTTTAACTTGCCATAACCGCAGACTTTTTCAACATTTTGGGGCTAGATACGCGCCGATTGAAGTAGCCAAATGGTTTGGCAGAGAATTAGATATACCAGAGAATGTAGATGTGGAAAGTCCTTTCGCTTTTCACTTGCATGATACAATGCCAGGTCGCAATGAGAAATATAGAAGTTTAATGATATGATTTGTGGTATTTTTCACGAAGGAAGTGGATTAGGCAATCAGTTGCACCGTTATGTAGCGACTAGAGTTTTGGCCTTGGATAAAGGAGTAGGATACAGCATGAAAAACTTCTCTTTATTTAAAGGAGAACATTTTATAAAAAATGTAAGGTCTATTGCTTGGAGCGAAGGAGAAAAATGGCCGACAAAAGAATGGCTGGAAAAAAAAGTGGTAGAAAACGGTGTAGACATACGAAGCTATGACCCAGAATTTAATTTTATAGAAGACGGAACTGTCATCGATGGTGAATTTCAGGACGAACGCTACTTTGGACACCGAATGAAAGAAATAGACGAATGGTTAAAAGTAGAACCTTTAAATATACCTGATGATGTTTGTGTAATAGGATTTAGAGGGGGAGAATTTAGTGTATTTCCTGATTTATTTCTCACTAAAGAATATTGGGAAGAAGCGAAAGTTTTAATGTTGCGGAAGAATATAAATATGAAGTTTGAGGTTCATACTGATGATGAAATTCTAGCAAAACAGTTCTTTCCTGATTATAAAATAATCCACGATATAGGTATAAACTGGCGAAGTATTCGTTTTGCTAAATACGCTATTATCGCCAATTCTTCTTTTTATATTTTACCTAGATTATTGAATAGCGGATACACAATTGCCCCACATTTTTGGGCTAGAAGAAATACTGGCATATGGTGTCTTCCACAAAATTATTATAAGCAATTTACTTATATATGAGATGTAAATTATGTAAAATGTTGGAAGATGAAGAATTGATTGTGCACAAGTATGAAACTCATGGGATTCGACTAAAAGACTCAATGGGGGATGATTACTATTCTGAAGAGAAAATAAAAGAGTTAATCAACAAACATCGGAGAACAGGACAAGCTAGTGTAGAGAAGAAGTTTGGCAAGAAACCTAGTAGAATTATATAAAATATATTTTAATAAGAAAATGGATACTTATGGTAGAAAATTAAAATAATGCTCTTCGTATTATCAAGATACAATCATGATATAAGCTGGGTAAAGGACTATACTGATGATGTGGTTCTTTATGATAGAAGCGAAGAGAAAATTTCTAACTCCATTCCCACACCGAATATAGGAAGTGATTTGTATGATAAATTCACCTACATAATAGATAACTATGACAACCTGCCTGATGTTGCTTTATACAGCAAGGCGAACTTATTTAAATACATTACCAAGGAAGAGTTTGACAAAGTAAAAGACAACACAACCTTTACGCCCTTACTAACGCAGAACCATAAAACATATTTACCAATATGCTGGTATGAAAATGGTCTTTACGCAGAAATTAACGATTATTGGTATCTTGGTTCACATCCAGCGAAACACACTAAGGAGATAATGGATATATTTAAAATGAACGAAAGATATTATAATTTATTTGCTCCTGGCTCAAATTACATAATACCCAAAGAAAACATACTTAAACATCCAAAAGAATTCTATGAAAAATTAAGGTCGTTTTTAGAGTGGGATGTATATCCGGGAGACGCCCAAATTTTGGAACGCAATTTATTTTATTTATGGAACAATCCTCTATCCCCCCAGAAGAATTAGAGATATTTAAATCCCTTAAAGATATTAAGGTTGTTTTTGATGTGGGGGCAAGAACAGACATAGACTACTTTAACATTCTTCCTGAGGCGACTTATCACTTGTTTGAGCCGAACCCCTTGTTCTTTGCGGACTTAAAAGCAAAGGTAGGCGACAGAAAAAATGTTTACCTAAATAATTATGGTTTGGGAGATAAATTTGAAGAGTTGCCTTATGACCCCACTACACAGTCATTTCTTTTACCTGTTACCAATCCTACACTTGCAATTAAAACATTAGACTGGTATATTCAAGAAAATAATATCAAGCGTATAGACTTTCTCAAGATAGATACTGAGGGATGGGATTACAAGGTTTTGCTGGGGGGGAAAGAAGCTATTAAAATATGTCGCTATATTCAATATGAACATTGGAATGATAGGTGGTGTTTTCACGAATTATTAAATAACGATTTCTGGATGAAGTATATAGGATATAGAAATGTTTTATGCCAAAGATAATTGATGTTTGTATATACAACGGGGAGAAAGATTTATTTGAAATAAGATACAATATCTTAAAGGATTATGTTGATGAATTTATTGTGGTGGAGTTTGATAAGACATTTAGCGGGCAACCAAAACCGTGGCGATTTATAGAATATAACTTTAAGAATGTTTATTATCACGGGCTAGAAGAAAAAGACTATTTGAAATACAAAGAACTAGCCGAAAATTCTCCTAATACAAAGGGAGCAGAACATTGGAAACGAGAGTTTATGCAAAAGGAGAGTATAAAAGATTGCCTAACTCACTTGAAAGACGATGATATAGTTTTTATTGGGGACACAGACGAAATAGTTGAGCCGTTATTTTATACCACATCAATATACAAGATTATTAAATTCAAATTGAGGGTTTATACTTATTGGCTGAATAATCGCTCTAACGAAGTGTTCTGGGGAACAATTAAAGCGAGGTATGGAGATATTAAAGGTGAATGCTTGAATCACTTACGGAATAACGATGAAAGAAAAAATACCATTTTTGAGGCTGGTTGGCATTTTACCTCTCTTAAAGATGGACTTGCTAAAAAACTAACAGATAGTTATACTGAAGAAGATTATGCCCATCCTAGAGTGCTGAATGAGTTAAAAGAAAATATAGAGAATAATCGGGACTTTCTTGGTCGGGACTTTACATATAAAGTGGACGAAAGTCAATGGCCAGATTATCTCAAAGAAAATAGGTCAAAATACTTGCATTTATTAAAATAATATATATAATTAAATTATGAAATGTTTTAAACTCTTACTAAAAGAAATTCCCCAAGAAAATGCTTGGGGCTATCAAGATAAAGATGCTATCAAGCTCGGTAAAATAGCATTCCCCTTCAAAGGAAAGACAGACGATTATGACTTTGACTTAAAGAAGGGCGATGAAGTTTATTTTCAATATGGAACAAATGTTAAACTAGACGGGGAGGACTATATATTAGTATCTTTAACAAGCCTAGTATGTCAAAAATAATATCATTTTCAAAACAAAAACAAATAGATGGAATAAACAAGGTGGTGGATTTAATGAAAATTACTATTGGTCCAAGAGGTAAAAATGTGTCTCTAACCAATGGGAATACAGTCAATGATGGTAGACGAATAGCTGAAGACATAATACTTAAAGACCCAACAGAAAACAAAGGGGCAGAAAGGGTAAAACGATTAGTGCGTAAAGTATCCAGTGATGTGGGTGGTGGGAGAACTGCAACAGCAATACTTTATCAGGAACTTATCAAAGTAGGTATGGATTTACTTAATCGGGGCTTTAATTTTAATGAACTTAAAAAAGGTATGCAGTTAGCGGTCAAAGATATACACGAACAATTAGATAAAATGTCTATACTGGTTAAAGGCAAACTCAAAGAAATAGCTACTATCTCAACCGAAAGTGAAAAACTAGGTAAAGTTATTGCTGAAGTAATGGAAAAGATAGGTAGGGATGGCATAGCCACAGTTGAGGAATCTAATTCATTTGATATTACAAGTGAAATAACCGAGGGATTGAAGTTTGATAAGGGATTTATCTCGCCCTATATGATAACCAATAACCGGCAAGAGGCGGAATACAAAGATATACCTGTTTTAATTACAGATAAAAAACTATCTTTTTTTAGAGATTTGCAACCAATTTATGATTCACTAATTAAGGAATCTGAACTTAAAAAGAGTAAAAAAGATTTGATGATTATTGCTGAAGATTTAGAAGGAGAAGCGTTGAGTGTATGTGTGTTTGCTAAACTAAAGGGACAATTCAACACCCTAGCTATTAAAACACCCGGTATTGGAGATAACAAGAAGTTCTGCCTTGAGGACTTATGCGCACTTACAGGGGCAGAATTGTGGACTGAATACTTACAAGAACCAAAACTCGGCAAGATTAAAAAAGTGGTATCAACAAAGGATTCAACTATTATTCTAGGTGGAGATGTAAAAACTTGGATAACTACATTACGAGTCAGAGAAGAAATGACTCCAAATAAATGGGAAAAAGACCAATTCCAAGAAAGAATAGCTAAATTACAGAATGGTATAGCGGTAATTAAAGTGGGTGCGTCTAGTGAAGATGAAGTAAAATACTTAAAATTAAAGATAGAAGATGGTGTAAATGAAACCAAGAGAGCTTTAGAAAGTGGTATTGTAATGGGGGGGAATACAGCGTTTATTCACGCTTCAAAAAATATAATTGATTGGTCAAAACAAATACAACCCATCCAAACACATTCACAAGACGAAAAATTGGGCTATAATATAGTATTTGGAGCAATTGAGGCGCCACTAAGACAAATTGTGGAAAATTCTAGGGGTAAGCCAGATATAGTGATTGATAAAATAAGAAAGTCTAAAGATTTGACAACAGGATACAATTCATTAGATAATACAGTGGTAGATGATATGTATAAATTAGGTATTATAGATGCAACTAAAGTAGTTAAAACTGTGCTAGAATATGCGGTAAATGAAGCTATATTATTTCTAAGTATCGGAGGTGATGTCTCCGAAGAATTAGAAGAAAATGATTAGAATAATAAGTAGAGCACCAAGAAGTAGAGCGGAAGCGCAAAAGAATATCGATGCTTTTAAGGGTGTAGTAAAAGGAGTAAAAAACTATGGTAAAAATGTTGTAGGTGGTGCTAAAATAGTGAGTAGTGCAATTAAAAGGAAAGTATTAAAAGCTTTTAAGAAGTAGAAAGACAATGGATGAAGAAAATACGATAAAACCGCATAAGAAATCGTATGATTGGTTAAAACAATATCAATTTCAAGCTGGGAACAATGCTAATCCAAACGGAAGACCAAAAGGTAAAAGTCTTAAAACATTTGTTAAAGAGATGCTTGAAAAAATGTCAGATGAGGATAAGGCAAAATACTTAAAGGAGTTGGACCCAGATTTTACTTGGCGAATGGCTGAAGGAAATCCTGCTAATAATGTAGAAGTATCCGGCGAACTTAAAAGTAAAATAATCAGATTAAATGGATGAGGAAATTAAGTGGTCAGAACTTTGCCGTTTTTTTCCTAAACAAACAGAGGCACTAGAAGCCTCTAAAAGATTTAAGTTTGTATTGTTTGGTGGGAGTGTAGGTTCAGGTAAGTCATATTGGATTCGTTGGAGTGTTATATGGTGGTTAATGGAATATTACGCTAAATATAATATTAAAGGAATACGAGCAGGAGTATTTTGCGAAGATTATCCCTCACTTAACGATAGGCATTTGAGTAAAATCAAATTTGAATTTCCTACATGGTTAGGCAAGTTTAATGAGGCAAAGCACGAATTTGTTTTAGCTCCTGAATATGGGAGTGGACTAATAGCTTTCAGAAATCTTGATGACCCGGCAAAATACCTTTCAGTAGAATTTGCGGTTATTGCTATTGATGAAATAAATAGAAATCCAAAAACAACATTTGATATGTTGCGTTCCCGTCATCGCTGGCCTGGTATTAAAGATGTAAAATTTATAGCAGGCTGTAATCCTTTAGGCGAAGCGTGGGTAAAAAATATGTGGGTCAAAAGATTATTTTCTCCTGATGAGAAAGAACAATATGAATTTGTGTTTGTGCCAGCCTTACCTACAGATAATCCACACTTACCAAAAGAGTATTATAAATCACTTGAGAGCTTACCGGAAAATCAGCGTAAAGCATACCTTGAAGGCAACTGGGATGCTTTTGACGAGGGAATGGATGGGAAAGGATATATACGATTAATCAGTGACAGAGAATTACAATCTGTTTTAACAACTCAGGCAGAACATACTGGTTATGTGATAATGGGTGTAGACCCTGCGGCGGGGGGGGATAATACAGCCATAGTAATTAAGAGTGCCAACCTGCAAGAAATAGTATTCAATCAGAAATTGCAAAACACAATGGACTTGGTTGGTGTTATAATGGAGAATTATAGAAAATATAAATGTGATTATATTGTGGTTGATAAGACAGGTGTTGGGCAGGGAATTTGGGATAAACTTAAAGATATGGACTATCCCGTGAGAGGTGTAGCTTTTAATGAAAAGAGTGAGGATGAACAATATCCTAACTTGAAAGCGGAATGGCATTTTAGAGAACGCAAATGGTTGTTGAGTGGTGGAAGACTTTTACAAAACTATGGTTGGAATGAATTTGAATTAGTAAAGTATAAGAACAAGGATGGCAAAATAGTTATCCAGCCCAAAGAAGATTTATTTAGTGAAGGTATAGCAAGTCCTAATTGTGTTGATGCCGCAGTATTAACTATGTGTATAGCAGATAAAAATATCAAATCACAACGTATTATAAAAGCTAATCGTGGTAAGGCTTTTTATGACGAAATGGATAGTGTTTGGAAAGACGAAAGGTCAATAGATAAATATTTATAGCGATTGTGAGTTATCCACATAGACATTCATACTTGACAACAAGTAGAATATGTTTATGGATAAAACTAATTTTGAATTGGTAGAAGAAAATGCCATTGACTCTCCAGTCAAAGATATTAAATGGTATGGCAAAGAAGATATCACAGAACAAAAATCTATACATGATAAAGGTAAAGGCGAACCTGTTTTAATAAGATTATTTGAATTTAGACTTGCACCTAATTTAGAAACATTACCAACTAAGGAACAGATTTTAACTCTTGAATATATTAAACACTTAAAAGTTCAATTATGGGCTGATGGTTTGCGTTTGATTATGGAGCCGAGAGTGATGATAGACAAAGAGAGCATTAAGATATTTGCTCCCTGCCAGGCAACAATGGGTAATAACTTTTTAGAAGAGCCTAAATTATTACAAGAATGGATAAAGTAATGGATAAAAATAGTTTAGTGGGAGATATCCAAACAAAATACAATGAAAGTTTTGAGTTTCTTCAAGCTCGTAAGAAAAGGCAAGCACAGCAACTTAGACTTTTAATTAACTTACAGAAGGGTGACCAGACTATTTCTTCAACACTTTTGCTTACTTTATTTAATCGTGTGATGTCATCTCTTTATGATGATAAATTGCAGATTAAATTCTTACCTTCACAGGGAATAAATCAAGACCAAATCAATGCTTATAACACTCTGGCTCAATCCGATTATCTTGAAATGGGTAAAGCTAAATTAGACTATGATTGGTGTTGGGATACTCTATTCTATGGGCGAGGCTATATGGAAACATATAATTTTGATAAAAAGCGGAAGATAATGTGTCCTCATGTTATTAATCCACTAGTGTTTGGCTACGACCCGATTGTTAGTGAAGTGCAGGAGTGGAGATATTACTGGAAGTGGATTACTAAAAATAAATGGGAATTAGAGAAATTGATTAAGAAAGGTAAAATAACAGGTATTAAGAAAGTTAATGAAATAGCGTCTGGTGTGGAAAATTATTTATGGGAATACAAAACTATTGTAGACCAAGCTAGAGCCGGTATTGAACCTAGTCCCGACCCAAGCACATTAGACGTGTTTCAGATACTTGAGTTCTATTCATACAACGATAAAGGTATGAAATGTTGTTATTGGGTAGATAAAAGCTTCTCTAAAATTTTAATGGAAGAAGAGTTAGATTTAGGAGATGGGGAAGATGGGGATTCAAAGTGGCCTATTGTAGTGAAAGAAAGTTATCGTCAGCCGCATAGTTCACTTCCTTTCTCAGTTGCCGATTTACTAGATGATAAGCACCGAGCAAAATCTGTGTTGCTTAATCTTGCATATATCTCTGCTAAAGATGAAGCTAATCCTATATATCTCTATAACTCAGATAAAGTAGATGATATAGCCCAATTCTTATCAAGACAGGTTAATCAACATATTCCTGTTAGTGATGTGAATGATGCTGTCGCTCCTTTAAATAAGGCACGCGCAATGTCGCCTGAACTCATTAACTTTATTCGTGTTTTAGAAAGTGAAGCGGAAGACCCTGTTGGGGCAGGCAGACCGATGCAACCTGAGGGGGGAGGAGGCAAGCAAACAGCGACCCAAGCGGCTTTAGACCAACAATTAAACGATATGTCTCAGTCTCTCTTATCTAAAGTTTTACAATTTGGCGAATCGGAGTTTTGGTCTCATTGGTTTCATAGATACGCTAAATATGGCTCTGAATTAGGCTCTAAAATGGCTAATATTGTGGGAGTTAAGGGTGTAGATACCAAAGAAATTGAATTGTCAGTTTTCCACACTGACTTTCCGCCCGGTATCATGGTATATTCCGCAAAAGGGGCAGAATATAAGGAGTTAGTGCTTCGCAGAGATTTAATGCAACTCTATCCTGCTCTAGTGACAACATTAGATATGGATGGGTTGCGAAATTTCAATAAGCATGTGTTCTTTCCAAAATTCCTGCAAGACCCTTCACTTATTGATGTAATGTTGCCTAAAACTATTGATGAAATTAAAGCTGAAGGGGAGAATGAGATGCTACAACGAGACCAAATGCCGAATGTATTACCGACAGACAACCATACTACGCACATTTATACACACATGATGGTTCAACCGAAAACTTGGTCGTTATGGCTACATTTAGAATGGCATCAAGAATTATTAGCTCAACAGAAAGCCCAAGAACAAATGATGTTGAAAATGCAAGGACAAGAAATACAACAAAAAGAATTAGGGAAAGAATTAGGGGGTAAGGGAAAGGTCGGCCCGGAAAAGCAAAGCCCTATGGCTATGGCAACCCCATTAAAAAATGAGATGAAAAATGTATGATTAAAAAGAAAAAAAAAGTAAATGAAGAAAATAAAAAACAGAAAACGATACAAGTTAAAGTTGAAACCACAGAAACCAAGTCTGTGGTGGAAATTAAAAAAATTGATAAATTAAGTGTGGGATTTCCAAATGATGATATGAATCAAGTAGTCGCAAAATTAAATGAACTAATAGATAAATTCAATGATTAATCCATATCCAGTTCTACCTCATGATAAAGGTAATAATGTAATGCAGGAATTTCCTGCAGCCACTTCGGTTTTAGCCATGTATGCTAGTGAAAACTCTTCTACCTCTTCGGTTATTAGCGTAACGCACGATACAACTACTATAGAAATTGCAGCTGTGGGAGGTCCGGCAGTTATGCGATGGGTAAGTTCTGTTGTAGCTTTTGGAGCTGCTTCTTCAGTTATTAGTGCCGCAGGCACAGCGAATTTTAACCATGTTATTCCAACCGGGACAGTTCGCAGATTTGCTATTCCAATAGAGAGACAAGATACAAATCCGCAAAGTGTGCAAGGAGTAAATAGGCTGAATGGTCTTTATAATCGGGTCGCAATTAAATCAATAGGAGTAGCAAGTGTTCTCCTAACGGAATACTAAGGAATACTAAAATGAAAAAGGAAATGATGATGAAGCATTTTAGGAAAGAGACGGGTGTGCCAAAGGGTATGTCAAGAAAGATGGCTAAGATAGATAAAGCCGTAAAAAAAAGTGGATTTTAAGGTCGAGTAATTATTAAAACAATCAAAACAAATATATGGGTATAAGATTTCCTTTAAAGACAGTTCTAGATGTATTCAACGACGCTCCTGGACATGGAGGTCCAGCTTCAGTATCTGGCGGAGTAGCACATACATTTAATCTTCCACAAGATACAGATAATATTGTTGTTAAGTTAATAGCGTCTGTTGTTGGTGGAGGGGTAAGTGCAGTTTTGCAAACTACTGATGATGGAGGAACAACTTGGTATGATGTTGCTAGAACGAGTATTGTATCAAACGCTGTTTCAGAAAATGCTCAGTGGCTCTCTGCTCCGGTAATAGGGAGTGGTATGAGAACAGGTGTGGTTGTTCCCAGCGTGGTAGCTGCGGGTAGTGTGGTTAGTTTTGGAAGTATCGCAGGTGCGATTGGCTCGGCCGCCGCATCAACACTTGGACAAAGAGAAGTTTCTGGTCTTCCAATTCTTAGTTCACTTGGTCGTATATTTTTGCAATATACGGCTGCTGTATCAAGTATTCAATCTGAGCGAGTGCAAGTTAAAGTTAATAGTGAGTCAGGAACAGCCTAATGAATAACGGCTCAATTATAATGGAAGATGTGCCTAATCCAAAGGAAGTTATTTCCAGAGAGAAAGAAACACAACTTACAGAAGTAATTGATGCATTACAAAACATAGCAGGTTCAAGTTATTGGAAAGTTCTTCAACAAAATGTATTTGAAGTGGACTTATTTAAAGCGAAGAGTCGACTCGCTAAGGAGAAGGACACAACAGAGATATTCCGATTACAAGGAGAAATTCGCTGGGGAGAAAAATTTAACCTAGAGAAACTCCTAGAAAAGTATCGGAATGAATTATCAGCTATAAGGAAAAATATATGAATCCAACTACTGTGAGTTCAAATGTTCAGCCACCGAGGGAGACCGAACGCCGAGGAGGAAAGACAGTTCCTTATACGAGAATGTATCCTTTGATTAAAGGAGGACAATGCGATTGGTGTGGAACTTTGGATAAAAACCAACCCGCCACTATGCAATATAAACTTTGTCCGCATTTCAGGGATATGGGAAATATTGAATGTTCTTACTGCGACCCTACTAAAGACCCTAATGAGGTCATTAGGTATTCGGTAATGAAGATTCATGACCACCCTTACGACAAAGATAGCCAAGGGAGACCAAAGCTAGTAGTCGTATGCGACTCGTATGACTGTTCAACCAAACACCGAGCACGTTTTGAAATAGCAGGTTAATCTCGCTTATCGCTTAGTCCGCAATAAGTTTGATGTATTAAAAGACTAATCTCACTTGGAAGTCGCTGAACCAAGTTGATGTAAAAAGCTGGTTTATGGTAGAGGAAGATTTAGATTTAGATTTAGAAGACGAAAACATTACTAGAGAAAAAGATAGGAATAAAAAACTCGCTGATAAGGTTAAAATAGCTTCTGAAGAGCGAGATGCTCTAGCTAAAGCCAAAGAAGAAGAGGTTAAGGCTAGAACTAATGCAGAGAAGGAGAGAGATTTCTTTAAAAACTTCAATCAAGTTGCTATAAAGTATCACGGTGCAAATGAATACCAGGATAAAATCTGGGAAAAGGTGCAAGGAGGATATGATATAGAAGACGCTATGATTTCAATTTTAGCTAAGGAGGGTAAGTATAATCCCACCCAACCTAAAGTAGAAGAAAAAGCAGCAGGAGGTTCTGCCGCCACTGCCATAAAAGGCAATGATGACAAAACACCGGAAAAAATGTCGCAAGACGAAAGACGAGCCGCATTACTTGATTATGAAAACAAAGGAGAACTCACACTTTAAATTTATCAGGGATTCCGTAAAGTCGGAATTATAATGCCAGTAACAGTTAGAGGGTCAGGGTGGGGTGGGGCAAACACAGATGTTTCGCAACTCCTTCGTTCTTACATTAATGGGAAAATTGATGTATTGGAACCTGACCTTAAATATGCCCAGTTGGGTATGAGACGAGATGTCCCTCAAGGATATGACCGTATCTTATTCCCTCAAACTAACCAGTTGCCTGTCAGAATCAACATTCGTGGTTCTACCCTTGGTGGAACTATGTATGATTCTGTATTAGGTGGTTCGGTTTGGGGAGCAGGAGCGTCTATTCAAGGCGGACAGGCATCAGATGCCAGAGGATACCCAGTATCTTCTACACAAGGTGTCGCAGGAATAGTGGAAGGAACAAACCCAACATCCATTACTTGGGGTGCAGCTGCTTATGTAGCAGGCCCAGCTCAGTATGGTATTCTAGTCCAGATTAGCGACCTGTTGGTTAGAAACTCAGCAATTGAAACGATTGATGATGCTTCTATGCAAGTTCGCAACGCATTGGCAAGGTTGGTAGATGGAGTTCTGCAAACTATCGCTAACGCTGGGACAAATGGAGTTATCTATGCAGGTGGAAAAACTGCTAGAGCCGATTTGGCCGCAGGTGATACTGCTGCCCAGTCAGACCTTATAAGAGGAGTAACCTACCTACGAGCTTCAAATGCCGCAGGTTTAAATCCTTTTGAAGGGTCTTACTATGTCGGAGTCATTCACCCTAATACAATGGGGGATTTGATGAGCAACACAGCTTCCGGCTCTTGGGTAGATATGGCTAGATACTCGTCTGTGGAAGATATAAAGAAAGGAACTGTTGGAACATTCCGAGGGATTCGTTTCTTGGAATATCCTTATCAGAACTACTTTAACTCCACAGTTGATGTCTTACCGGTTACCCTTCTAGGGGAAAGGTCATTTGGTTGGGGATATTTCCAGCAACCACAGGCTATTCTGACGACTACCGCAGATTCAAATAACCCACTTAATCTTTACAAGTCAATCGCTGGTAAAGTAACTTTGGGGGCTACGAGATTTGAAGATGCAGTCGGATACATCAGAATAATCCGTTATGAAGCCGCATTTACAGGATAACGCTTTGTCTTTGCCCACCAATAAAAGGTGGGCAAGATACAGGGTATTAACCTGTAATTATGAAAGAATCAAGATATAAAAGATTTTATAGAAAGCATAAAGAAAAGAGAAAAAAAGCTCAATTAGACTACACAAAGAAAACGAAAGGTGAAAGTCAAAAAGCCTATAATCTTAAATTTAAAAATGCCGTTTATGAAATTTTAGGTAAAAAATGTGTTAAATGTAGGTATAGTGATATAAGGGCTTTACAAGTTGACCATATAAATGGTGGTGGAACTAAGGAACGAAAGACCATTAAAGGTAATTATTATAGTTATATCTTGAAAGAGATAGCAAATAATCCAAACAAGTATCAAATTTTATGTGCAAATTGCAACTGGGTTAAGAAATATGAAAACAAAGAAGATTATATAAAATAATTATGGCAACTTTAGAGAATGTAGGGTCATTCGCGAGAGCGCAAGCTCAAACCGACAGTAATGGATTAACTGATACTAATCTTATTATCTTCGCTAATGAAGGGTTATTGGACTTCCATAGGCAACTTATTAGTCATGGAGTGGATGCTTCCCAACTTCAAGAAGCATACCGAGACGGCACAATAAACATTGGAACTTATCTTTATCCAACAGATATGTTTTTCTTGAAAGCGATTGAACTAAATTATGAAGATACCGATGCTAATAATTACATTACAGCCACTCAATTAGATGTGTCTAACCTATCGGGAGGAAACTCTTTTTCTTGGCTAAGGCTTAATCAAAATAAAAATACGCCAATGTTTGATGATAGAGGAGACTGGTATGAGATATTTCCTACCCCTGTCTCTGGCGATAATGTAACCAGTTTAATTCGTATATTTTATTTCCTAAGACCAACTGAATATACCGCTACCTCAGACACGATTTCTTATCCAATGTCGTTAGATTACCGAGCTTTAGGTTGGCGTGTTGCCTCCTCTTACTATTACTCTTTAAATAAAATGGAGGAAGGAAAAATGTTTAACGATAAATACGAAGAAAGAGTCAATCAACTTATTAAAACCCTTAGTCGGGGGATTCAGTCGCCTATGGTCGCGACAACAATACAAGATAACGGTTGGTCATATTAAATTTATGCCTTATGTTAATGTAGCAAAACCAACAGGAGCAAGTTACATAAAGGTAAATTCCTATGTGGATACTTATGATGATAGTGATGTCGCTTACGATAGTTCTTCTTTTTATGAGGGATACAATCCAAGTGCTTACACAAATATCGCCAAACCTGTAGGTGGGTTAAGAATTTTCCCCGGTATGATAACTGGATTGATGATTCCTTTAACTTATTCAAGGTCGTATGATGCAAGTCCGTGGTTTAAAATACCAAAACCCTTAGTAACTTAAAATATATTTATGCCATATAATTTCATTGACGGCTATGGGAGTGTATTAACAGCAGATTCCAGCGTTGTTGGAAGTGCTATACGCCCAATAGTTCATATTGGGTCTGTTCTTTCTGTTTTACCTGTTTTCTTTAGTGGTTCGCCTTCTATTTCTGGACAAGTAGGGGCTTCTATAATCGGAGCGGTAAATGTAAATCCAAGTTCAGTTTATGTATTAAATCCTGTATCCGTGCTAGCCGTAAATCCAAATCCCGCTTCGGTTCAAGTTTTAAATCCTGTGTCCGTATTAGCAGTTACCCAAGGCACTCCCGAATGGATTGTTAAAAGTTCAATCGCAGGAGGTATATTCCCAATATCAGGTTCAGTGGCGGCAGAAATCATTAATACCAACCTAAATATAAGTGGCTCGGTTGCTTCCTTTCATATGGGTAATGCTTCAGTCATTGCTATTATTCAAGGCTCGGTCGCGACTGTGGGGACGGCAGCTGCTAATCAGTCAGTTTCGGGACAAGTGGGGGCATCAATCATCGGCACTGTGCCAGTAATTCAATCGGGAACAGTCATATCTTCTGTTTCAGGAGCGATTGCACCCACAGGAACAGTTACTTCAGTTGCTACTCAAGCCTCAACCTTAAATCTTTTAGCATCAAATTCAGGTCGTAGAGGAGCGACAATAATGAATACAGCTGGAACTTCAGTTTTAGTTAAATTAGGTCTGATGGCAGGAGTAACTGACCATACAGTTGTTATGCAAGACACCGATTACTATGAAGTTCCCTT
>Ga0209518_1001333_pt1 | contig 27004 bp, 24 predicted proteins | sample RifGroB1_FD_183993 | JGI IMG/M metagenome (GOLD analysis project Ga0209518, IMG submission 183993) | Groundwater microbial communities from Rifle, Colorado, USA - Groundwater B1 (SPAdes) (version 2) | ecosystem: Environmental > Aquatic > Deep subsurface > Groundwater | place: Rifle, Colorado...
ACTACAACATCGAGAGCGCTATGGCGCTCATCGGTTCCGGCTCCTCGATCTCGGTCGTGCAGATTGGCGTTCGCGGCGGCGGGACAGGCACCACGGCGCGAACCTTCGTGACGCGTATCAAGGCCGCGAGCGGCGGCACCGTGGAGGAGAGCGCCTCCATCGACTGGTCTTTCAACGGATTCCGCACCAATAACGAAGGTCCGACCGCGCATAACTACGCGCTTACGCTCTACGACCTTCCAGGCGCCTCGACCGCGGACTGGACCGCCGCGGAGCTCGATTCCGCCCAGATCGGCGTGCGGCACGACGCTTTAAGCGTTAATGAGGTGCGCCTCTCGACGATCTGGCTTCTCGTGGACTATGTGCCCGGCGCGACCAAGTTCGTCATCCTCGACCCCGCGGACAGTACGGTCGGCACGGCCACGACGGTGACGGTGCAAGCGCAACGCGCGGACAACACGGTGGACACGAACTATCAGAGCGACACTACGATCGCCGTCTCCGGCTCCGCGACCGGCGGAGGACTGGTGGACATCGTGAACGGCGTGGGGACCCGCTCGGTGAACGACACGGTCGCCGAGACGGTGACGCTCTCCTTGACCGACAGCCAAGGGACGGGCCTCGACGTAACATCCACCCAGCAGGTCAATTTCACCAATCCGGTTCCGACGACCACCGCCATCTCTCCCTCCGCGAAGCAGGTGGGGAGCGCGGGCTTTTCGATGACCGTTACGGGCACGAACTTCGTCACGAACTCCGTCGGGCGGTTCAACGGCTCGGACCGCGTGACGACCTTCACGAGCTCGACCCAGCTCTCGCTCCAGGTCCTGACCTCCGACCTCACCGCGACCGGCACGTTTCCCGTCACGGTATTCAACGCCGCGCCGGGCGGCGGCACCTCGAACTCCCAACTTTTTTCGGTGACGGACGGGCCGCCGCCGGGCGCCGCGAAGTTTGTTATCCTCGATCCGACGGATTCCAACGCCGGAACGGCGGTCACCGTAACCGTGCAGGCCCAGCGTTCCGACAATACCGTGGATACGGATTTTCAGGCCGACGTCACGCTCGCCGCGTCGGGCTCGGCGACGGGCGAGGGGCTTGTGGACATCGTGAACGGCCAAGGCACGCGGCAGGTGAACGACACGGCCGTGGAGACCGTTACGCTCTCGCTCTCCGATACCGAAGGCACGGGGCTTGATGTTTCCTCAACGCAACAGGTCGCGTTCGCCGAAGTCCAAAGCGGGGTCGTCGAAGGCGGCAACGTCCCGCCGCCGACCTCCGCGTTCAAGCTCGCGGGCCGCGCGTATCCGGGCGCGCAGCTTACGGTGATCATCCAGGAACTCGGGCCGAACCAGACGCCGGTCAAGCAGGACATCGTAGCCGATTCCGGGGGTTCCTTCGAGATCGAGTTCGGCGAAGTGCTGCGCGGGGGCCTCACCACCTACGGTCTCGTGATAGCCGACAAAGACGGCCGCATCGCGCAAACCAAACTTTTTAACCTCGGTATTCTGAAGGCGGGGACGGAGTCCAAGACGATTTTTGCCGCCCCGACGGTCGGTTTCGCCGGACCGGCGGCGGCGACGAAGGGAGATTTCGTCGGTTTTATCGGTTATGCGACGCCGGACAGTTCGCTTGAGCTCGAGGTCGATGGAATGGCGCTTGCGAAAAAAGAAGCGGTTGGCGCTGACGGCCGCTATAAAGTTCTCATGAACACCGCGGAGCTTGCGTTCGGTCCGCATCGCGTTCGCGCGCGGCAGATAGACGCGCAAGGAGTGGCGAGCGACTTTTCCGCTCAAAAGACCTTCATCGTCTCACAGCTTCCTGTCCCCAGGGCCGATCTGAACGCCGATGGTATAATCAGCATAAGCGACTGGAGCATCTTCCTGTCGCGCTGGCGCACGAAAGATCCTGACCTGCGCGCCACCCTTGACCTGAACGGCGACGGCAAGGTGGACATCTCGGATTTCAGCGTCTTTGTACGAACAATACGGCGATAATGGGCATCACAAAGAATATCATCGGCGGCGGCGTCCTGTTTCTCGCGCTGTTCCTTATGGGCTCTCGCGCGGAGGCCGCCACGCTCTATCTTTCGGCCGCACAGCAAGCTGCGACGATCGGTGACAGCGTCACGGTTACCGTGCGGGTGGACAGTCCCGACCAAGGGTTCAACGCCGCGCAGGCGACCGTACAGTTCCCCGTGAGCATTCTCGAGGTCACGGGCATCAATCGGGACAGTTCCGCGTTCAACTTTTGGCTTGAGGAGCCGACATTTTCGAATACCGCAGGCACGATCTCGTTCATCGGCGGCAGTACGTCCGGCTTTGCGGGAAAGTCCGTTGAGATAGCGCGGATCGTCTTCCGCGTGAAGGGTTCGGGTACGGCCGATCTCGTATTTTTGGACGGCGCGGTGACCGCATCGGACGGCAGCGGGACGAATATCCTCTCGACGCTCCAGGGCGTGAAAATTGTTTCGTCTGCCACGCAGAGGCCCGGCGCAGCAGTGGTCACGCCGCCGACGCAGATCGTGCGGCCGCCCGTGCCTTCGGCAAAGTTGCCCGTTATGCCGGGGATCACCGTGACGCTCTACCCGAAGAGCGAGGCCTGGTACAACATCAGCGCTCCATTTTTTGTGAGCTGGGTCTTGCCGGCGGACGTGAGCGACGTGCTCGCCGTTGTGAACAAGACGCCGGAATTCACGTCCACGAAGTCGGAAGGCCTTTTCGAACGGGCGCAGTTTCCCGCGCTCGATGACGGCGCCTACTACGCGCACGTCCGTTTCAGGAACAACGTCGGATGGGGTCCGGTCGCGCATTACCGCATCGCCGTTGACACGGCCCCGCCTGCCGGCCTTGAGGTTTCCGTGATCGAAGGCACGCCCACCGACACGCCGAGTCCGCGTATCTCATTCCGCGCCGCGGACGCGCTCTCCGGCGTTGAACACTTTGAGGTTCGCGTGGGCGGCGCGGACCCGGTCATCACGAAGGATACGGTGGTGACGCTGCCGCTGCAGACCCCCGGGAGGAAGGCGGTGCTCGTGAAGGCGGTTGATGCGGCCGGGAACAGCGCAGAAAGCACTCTGGACCTTGAGATCCTTCCGATCGAAACGCCGGTCATCGCTTCGCTGCCTGATGACGTGTTCGTCGGAGAGGGAGGCCTTACCGTTGTGGGAACGTCCCTCCCGGGTGTCACCGTTCTTTTGACCGTGAAGGATCGCGAGGGCCGCGGCATCTACGACACGTCCGTAGCCGCCGATTCCATCGGCACGTGGTCTGCGGTGATCGATGTGCCGCTCAGGAAGCAGCGCTACTACGTGGAGGCGGTCGCGAGCGACGCGCGCGGAGCGATAAGTTTGCCTGCGCAGTCGGAAATTTTTACGGTGCACGAGCGGCCGCTCCTTACGCTCTTCGGGATCGACATCACGCAAACCTGGTTCTTCGTCGGGCTTATCGCGATCCTGCTCGGCGGTTTCGCGGCCGGCTGGGTTTCCTACCGCTTTTGGAAAGTTCAGGTCGGCCATCGCGTGGTCATCGCGCAACGGGACGTCGTGACGGTCGCGAACCTCGTCAAAAAGGACCTCGACAAGATGTTGGAGAGCTATGCCGACCGCACGATCACGGGCCGGGAGGTCTCCGAGATCGAGTTTCTCGTCAAGAAGGCAAAGGCGAACGTGGAAAAGATGGAGAAATATCTGGTCGAGAACATCGGCGACATTCCCAAGTGACCGGAAGGGCGCTATACTTTAACAAACACATATGCGCATAGTCATCGTTGAAGACGAGATCGCCCTCGTAAAAGTTCTGGGGGAGAAGTTCAAACGGGAAGGGTTCGACGTTTCGGTCGCCACGAACGGCGAAGACGCCGTGAGGGTGATCCGTTCCCAAGAACCGGACCTCGTGCTCCTGGACCTCATCCTTCCCAAAAAGGACGGCTTTGCGGTGCTCCAGGAAATGAAGGCGGATCCGGAACTCAAGCCCATTCCGGTTGTGGTGCTCTCAAATCTCGGCGAGGATGAAAATCTCAAGCGAGCGCTCAAGATGGGAGCGGTGGATTATCTGGTGAAGACCCAGCATCCGATCAACGAGGTCGTGGAGAAGGTGAGGGGTCACCTCATGAGCAGGTCGAAGTAAGGCGTGGAAGGTGATGGAGCGGTTCTACTGGGGAGCGGCCACATCAAGCCACCAGATCGAGGGCGGAAACAGCAACGATTGGACGGAGTGGGAGAAAACGCACGCCAAGCGCTTAGCGCTTGGCGCAAAGCGCACAACGTGGCCGGAGTTCATTCTTAAGAACTATCCAAGCCCGCTTGAGCCGGAGAATTACATTTCAGGGAAGGCCTGCGACCACTACAACCGCTTCCGCGAGGATTTCGATATCGCAAAGTCGCTCGGCCACAACGCGCACCGTTTTTCTTTGGAGTGGTCGCGCATAGAACCGGAGGAGGGCCGGTTCGACGAGAAGGAGATCGCGCACTACCGCGAGGTCATCGCGGCGCTCCGGGAGCGCGGCATGGAACCCTTCGTGACGCTCTGGCACTGGACCCTGCCGTTATGGCTTGCAAAAAAGGGCGGTGTCCTCAACAAAAAGTTTCCCGAGTATTTCGCCCGCTTTGTGCGACGCGTGGGCGATGAGTACAAATCCGAAGTTCGGTTTTGGATCACGCTCAACGAACCGCAAATTATAACTTCCTACGGTTATTTCAAGGATATTTGGCCGCCGCAGAAAAACAGCGTCATCGCCGGTATCCGCGCCATGCGTCAATTGGCAAAGGCGCACGCTCTGGCATATACAGCACTCCACGCAGGGTCACGAAACGCACAGGTAGGCATTGCTACAAGCAACAGTTTTCTTGAGCCGGCGAGGAATGGCCTGCTTGACCGCGCCGTGGTTGCCCTTAATCAATACTTGAGAAACCACGTTTTCCTCAACCGAATCCGCGACGTTCAAGATTTTATCGGTGTTAACTATTACTCTCACGACAGAGTGTCGTTCGCTTTTAGGCTCAAAAGCCATGGCGGCGCATTCGTGCAAAACAAAAATAAAAACGAGCGCGTAGATGACCGGGGCCACGAATGTTACCCATCAGGTATCTACCACGTGCTCAAAGACGCTGCGCGCTACAACGTGCCGCTTTATATAACCGAAAACGGACTTGCGGATGCGCGTGACATTCATCGTGCCGCGTTCATCGAAGAAACGCTGCGGTGGGTGGCGCAGGCCCGCCGCGAAGGGGTGGACGTGCGCGGCTACTTCCATTGGTCGCTTCTCGACAACTTTGAATGGGATAAGGGCTTTTGGCCGCGCTTCGGCCTTGTCGAGATCGACTATCGGACGCTGAAGCGGACCGCCCGGCCGAGCGCCTGGCGGTATAAGAAGCTTATTGAGGAGGAAATTTTATGAATTGGCTTCTCGTCGCTCTTCTTGGCCAACTTTTAAGCGCCGCGGCGACGCTCATCGACAAGATACTCTTGACGCGGAGCTCATTCCGGCCCGTCTCGTACGCGTTCTGGCTCGGGATATTGGGCGCGTTCGCCGTCTTTCTCGTTCCGTTCGGCTTCGAGATATTGTCGTTCCGCGCCTCCGCGTTCGCCGCGCTTTCGGGAGCAACCTTTATCTACGGCCTCTATTTCTTCTTTCTGGCGCTTCGGCGAGGCGAGTTCTCCGGGATGGTTCCCGCGCTGGGCGGCATTACGCCCGTGGCGGCGCTTCTTTCGAGCGCCGTGATCGCCGGTACATCGCTCGCCGGGCTGGAATGGGCAGGGTTCGCGTTCCTTGTTTTGGGAAGCGTCGCGCTTGCGCTCGCGGAACCGAAAGGTGCGCGGCTCTTCCTCGCCGCGGCGCTCCTCGCCGCGGGCGCGCTTCTCGGTCTCTCCTCGGCGCTCGCGAAGGAGGTGTTCGCGGAAACCGGTTTTATTTCCGGTCTCATATGGATCAAGGCGTGGGGGATCGCCGCGGCGCTCGGTTTTCTTTTCTCGCGCTCCGCGCGCGCGGAGATCTTCGGCGCGGTGCGCCGCCCTGAGGCGCGCGGCCTTTTCATCGGCGGCCGCCTCGCCGCGACGCTCGGTTCGTTCCTTCTTTACTTCGCGATATCGCTCGCTCATCCGGCGCTCGTTGAGGCCACGCAGGGCGCGCGCTATGCCTTCGTGTTCGCGGCCGCGTGGCTCCTCCTCGGCGAGAACTTCCGCGGGAAGATCCTGGCGCTCAAGATATTCGCTACGTTCCTGATAGCGCTTGGTCTCGGCTCTCTGGCGCTCGGCGAGTACGCGAAGTCGTTGCCTGCGGTACCCGCCGAGCGTCCCATCGTCTGGGGCGTGACGTTCTCGGAAAAATTCAGCCGGGAACTGGGACTTGATTGGCGCGCGAACTACCTCGCGATCCTCGACGAGCTCAAGCCGGCCCGGCTCCGCCTTATCGCGTATTGGGACGAGATCGAGCGGGAACCTGGCGCTCGCGACTTCGCCTCCCTCGACTGGCAGCTCGACGAGGCAGAACGGCGCGGCGTCCCGGTCATTCTGGCTCTTGGCCTCAAGATGCCGCGCTGGCCGGAATGCCACGCGCCGGACTGGGCCGAGGCGCTCCCGGAAGCCGAAGAGGAGAAGGCGCTTTCCGAGCACGTGCTGGAGGTCGTCCTGCGGTATCGCGACCGCGCCTCGATCATCATGTGGCAGGTGGAGAACGAGCCCTTTCTGATGTTCGGGGCGTGCAGGGCGCGGCTGCACGAGTTCTTTCACGGGGAACTGGCGCTCGTGCGCGCGCTCGACCCGGAACGCCCCGTTCTTCTTACGGACGGCGGCGAGCTGGGGCTCTGGACCCATGCCGCGCGGGACGGCGACGTCTTCGGCACCACGATGTATCGCAAGGTCTATCCGAAGGTCATCGGACCGCTTTTCGGCGTTATCGAATATCCGCTCGGTCCCGACTATTTTCGCGTGAAAGAGCGCTTTGTGCGCTGGTGGACGGGAAAAGGGGACCAGCGTTTCATCGTCATCGAACTCCAGGGCGAGCCGTGGTCGCCCGTCCATCTTCGCGACGTGCCGTTCGAGGATCAAATCGAGATGTTTAGCCCCGCCTACTTCGCTGATACAATTGAATATGCGAAGCGCGCCGGTTTTGAGGAGTACTATCTCTGGGGCGCGGAATGGTGGTGGTGGATGAAAGAGGTTAACGGCACGGATGAATATTGGAACTATGCCCGGCAATTGTATCGGCATTGATATCGGCGGGACAAAAATCCTCGGGGTGCTTTGGGCTCACGGGCGGATAACGCGCAAAAAAGAGGACCGCACCCGGAACGACCGCGGGAAGTTGGCGCAGCAGCTGCGAGAACTGGTGCGGTCGCTCGAGGGTCGGCGCCCGGTCGCACGCGTCGGGATCGGAGCTGCCGGAGTCGTGCACGGCACAAAGCTCGTGGCGAGCCCGAACATCCCTGCGGTAAAAAATTTTGACTTTCAGCAACTCTGGCCTTCTCGCAACCTGCGCGTCGATAATGACGCCCGATGTTTCGCGCGCGGAGAAGTCGTTTTCGGCGCCGGAAAAGGAGCGAAAAAAGTTTTTGCGCTGACCATCGGGACGGGCATCGGCCGCGCTTTCGCGCACGGAGGAAAAGTCGCAACGATACAACGACTCGAATATCCCGAAGCGTGGGAAAAGGCGTACCAGCGCGTCCGCGACAGCAAACGGTCGGCGATTCTCGCTGAATTTCTCGCCGAGAAACTCGTGCCGCTTCTTTCACGTTTCGATCCAGACGTCCTCATAATCGGGGGCGGTCTCGGAATTAAAAAGAACTTCTATGACCGTTTGGAAAAAGAGCTGAAAAACCGCGGCGTGAAAGGCGAGATTCGCAGGTCAAAACTAAAAAGCGCCGCCGCCCTGGGCGCGACGCTTCTCTTCCGTTCATGATCCTTTCTCCGCGCGATATCCAGCGTTCGTTTTGGGCTCTTTCTGCGGGTGAGACCCTCGAGCTTCTTGAAACGAACTATAAAGGTCTCGACGAGAGCGAGGTTGCGCGCCGCCGCGCGCTCTTCGGCCGGAACGCGTTCGAAGAGAAGCGGCGGCTCTCGCGGCTTGCGATCTTTCTTAGCCAGTTCAAGAGTCCGCTTATCCTGATCCTGGTCTTCGCCGGCGTCGTTACGGTCGTGCTCCGGGAACTCGGCAACGCGGTCGTGATCTTTGCCGCCGTCCTCGCGAACACCGTGCTCGGGTATTATCAGGAATATAAGGCGGAGAGCGCCATTTCGCTCCTCCAGTCCTACATTAAGCGGCGCGCGCGCGTGGTGCGGGGCGACAAGGAAATGGAGATAGAGGCGGACGGACTCGTGCCGGGCGACATCATCCGGCTTCTTCCGGGCGACCGCGTGCCGGCGGACGCGCGGTTCGTCTTTGTGAACGACCTCCAGGCAGACGAGTCGATCCTGACCGGTGAGTCCTTGCCGGTTCCAAAAACGACCGAGCCGACGAGTTTCCAGGCGGCGACCGCCGACCGCGCGGCGATGACGTTCTCCGGGACGCTCATCGTGCAGGGAATGGGGGACGCGGTCGTCACGGCGATCGGGGCGGAAACCGAGCTTGGCAAGATCGCGCGGCTGGTCGGAGGCGCGAAAGAAGAACCGACGCCGCTTCAGAAGGCGATCGGAAACTTCTCCTTCAAGGCGTCGCTCGCGCTCGGCGCCATGGTCGCGCTCCTCTTTTTTCTCGGCATCTGGTACGGCTACGGGATATTCGAGATGTTCCTCATCTCGGTCGCGGTCGCGGTATCCGCGGTTCCCGAAGCGCTGCCGATCGCGCTTACGGTCATTCTTGCGATCGGCGTGCAGCGCATCGCCAAACGGAAGGGCATTATCCGAAAGCTGGTCGCTACGGAAACGCTGGGGTCGACCACGCTCATTCTGACCGATAAGACCGGCACCCTTACCGAGGCGAAGATGGAGATCAGCGCAGTGATCCCATTCGGTCATGACGGGAGAGACGACGATCGGCAGCACGAGCTTCTGCGCATTGCGCTCCTGAACTCCGAAGCGGCGATCGAAAATCCCGATGACGCGCCTTCCGAGTGGCGCATCATCGGGAGGGCGCTTGAGGTCGCGCTGGTCAAAGGCGCCGCCCGTCTTGGGTTGCGCATGCCGGAAGTCGTGAGCAACGCCAAGGTGGTGGATCGTTTGCCGTTCAGTTCTCTTGCAAAGTACTCCGGAGCGCTTCTCCAAACCGACGGCCACCACCTTGTTACGCTCGTTGGCGCACCCGAGATCCTCCTCGCTTCTTCCGCGCTCACGCCAAGGACTCGGGCGGAAGCGGTCGCGACGGTGAACGAGCTTGCGTATGCGGGCGCCCGCGTCATAGGAATGGCGCGCAAAGAAATAAAGGGGGCCGCGCCTCCCGCCTCCTGGAAAAAGAAACCGGAGGGATTCGAGTTCGCGGGCCTCATCGCGTTCCGCGATCCGGTGCGGGCAACGGTGAAAGATGCGATCGCGCGCATTCACCAGGCCGGCGTGCGCACCGTGATCGTGACCGGCGACCACCAGGGGACCGCCGAAGCGGTTGCCAAAACGGTGGGATTTTCCCTCGGCGCGCGCTCGGTGCTTACGGGGCCCGATCTTGAGCTCATGGGAGAGGCGGAGTTCAGCCGCATCCTTCCCGATATTCAGGTGTTCGCGCGGGTCTCGCCGGAGCAAAAACTCCAGATCGCGAAGGCCTATAAGAACCGGGGCGAAACGGTGGCGATGACGGGAGACGGCGTGAACGACGCGCCAGCGCTCAAGGAAGCGAACATCGGTGTTGCCGTCGGTTCCGGAACGGACGTCGCGAAAAGCGTCGCGGACCTCGTCATTCTGGACGACAACTTCGAAACGATCGTGGCGGCTATCGAGGAAGGCAGAAAAATACTTGAGAATATACGGAAAGTACTCGTTTACCTGCTCTCGAACGCGCTGGATGCGCTTCTCCTTATCGGCGGCGCACTCCTTATGGGCGTACCGATTCCCTTGAACGCACTCCAGATACTTTGGGTTAACTTTTTCACCGACAGCTTTCCCGCTATCGCGCTTAGCTTCGAACATGGCGACGACGATGTTGGCACGAAGCCGAAACGCCTCCACAAGAACCTTTTTGATCCGGAAATGCGTTTCTTGGTTCTTGTAATCGGAACTCTCACCAGCTTCTTGCTTTTTGCGGCCTACGCGCTGCTTCTTCGGTTCAGCTCTGATCCCCTTATGGTGCGAACGTTCATCTTCGCCGCATTCGGGCTGTACTCGCTCTTTCTTATTTTCTCGGTGCGCAGTTTGCACAAGAGCATCTTCGAGTATAACTTCTTCTCGAACCCCTATCTTCTGGGCAGTGTTTTGGTTGGATTTGCGCTGATGGCCGCCGCGATCTACTGGCCGCCGCTTCAGAATATATTGGAAACGGTGCCCCTCGCCTGGCCGTGGGTTTTGGGTGTCATAGGAGTCGGGGTCCTGAACATCATCGCGATCGAACTCGGAAAGTTGTTCTACCGGAACCGAGAATAGCGAAGGTTTTGGGCCTTACGCCCGAGCCGCCGCCACCGCGACGACGCGGAGGGCGCCCGCGGCTGTAAGCGTTGTTACCGCCTCGCCCATGGTCGCGCCGGTGGTATAAACGTCGTCAACGAGGACGATGCTTTTGCCCCGCACATTCTCCGCCGCGAAGCTCCCGAGAACGTTCTTGAGACGTCCCTCTCTGCTCCCAACTTCGGTCTGCGGAGCGGTATGGCGCACTCTGCGAAGCAGAGCGGGCAGGAGCGGTAGGCGGAGCTCGTCCGCCACGGCCTTGGCGATCTCTTCCGCTTGGTTGTAGCCGCGCGTCCTTGCGCGCTGGGCGCCCAAGGGGATGGGCACGACAACCGCGCCGTCGAAGTATCCGTGCGGCGCGGCGAGTTCAAGGTGGCGCACGATCAGGGTTCCGAGCGGCAGGGCGGCGGAACGCACGCCTTTATATTTCAGGACGCGGACGAGTTCGCGCACGACAGGATCGTCATAGGAGGCGGCTGCGGTTGCGAGGAACGAGGGCCTATGGCAGCGCACGGCAGGATTGGGAATCCTTCCCGAACACACGGGACAGAAGAACGCGGAATGCACCGGGATCGAGTCGAGGCAGGTTCGGCACAAAACGGCGCGGTCTCGAGTTGTGTCGGCGCCGCAGGAACAACAGCGGCTGGGAAAGAGAACGTCGAGGAACATGACGAGCGCGCGCCGGAATAGCGAAGAGTTCATTGTCAATAATCTTACAATCTCGCAGGCATGCGAGCGAACCCCGCCCCGTGCTTCAGAGGAAGCTCTCGGAGGCATCCGGAGCTTGGCGAGCGCTCCTTGTGCCCTCCAGCACCGGGGTTCTTCGCTTCCAGCGAGCGAAGACCTCCTTCCTCTCGCCCCGACGGCAGAACCAAGCCCGTCGGGGCTCCGAGAATGCTGTCGAACACAAGGAGCGCTCTCCGGATGCCGAGAGGCAGCGGCTGATTTCCGCAGGAGAAATCAGACCGCGGTTCCGAGGAAGTATGGGGCGGGGTGAGTAAGGGTCGTCCCCATCTCAAACCGGCCGCTTCGCGATATACTAAAAACGAAGACATGTGGAATCCCTTCCGTTCGCTCTTTGGCGGGGTCTCATACCTGGGGGTGGATATCGGCACCACCTCCATTAAAGTTGTCGAGATCTCGCGGCGCGGCGGAAAACCGAGCTTGATCAATTACGGCGTTCTTGAGAGTTACGGGCATCTGGAACGTCCGAACAACGCCATCCAGACGAGCACCTTGAAGATGCTCGACAACGAGACCGTTCTGCTCCTCCAGATGCTTCTCGCGCAGCTCAAAGTTCGCTCGAAGAACGTAGTAGCGTCCCTTCCCGCATTTTCCGCGTTCGTGACGCTTCTGGAGTTTCCTTCGATGCCCGATGCCGAAATGGCGAAAGCGATGCAGTTCCAGGCGCGGCAGTACATCCCGCTGCCCATCTCCGAAGTTACGCTTGATTGGATCAAGGTGGGGGAACGGCACGATGACCAAGGAGTCGTGAAGCAACAGGTGCTCTTGATCTCGGTGCCGAACGACCAGATCGCGAAATACAAGAACATCTTTCGCGCCGCGGGCCTGAATCTGATCGCGCTCGAGATCGAGAGTTTGAGCGCGGCCCGCGTCCTTATGGCGGACGATCCCACCCCTACGGCCATCGTGGATATTGGCGCTCGTTCCACGAACATTGCCGTCGTGGACAAGGGCAATTTGAAGATGAACGCGCAGACGGACTTTGCCGGCGGTTCGCTCACCCAGGCCGTCGCGAGCGGCCTCAATATCTCGAACCGCCGCGCCGAGGAGCTTAAGAAGCGGCAGGGACTTCTGGGCACGGGCGGCGAGAGCGAATTATCCACAATCATGTTGCCCTTCGTGGATGCTATACTACAAGAGGTGCGGCGCGCGAAGTCAACCTATGAGCGCGAGTATCACGGCACGATAGAACGGATCATGACGACGGGCGGGGGCGCGAACCTTTTGGGTCTCGAGAAGTATGCCGAAGGCCAGCTGGGGGTGCCGGTGGTCAAGGGAGCATCCTTCGCGAAGATCGGGTACCCCTCGAGCCTCGAGCCCATTATCCCAACGATCGGCCCCGTGTTTACGGTAGCGCTCGGTTTAGGCGTCCGGCAGTTCGCGCAATAGAGGGTCAGCTTTCTTTTACTTCATGGCACAATATACAAAAGGCGTCACGGAACAGTTCGGAGGCGAGAAAACGACCGTGGGCTGGTCGTGGCGCCTTCTTGTTTTCACCTCCGTTATTTTCGGCATCGCGCTTTTTTCGTACGTCGGTATGACGTTCGGCTACGCCCCGATCCTCGAGCGGCAGATCTCCGACCTTGACGCCAGGGCGAGGGACTTAAGCCAGCTCGTCTCCGCGGATGATCAGAAAAATCTTGCGAAGTTTTACTCCCAACTGGTGAATCTTAAGGCGCTTCTCTCGAATCACGTCCAGGGCTCGAAACTCGTCGCCCTCTTGGAGCGCAACACGAACCAGAACGTGTTTTACACGAAGGTGCTCTTCGCTTCCACCGACAGGCAGGCGGAACTCGAGGGCACGGCGCGAAATTACGCCGAGCTCGTGAAGCAGATGGAGGCGTATCGCCAGATGAAGGAGGTGGAGCGCTTCTTTCTGGTCGAGTCGCAGGTCATTGAGGGAGGCGGCGTTCGTTTCAAGGTAAAGCTCTTCCTCGCGCCCGATGCCATTAAAGCGAAGGCCTCATAGCGAACCATGCGCGCCTCAACAAAAAGGATAATGAGCATGCTGCTCGCGACCGCACTCGCCATTCTGTCGCTGGTGCTCTACAGCTCGTTCATCTCCGGCGAGTACGATACCATCCAACGGCTTCGGGGGGAGATCGTTTCGCGCACGCAGTTGGTGAACGACCAGGAAGCGGCCGTGAAACAGGTGCAGCAGCTCATCACCGAATTCCAGGGCGTGACCAAGCTTCAGGAGACGCTCAATCTTTCCCTGCCGGCCCGCGAGAACATGCCGCAGGCGCTCGGTCAGCTCCAGGGCATTGCGGCCGCGAACAACCTGACGCTCCAGTCCATGGGCGTGGAGATCCTGCCGTTCCGCGTGCCGCCGACCGGCGCGATCGGGGGATTAGCGAAGGGGCTCGGCACGCTGCGCATCAATTTCCGTCTCTTGGGGACGCATGAATCGTTTCGGGCGTTTGCGACGACGCTCGAGACCAACGTGCGGGTCTTCGACCTCTTTCGGGTCGATGTTACGCACGGCGGCCAGCCGAACCAGGACCTCTACGTGTACAACCTAAGCGTCGATACCTACTACCAGCAAAACTAACGACCATGGCCATTGTCATTGAAAAAAAAGAAAGCCGGGTTAATTGGTTCGCGCTCGCGACCGGCGCTGCGGTTTTGGGGATCATCGGCGCGGTGGTCTACTTCCTCTTCTTTGCGAACGCTCCGCTCATCGAAGTGGTGGTGCCCATTACGGCGAAGGAGATCAGCACGATCTCCCGGATAGACATCAATCCCGGGACGGTGCTGAACGATCCGATCTATAAATTGCTCAAACCCTACATCGCCGATCCGACACCGGGAACGCTCGGTCGCCCCAATCCGTTCATCAGTTTTTAAGAATGAATGACAAGCTCCTCCTCAAGACGCTCGTAAGCAGAGGCGTCATTCAGCAGGATGTTGCGGAGCGCGCGGAGCGGGATGCGCTCGTCACGCGAAAATCAGTCGAAGATATCCTCCATGAACGGCTCTTGGCCGATGACAAGGCGGTGGCCAAGATCAAGAGCGAGCTTTTGGGCGTGCCGACGGCCGCGCTCGACCTCGAGAAACTGACCGACGACCTCAAGGGCGTCATCACCGAGGAAACGGCCCGGAACTATCAGGTCGTTCCCATTTCCCGCACCAAGGACATGTTGGTAGTGGGGATGGTGCGTCCCGACGAGCCGAAAGCACAGGACGCGCTTCGCTTCATCGCCAAGAAACTCGGCGTGAATTTAGGCGTCTACCTCATCGACCGCGGCGACTACGATACCGCCATGCGCAAGTACTCTCCGTACAAAAGCGAGATCGAAGCCGCCCTTGGCGTCGTCACAAAAGGCGGCAAAGCCGCTTCGGCGGCGGGGAGAGCGATAGAGCTCGAAGAGGGAGTGGCGGTCGCCGAGGAGGCGCCGGTCATTAAGATCGTCGCATCGACGCTCAAGGAAGCGATCGAGGTGCGCGCGTCGGACATCCATATCGAGCCGACGCGTTCGCGTCTCCGGATACGGCTGCGCATCGACGGCGATCTGCAGGAGGTATCCTCTCTTCCTATTGAGCTTCACCAGCCGATCATCTCCCGCATCAAGGTGCTCTCCGATCTCAAGATCGATGAGCGGCGCGTACCGCAGGACGGCCGTTTCCGCGCGGTCGTCTTCGGACGCGACATCGACTTTCGCGTCTCCACCTTTCCGACCCCGGCGGGGGAGAAGGCGGCGATCCGCGTGCTCGACCCGACCGTGGGGCTGAAGGGTATGGAGAACCTCGGCCTTTCCGACTACAACCTCAAGATAATCCAGGAAGGGCTTGATAAGCCGTTCGGCATGATCCTCATCACCGGTCCTACGGGATCGGGCAAGACGACCACGCTCTATGCGCTTCTTGCGCGGCAGAACAAGGACGACGTGAACGTCATAAGCTTGGAGGACCCGGTCGAGTATTACATCGAGGGGATCAATCAGTCGCAGGTGCGCCCGGAGATCGGCTACGACTTCGCTTCGGGCCTCCGCCAGATCCTCCGGCAGGACCCCGACGTCATCATGGTGGGTGAGATCCGCGACAACGAGACGGCAGGCCTCGCGGTGCACGCGGCCTTGACCGGCCACATTGTGCTCTCCACGCTCCACACCAATAACGCGATCGGCGTCATCCCGCGCCTTATCGATATGAAGGTGGACTCATTCCTCCTGCCGCCATCCTTGAACCTCATGGCATCGCAACGGCTCATCTCCCGTCTGTGCCCGGATTGCAAGAAGCCCGAAGCGCCCGCCCCTTCCCTCGAGGCCATTCTTAAAAAGGAATACGAAAATCTTCCTGCCAACCTCAAGGAACGGATCAAGCAACCGCTCCAGATCTGGCACGCCCAGGGCTGCGCAACGTGCAAAGGGAAGGGGATCCTTGGCCGCATCGCGCTCTTCGAGGTGCTTCGCATGACGCCGGAACTTTCCGAGATCATCGCAACCGGTTTTACCGAAAAGAAGCTTGGGGAAGAGGCGCGGCGGCAGGGAATGATAACTCTTCGGCAGGACGGCATGGTGAAGGCGCTTTCGGGCGAGGTGCCGGTCGAGGAAGTTCTTCGGGAGACCGCAACCGAGATATGATAAAATAAGAACACCCCGTAATGGACGACTATAAGCAAAAACTTTCCGACCTGCTTCTCACGACGGCGCGACAGAACGCCTCGGACCTTCACATCGGGGTCGGCCGGAGGCCCACGCTCCGCATCGATGGCGTTCTCATCCCGCTCCAGAAAGAGCCGATCCTTACGCCCGAGATGACCGAAGGGTTGGTTACGGCGCTCCTCACGCCCCCGCAGAAGGAGCAGTTCCTCAAAGACCGGCAACTCGACCTCTCGTTCAGCTACGAGGACAAAGCGCGCTTTCGCGTGAACGTCTATTTCCAGCGTGGGTATATGGCGGCGGCGCTTCGTCTCATTCCGGCGCAGGTCAAAAGCATCGAGGAGCTGCGTTTGCCCCCTATCCTTCACGACTTCACCCGCCTCTCGCAGGGATTCGTTCTGGTCGTAGGGCCGGCAGGCCACGGCAAGTCAACGACCCTGGCCGCCATGCTCGATGAGGTCAACCACAAGCGCACCGACCACGTCATTACCATCGAGGACCCGATCGAATATCTCTTCGTGCAGGACAAGTGCATCATCTCCCAGCGCGAAGTGCACTCCGACACGCCCACGTTCCACCGCGCGCTTCGCACGCTGCTCCGTCAGGACCCCGACGTGGTGATGATCGGCGAGATGCGCGACCCCGAGTCCATCTCCACCGCCATGACGGCGGCCGAGACCGGCCACCTGGTGTTCTCGACCCTGCACACGAACTCGGCCACCCAGACGATCGACCGCATCATCGACTCCTTCCCGCCCGAGCAGCAGGGGCAGGTCACATCCCAACTCTCGGCGACCTTGGTGGCGATCGTTTCCGAGCGTCTCATCCCGCGCATCGACGGCGGCCGCGTGCCGGCATGCGAGATCATGATCGTGAACTCGGCGATCCGGAACCTCATCCGCGAGCGGAAGACCTATCAGATCGACCTCGTGATCGAGACAAGTTTGCAGGAAGGCATGATGACCCTGAACCGTTCCCTTTCGAACCGGGTCCGCGAGCGGGAGATCTCTCTCGAGAACGCGGAACTCTACTCGCTGAACCCGTCCGAATTGAGGATCCTTCTCGAAAGAAGCTGATGAAATTCGCGTACACGGCTCGAACGCAGGCAGGGGAGCTGCAAACCGGTTCCGTTGAGGCGGTGAACCGGGAAGCCGCGCTCAACATCTTGACGGGCCATCAGCTCTTTATCCTGACCCTGGAGTCGCTCGAGAGGCGGCGCTTTGCCGACACGATGTTCGGCTTCTTTAACCGCGTGCGGCTCGTTGACCTTGTCGTGTTCACCCGGCAGTTCGCGACGCTCTTGGAGGCAAAGATCCCCTTGAGCGACGCCCTAAAGACGCTCGCGCGCCAGACCAGGAACGTGATCCTCAAGGAGGCCGTGGGCGAGCTCTCGGCCGATATCGATGCCGGCTTGACGCTTTCCCAGGCGCTCGAAAAGCACGGCAAGATCTTCAGCGAGTTCTTCGTGAACATGGTGCGCTCCGCCGAGGTCACCGGCCGCATGGAGGAGGTGATGACCTTTCTTGCCGATTATCTTGAAAAGGAAGCGGTGCTGCTCTCGAAGGTGCGGAACGCTCTTATTTACCCGGTCATCGTCGTCGCGCTCTTTATCATTGTCGCCGGTCTTATGCTCACCACCGTGATCCCGCAGGTAAAGCCAATTTTTGAAGAGGCGGGCGTCCAGCTGCCCTTCTTCACCAAGATACTTCTCTTAAGCGGCGATTTTCTTTTGAACTGGTGGTGGGCGCTCATCATGGCGGTTGCGGTCCTCTTCTTCCTTGTGCTCGATTATCTCGAAACCGAAGAAGGTAAGGCGGTGTTCGACCAATTCCGCGTGGAGGTGCCCGTCATCGGCAACCTCTTCCGGAAGCTCTATGTGGCGCGATTCGCGGAGGCATTGAGCGTGCTCTTGAAGGGCGGCGTACCGGTCGCGCAGGCGATCGAGATCGCCGGCCATACGATCGGCAACTACGTCTATCAGGACCTGCTCCACGAGGCGGCCGAGGGCGTCCGCCGGGGCGAATTGCTGTCCCAAATTTTCGAGAAGAGCCAGGTCTACTTTCCGCCGCTGGTCGCTCAGATGATCGCGATAGGTGAGACCACGGGCCGGCTCGATGACATGCTCTCCCGTATCTCGCGTTTCTACTCGCGCGAAGTGGACAATATCGTCGGCAATCTCGTCGAACTCATCCAACCGGCGCTTATGGTCTCGATCGGCGTCCTGGTGGGCCTGCTCTTCGCCTCCATCCTTCTGCCGCTCTACGATTTGGCGCAGGCGTTCTGATCTCTGCTATAATTTCCTCATACTCATCAAGGTCGCAATGCAATCCAACTTATCTGCTATGCAAAAAGGTTTTACCCTCATCGAGATCCTTATCGTGGTCGCGATTATCGGGCTGCTTTCCTCGATCATTTTGGTCGGTTTGGGAAGCTTCAACGTGCGGGCGCGCGACGCGAGCCGCATCACCGAACTTCGCCAGACGGAGAACGGCATGGCGCTCTACTACAACAAGAACCAGCGCTATCCCGACGTCGTGGGCGACAGCTGGACGAGCTTGACGGACGCGCTCGTCGGCGGCGGCATCGGCGTGACGAAAGTGCCGAACGACCCGACGCCCGGTCGGACGTATCGCTACGGCGTGTCCGGAGACGGCCAGAGTTACGTATTGGCGGCAACGCTGGAGGACACGGGCAACCGCGAGCTTCTGAAGGATGTCGACGGCACCGTCTTCAGCGTCGCGTGCGACGACCCGATCTATTGCACGCAGTTCTAACGGCAGCCGCGGGCGGCTATGACGATGACGACGCCTCTCTTCTACGGTTTTATTTTCGTTCTTGGCCTCGCCATCGGCAGCTTTTTGAACGTGCTCGGCCTTCGCTATCGCCCCAACCGTTTTTTGCTTGCATCTCCCGTATGGAGCGGCAGGTCGCGCTGTCCGCACTGCGGCAAAACCCTGGCCTGGTATGAGCTCATTCCGGTCGTCAGCTTCATCTATCTGCGGGGCGCGTGCCATACCTGCGTGCATCCCTTGAGCGTGCAATACCCCGCAGTCGAACTTGCGGCTGGCGCAACACTGGTTGCGGTGCCCTTCTATCTCGCATCGCTCTACGATGCGCCGCTCTTCGCAGCGAACGGCGGCATGCTCGCGTGGTTCTATTTTTTGAGCGTCGTCTGGGTGCTCGCGATCCTGGCGCTCATCCTCATGTCCATCATCGACTATCGCCAGCGCATCATTCCCGATGAGATCGTGGCCGTTATCGCGGCGCTCGGCGTGGTCAAGATCGCCGTGCTCGCCTCCTACGATCAGGTCTTTTTGATCCAGCAGTCGTTCCTTCAGAACTACGCCCTGCTTGGCCAGTTTTGGAACGGCATGGTCCTGAACCACGTTCTCGGCGCGGTTGGCGCGCTTCTGATCCTCGGCTCCATCGTTCTCATCACCAGGGGCAAGGGCATGGGGATGGGCGACGTGAAGCTCGGCGGCGCGCTCGGACTGCTCTTCGGCTGGCCGGATATCTTTATGGTCATCGTCTTCGCATTCCTTGCGGGAACTCTCGTTACGCTGCCTCAGCTCCTTTGGAAGACCAAACGGCTAAACGATGCGGTGCCGTTCGGACCGTTCCTGGCCGTGGGCGCGCTCGCTACCTTTTTCTTCGGTTACACGATCATCCGGTCCTATTTTTCACTCTTCGGCATATGAGAAAGGGTTTCACCTTGATAGAACTTTTGACGGTGATCGCGGTCTTGACCGTTCTTTCCGCTATCCTGATCCAGTACAGCCGTACCGGCGAGCGGCAGCTCATCCTCTTTCGCGAGCAGGCCAAATTGATCGCCGCGCTTTCCCAGTCCAAGTCGCTCGCGCTCTCGACCTTCAACCGGCCCGAGGTGCCGTGCGGATACGGGATGCATTTTGTCGCGCCGCGCACGTACATCTTGTTCAGCGATCTTTCCCCGAACTGCGCGACGTCGGACCGCGTCTATTCCGGCACTGACGAGGATGTCACGGTGTTCGATCTCGATCCGAACATCCAATTCGTCGATCTTTCCGTGAGCGACATTTTGTTCATCCCGCCCGATCCGCGGATCGTGATGACGCCGGCGCAGACCGAGGCGGACATCACGATCGAGACCATTGACGGGACCGCCTCGATGATGGTGCGGGTCAACAGCGCGGGACAAATAACGACGCAATGAGAAAGCACACGGCACAGCGCGCAGCGAACAACAGCCGAGGCGGCCAACTGCTTATCGAGGCGATGATCGCGATAAGCATCATCACGGTGGGCATTGTGGGGGTGCTCGCGCTGCTTTCGCGATCGCTTACGCTGAATCGCGTGGTCGCAGATCAATATACGGCGACCTATTTGGCGGCGGAGGGGATCGAGGTGGTCAAAAATATCATCGATGCCAACATCGTGAATGTCCGGCCCTGGAACCAGGGGCTTACGGACGGGGCGTATGAAGTTGATTTTCAAAGCGTTGCGCTTACGCCGGACCAGGGACGGCAGGTTCAGTTCGACGCCGCAACGGGCCGGTTCGGCTACCAGGGCGGCGCCCCGACCAACTATCGCCGGCGGATCCAGATCGCGCTCGTTTCCGCGGACGAAGTGCGCGTGAACTCCGTGGTGGACTGGACCACGCACGGCGGCGGCACGTTTTCCCTGGATACCGAGGACCATTTCTTTAACTGGCGGCCATGAAATCGCACATCGCACACCGCGGATCGCGGAAGGGCTTCACGATGATCGAACTCATCGTGGCCATGGGCATCTTTTTGATCCTCATAGCCGCGGCCACGAGCGGATTCGTTCAGGCGCTTCGCACGCAACGCGCCATCGTGGCCTTGATGGCCGCGAACGACAACGCGAGCTCGGTGCTCGAGCAGATGGCGCGCGAGATCCGCGTCGGCTACAATTTTCAGACGAACACGTCCGAGGACGAACTGACCTTCGTGAACGCCTACAACGAGATCGTAACCTATCGCCTCGATAACCAGACGATAGAACGCGGCACGGGAGGCATGGGCGGGACCACGTTCGCCCCGCTTACCCCCGAGATCGTTCGGATCGACGGCATGAAGTTCCGCCTGCAAGGCGCGCAGTCGGGTGACCGCGAGGCGCCCCGCGTGACCATCAATCTTATGGTCGGCGCGCGCGGCAAGGGCGTGGAGAACATCGTGGTGAACATCCAGACCACCGTGAGCGCGCGACTCATCGATTCCTGATCCATGAACCACTCTCTGCGCTCACGCGAAGGCCAGGTGATGCTTCTTTCCATGCTTGTTTTGGGCGGCATTCTTTTGGGAGCCTCGACGCTCGCGGGTCTTCTCATGCTCTATCAGATCCGGCAGACCTCGAACGCGAGTCTGTCCGCGCAGGCGATCTTCGCGGCCGATACCGGCATCGAATGGGGACTCTATTGCGTGGTGAAGATCAAGCCGCTGGACTGCGCCTCCGTGCCGAAACCGGTCATGACGAACGGCACCTCGTTCGACGTGGCGTTCAGCCCGGCGACCAGCACGCCCCAGGACGGCTACGAATCCATGAGGTCCGTCGCGGCGTCCGCGAGAACCTCCCGCGCCTTTCAGCTGTTCTTCGAGGGCGCGACGAGCACGCTGCCGTAACGTCCTCCACTTGGCGAGCGCTCCGTGTGTCCTCCAGCACCGGGGTTCTTCGCCTTGAGCGAGCGAAGACCTCCTTCCTCTCGCCCCGACGGCAGAACCAAGCCCGTCGGGGCTCCGAGAATGCTGTCGAACACACGGAGCGCTCGCCGGATGCCGAGAGGCCGGCGAGGTGCTTCGCTGGCGTGTATATGCGATAATTTTTCTGCACGGATATGGATAGAAAAGCCGCCAAGAAGCGCATAGGAAAGCTCAAAAAGCTCATCAACCGTTACCGGTACGCGCGGCTGGTGCTGAACAGGGAGGAGATCTCTCCCGAAGCGGAGGACGCCCTGAAGAAGGAGCTCTTCGATCTTGAACAGCAGTTCCCGGAACTCGTCGCGCCCGACTCGCCCACGCAGCGGGTGGGGGGAAAGCCCCTGAAGCAGTTCGTTAAGGTCCGCCACGAGCAGCCGATGCTCTCGTTCAACGACGCGTTCGGGGAAGAGGACATGCGGGCGTGGCTTCTGCGTCTCGAAAACTATCTCGGCCGCTCTGCGCGCGCGAACACGGAAGGTTCTTTTTACTGCGAACTCAAGATCGACGGCCTGGCTATCGAGCTGGTCTACGAGAACGGCATTCTGGTGCGGGGTTCGACCCGGGGCGACGGACATGTGGGCGAGGATGTGACGCAAAACCTCAAAACCATCGAGGCGATCCCGCTCACGCTCCACGGCATCGCGAAACGAGCCGTGCCAAAGCGGCTCGTGGTTCGCGGCGAGGTGTTCATGAACAAAAAGGACTTCGAGCGGCTGAACCGCGAGCAGGAGAAGAAAGGCCTTGCCCGCTATGCGAACCCCCGGAACGTCGCCGCCGGCTCGGTGCGCCAGCTTGACCCCGCGGTGATCGCGGCCCGCCGCCTTGATTCCTTCCAGTATGACCTCGTGACCGACCTCGGCCAGAAGACACACGAGGAAACGCACCGCATCCTCCATGAGCTCGGTTTCCGCACCAATCCGCACAACCGAGCGGTCAAAGGCCTCGAGGGCGTCTTCGAGTTCCACGCCTCTTCGATCAGGAACCGGGAAAAACTTTCCTATGAGATCGACGGCATCGTGGTCATCGTGAACCGGAACGCGGATTTTGCGGCGGGCGGCGTCATCGGCAAGGCCCCGCGCGGAGCGATCGCCTACAAGTTTTCCCCCAAAGAAGCGACCACGCAGATCCTTGATATCAGAGTGCAGGTCGGGAGGACGGGGGCGCTTACGCCGGTTGCGGTCATGAAGCCGGTCTCGGTCGGCGGCGTGACCATCACGCATGCGACGCTCCATAACGAGGACGAGATCAAGCGGCTGGGGCTCACGATCGGGGACACGGTCGTCGTCTCTCGGGCCGGAGACGTGATCCCGCAGATCACCAAGGTGCTTACGGAACTTCGCACCGGCAGGGAAAAAATGTTCGCGATGCCGAAGCGTTGCCCCGTGGACGGCTCAAGAGTCGTGAAGGAAGGCGCCATTGCGCGCTGTTCGAATTCGCGCTGCGGCGCCCGGAACCGCGAACTGCTCTACCACTTCGTTTCCCGGGCGGCGTTCGACATCAGGGGACTGGGCCCCAAGATCATTGACCGCTTTCTGGATGAGGGACTCATGACCGACGCGCCGGACATCTTCGCGCTCCCGGCGGGGGATATTGCGGCACTCGAGCGTTTCGGAGAAAAGTCAGCCGAGAACCTCGTTCGCGAGATCGGGGGAAAGAAGAACATCACGCTCCCGCGTTTTCTCTATGCCCTGGGCATTCTCCACGTCGGCGAAGAGACGGCGCGGGTGCTCGCCCGGGCGATCGAGAAAGCACGGCGGGCGCATGCGCCGCTCGATGTTCTCGCGTGGGGTGAGAAACTGAACGCAGCCGACCTTGAGACGCTGCCCGATGTCGGTCCCGTGGTCTCGCGGAGCATCACAGGGTATTTCAAGGAGCGGCGCAACCGGGATCTTTTAAAAAAATTCGACCGCGCAGGCATAACATTCATTTCCTCGGCGCACGAAGGCAAAAAACTTGCGGGGAAGATCTTCGTCTTCACGGGAGGCCTTTCTTCGTTGGAACGCGAAGAAGCGAAGGAGCGCGTACGCGCCCATGGCGGCGAGGTTTCGGAGTCGGTGAGCAAAAAAAACTCCTATGTGGTGGCGGGAGGCGAGCCGGGCTCAAAGCTTGAGCAGGCGAAAAAACTCGACGTCCCGATAATTGACGAAGAGGAGTTCTTGAAGTTAATTAAGTAAGGCCATGCCTTCTCCGATAACAAAAAAGACACTCGAATATCTTGCCGCTCTCGCGCGTCTCAAGCTCGACGGGCGCTCGGAGGAAAAGCTCCTTGCCGATCTGGAGCGCATCCTCGGTTATTTTGCCGAACTCAAAGAAGTTCCGACCGAGGGGGTCGCGCCCATGACCGGCGGCACGAAGCTCGTGAGCGCAACGCGCATCGACGGCGAGCTTTTGGATGATGACCTGGGGAAGGGCGCGGAGGCGTTCCCCGAAGGCAAAGACGGCTTTCTTAAAACCCCGAAAGTTTTTTGATGCATCTTCACGATCTTACGATCAGTACGATACGAGAGGGGCTTCTCGGGAAGAAATTCTCCGCGCTTGAACTCGCGCAAGCCCATTTTAAGTTCATTCGGGAGAAGGACCGTTCGATCGGGGCCTTCCTTTCTTTGAACGAGGAGGAGGCGCTTCGCGCCGCCGAAGAGACGGATCTCGCGATAGCCAAAGACGAACCGGTGCCGCCTCTCTCCGGCGTTCCCGTGGCGCTCAAGGACAACATGCTTATGGAGGGCGGGATCACGACCGCGGGTTCTCGTATCCTTGAAACGTACCGCGGCGCGTATGACGCAACGGTCGTGCGGAAACTTCGCGATGCGAAAGCGGTTATCATCGGCAAGACGAACCTCGACGAATTCGCGATGGGCTCCTCGACCGAGAGTTCCGCATTCCAGCGAACGGTCAATCCGCACGACCCGGAGCGCGTTCCGGGAGGTTCTTCCGGTGGTTCTGCGGCCGCCGTGGCGGCCCACATGGCCGTCGTGGCGCTCGGGTCGGACACGGGCGGCTCCATCCGCCAGCCGGCCTCCTTATGCGGCGTGGTGGGCATGAAGCCGACCTATGGCAGCGTGTCCCGCTACGGCCTCATCGCGATGTCTTCGAGCTTGGACCAGATAGGGCCGTTCGCAAAGACGGTTGAGGACGCCGCCCTGCTCTATGACGCGATCAAGGGGTACGATCCGCATGACGCGACAAGCCTGCCTGCCGGCAGGCAGGCGTCGCAGGCGGAACCGTCGTTCGAAGAACTGCGGAAGCTCACGATCGGCCTGCCGGAGGAGTATTTCGCCGGCGGTCTGGAACCTGAAACGGAAGCGGCAGTCGCCGCAGCAATCGAGAGATTCAAGGGGCTTGGCGTAGCGATGAAGAAGATATCCCTGCCTCACACGAACTATGCGCTCTCCTGCTACTACATCATCATGCCGGCGGAGGTGAGCGCGAACCTGGCCCGCTTCGACGGCATCCGCTACGGAACGCGCCCCTCGAAGGCGGAGAATCTTCTCGATATCTATACGAAGGCGCGCGGCGATGGGTTCGGGCTGGAGGTCCAGCGTCGCATCATTTTGGGAACCTTCGTGCTTTCCTCCGGCTACTACGATGCGTACTATGCCAAAGCTCAAAAAGTGCGGACGCTCATCGCGCGGGATTTTGAGAACGCCTGGAAGGAGGTGGATGTCATCCTCACGCCCGTTTCGCCGACCCGCGCGTTCAAGTTCGGAGAAAAGACGGACGATCCCCTGAAGATGTATCTTTCGGACATTTTCACGATACCCGTGAACCTGGCCGGCCTTCCCGGCATCTCCATCCCCGCCGACCGTTCCCTGCCGCTTCCGGTCGGTTTCCAGCTCATCGGGCGGCCGTTCCGCGAAGCCGACATTCTGGGTCTCGGGAAACTTTACGAACGTCTATGAATATCGAATGGGTAGTCGAATATCTTTTCTCGGCGCGGGAGTTTCTGGGAGAACTTTTTGTCGCCAATCTTGGCGCATTACAGCTCGTCTCCCTGCTAATTTCGGCTGCCCTCTTTGCCGGGATCGTCTATCTCATCGCCAAGCTGAATCTGGTCGGGATGGGCATGGAAAAGCTTTCGGAGGTCATTGCCAAGAAGGATCTTTCGCGGAGGAGGTCCGTGAGGGCCTGGCAGCGCGTGGAGCAACGGATACTCATGGATGACGAAGCCCAGGTAAAGCTCGCGGTCATCGAGGCGGACAAGATCCTCGACGAGATCCTCAAGATGGCCGGATTGCGGGGAGAGGCGATGGCGGATCGCCTGAAGAAACTTACGCCGGCACAGCTCTCGAACATCGAGAACGTCTGGCAGGTGCACAAGATCCGCAACCGCATCGTCCATGAACCGGATTACCATCTCGCGCATGCCGATGCCGCATACGCAATCGATATCTACCGCGTTGCGCTGAAGGAGCTCGGGTTGATTGACTAGCTCCATGTGCCGTGTTATACTAAAAGCACTATGACAGAAAGGATTCCAGCATCAAGTGGGCCCGAAGAGCAGCTTCCCTCCGTGCTCGAGGCGGGGTTAAAGCGCAGAGGTATTGAACTTCCGAAACAGGAAGAGCCCCAGGCCCTTAAAACTCAAGAGGGGAACGAGCTTAAAACTAGCCGCGAAATTGCGCATGAACGAGCGGAGAAAATTGCTGCCACCGAAAAGACCGAAGCAGAGACAACCCATTTTTTTCTCAGGCGAAAGGGCATACCGGACGAGCCGCGCGCCGATGCGGGAGGAGCACCCGAGGCGCCGGAGGCGCGACCGAGCATAGAGGTTCTTAAAGAGCAGCTTGACGCCGCACGCGACGAGTTTTTGAAGACCGAGAAAGAGTACGGGGATGGCACGCGGGCGTCGGACGAGCTCGCGGACCGTTATTATGATGCGCGCGACGCCTATGAACGCGCCCGCGCCGAGTATGTTGCCGAGGACGTCTTGAAGTACGTTCGTGAGGAGACGGAGATTTTGGAGCAGCGCGTCGATGCGGGGGAGGCAAAGGGCGTGTTTGAGAAGCTCCACGGCGCATGGGGATGGCTGTCGGAAAAGAACATGGGCAAGGTCTGGGACCCCGAGAGCCGCATTCTGAAGATTGGGGCGCGGATGGTGAACCTTCGTACGGCCATCTCGGGCGCGCTCATCGGGGCGGCTTGGATGATCCCGGGTGCGGGGGTGGGCGTCTTGGCCGCGCGGCAGGCGCTGGCTGGCGCTGGTATGACGTTTATGGCATACGATCTTCAGAGAAAGTATGCGGAGGTGAAGGCGGCCGACGTTTCAAAACTGGATAAGCTGGCGCCGCAGGAAGTGGCGGAGAAATTTCATGCGCTTGCCGCGCTTGCCAAACTCAAGGGTTCCTGGCAGGGACTGGAGGGTGCGCGCGAAAAGCTTCGCGAGCGCTACGAGCGTGATATGGCCATCGCCGTGGCATGGGGCATGGATCTCCAGGGGTCGCCG